>Ga0209777_10006316_pt1 | contig 13356 bp, 8 predicted proteins | sample FrelakmetHBP12HB_FD_187147 | JGI IMG/M metagenome (GOLD analysis project Ga0209777, IMG submission 187147) | Freshwater lake sediment microbial communities from the University of Notre Dame, USA, for methane emissions studies -HBP12 HB (SPAdes)... | ecosystem: Environmental > Aquatic >...
ACACTGGTCCGCCGCGCCAATGGCCATTCTGCTGGCCGAGGGCATCGGCGACACGATCCGCGTTTCGCTGACCCCGCCGCCAGGAGGCGACAGGTGCGAAGAAGTGTATGCGGCCTGGGAACTCTTGCAGGCGCTGGGCTTGCGCAAGTTCGCGCCGTCCGTTACCGCCTGTCCCGGTTGCGGGCGCACCACCAGCACAACCTTCCAGGAACTGGCGGAGCAGGTGCAGACCCATGTGCGCGAACGCCTGCCGGAATGGAGCAAAGAACACCCAGGCGTCGAGAGCATGACGCTGGCTGTTATGGGCTGCATCGTCAACGGACCTGGCGAATCGAAGGCCGCCAACATCGGCATCAGCCTGCCCGGCAGCGGCGAGTCGCCGCACTGCCCGGTTTACATTGACGGCGAGCAGCGGACCACGCTGCAAGGCACGTCCCAGGAGTTGGCCGCGCAATTCTGCAGGATTGTGGAGGACTACGTGGCGACAAAGTACGCTCGCAGGAAATAATTTGGAAAAGGGGTCATCAACGGGGGACCACTATGAGCCAGTCACTCAGCGTTTACACAGTTGACTTCTCAGGTCTGTGCGACGCCTACGGCTGCAGAGACGCGAACCTGCGCGAAGTGATTGAGAACAAAAACGCGGACCAGCTTGTGGAGGACGAAGGCCGCCTTGACGAGGAAAAAGCCGAGGGTGGGCCTGAGCTTCGGCAAGCACTTGGCGAGTTAATTGAAGGGAAGCTTGTCAACTTCAAGGCAGAGTATGAGCATCAGTACCACTTCGCAATTGTGATGTTGGTAGAGAATTTTGGAGCAGAGGTTGAACTTTTGGAGGGTGGTGGCCCATCTGGCGGAACCGAACGGGGGCTTGACACTCTTCTCGTCAAACACGGGTTTCCCTCTGATTTCTCTTCTAGCCAACTGTTTGAAGGCGGCCCTCCACAGCCGTATCCTCAGTTCAGCCATCAGGCGATAGGGCACTTACCTCCAGCGGAGATAAAGCGCATTCTACCAGGGCTTAAGCCTGTTGATATTCTGGGGGCTGACAAAACCGCCGCGTCCTGGATGCTGCGTATTATCTCATGGATGAAAAGAGCCGCCGCGGAAAACAAAGGGCTGGTGTTTGTGTGGAGCTGAAGCTGCGCATTCTCGTTATTCACAACCGCTACCGCCAGCCCGGCGGCGAAGACGTGGTTGCTTCATCCCAAGCTCGTCTGTTGCGCGAGAAGGGGCACGCGGTCCAGCTCCTTGAAAAAGATAATCGCGAGATAGACAACTATGGGTTTCTGCGCAAGGCAGCTCTTTTTTTCCAGATGGCCGACAACCCTTTTGCCGCCGCCGAAGTGCAAAAGATCGTGCGCGCTTTCAAGCCGCACGTGGCGCACGTCCATAATACTCTGCCACTGCTGAGTCCTTCAATTTACACGCCCTTGGCCCAAGCCGGCGTGAAGGTCATCCAATTCCTGCACAACTACCGCCTGCTCTGCGCGGCCGGCACGCTCTTCCGCGGCGGCGCCCCGTGTACGCTTTGCGTGGATGGCAATCTCCAACATGCCGTGGAATACCGCTGCTGGGCGGACTCCAGATTCGCCAGCCTCGGCTTCACGCGCATGTTACGGCGGCATCGCCGCTTGCGGACCTGGCACGAGAAGGTGGACCTGTTCGTGGCCTTGAACTCTTTCATGCGCGACCTGCTGGTCAAGCAGGACATTGTTCCAGCCGGGAAGATTGTGGTGCAGCCGAACTTCCTTGACGTCGAACGGCCGCCGGCCGCGCCGGGCGGGCTGGGGGAGGGCTTCGTATTTGCGGCGCGGCTTGTGGCGGAGAAAGGTGTGGCCACGCTGATGCGAGCGCAGGAACTGTTCCGCGAGCCGCGCCTGGAGATCATTGGCGACGGCCTGCTGCTCCCGCCATCTCCGGGGCCGCCCTTCGCGGGCCGCCTGCCGCGCGAAGAGGTCCTCAGGCGCCTGGCAGCCGCGCGCGCCTTGATCTTCCCATCCGAGTGGCCCGAAGGCTGTCCGTCAACGATCCTCGAAGCGATGGCGCTGGGCAAGCCCGTGATTGCCTCGCGAGTGCCCGGGGCAGCGGAGCTGGTCGAGGACGGTGTGACCGGCTTGTTGTTTGAACCAGGCGACGCCGCGGCCCTGGCCGCGCGGATGAAGCGTCTCCACGAGGACCCCGCTCTGGCCGCGCGCTTGGGCGCCGCGGGGCGGGAGAGATATCTGCGGGAATACTCCACTGAGGCGGGATACGGGCGGCTGGAGGAGGATTACCGGCTACTGGGATTGGCTTCTCCATCACGGCCTGTTTGACGTGTGACGACTCGAGGAATGACTTTCCCGTCAATTTACTCCACGGAGGGCGCGGCGTAGTATAATCACTCTATCCGGGAGATTGGGGACTGGAGGGACGGACGCGTGAACAGAGACACGGATTTGCCCGACTGGGCGCAGGAACTTGCCCGCACTTACCAGGGTGGAGTGGTCAATACCTTCATCCTGCATGGCAACGTGAACGACTTGGCGCCGGTGCGCGAGGCGAACGGCTTGCGGTTCGTGGGGCTGAAGGAGTTCCTCAGCGACAGCATGTTCCCGCGGCGCGAGATGATCGTCTGCTACGATCAGGCCGCCGGCATCTGGTTCCCGCAGAACGCCATGCGCGAGGATTTCGCCAAGGTGGTCAAGGCCGTGGACACGGTGCAGGGCACGAGCTATTCGGACCGGCTGCCCCGCGAGCCGGCGCGCGCGCTGCCGCTGATCGAACGTTTCCTGCGCACGCGCATCATGGACAAGCCGAACTATCGCGCGGCGGTGTTGCTCGACTACGCTCATTTCGTCGCCCCCGCATCGCTCGGCTACAACTTTTCGCAGGACGAAGCGGCCAGTCTCATCACCCTGCACAAATGGTCCAACGACCCGGCTTTCACGCGCGCGGACATCACCATTGTGCTGCTCTGTGAGAACCTCTCAGACCTGCACCCGCTACTGGTCCGCTCCCCTTACACCACCAAGCTGCAGATTCCGCTGCCCGACCAAGGCGAGCGCCTCGAGTACCTGCGCGCAGTGACCTCTGAGAACGAGTTGGCGCGCATCAGTGCCCTCACCATTGATGAGATCGCCATCCACACGGCGGGGCTTTCGCGGGTGAACCTTGGGCAACTTATGGCCAACGCGCGCTGGGCCGCCGGAGAGATTGCAGGCGAGGGCGGGAAGGCAGAGCCCGCTGCGGCCCGCAAGCTCGACTTGGATATGCTCTTCGACGAGAAGAAGGCCATCATTGAGAAAGAGTGCTTCGGCCTCCTTGAGTTCCTCAAGCCCAGGCGCGGCCTGGAAGCCGTCAGCGGGCACGCCGCCGCCAAAGAGTGGCTGGAAGAAGACGCGAAGCTGTTGAAAGAAGGCAAACTCGACGCCCTGCCTATGGGCTACCTGATCTGCGGCCCTGTCGGCACTGGCAAGACATACCTGATGACCTGTTACGCCGGAACGCTGGGCATTCCCTGTGTAAAGCTGATGAACTTCCGCAGCCAGTGGCAGGGGGTGACAGAGGGCAACTGGGAGAAAATCCTGAACACGCTCAAGGCCACCGGCCCAGTGGCCGTCATCATTGACGAGGCTGACGCCGCGGTCGGCAACCGCGACGCGCAGGGCGACAGCGGCACCAGTTCGCGCGTCTTCTCCATGCTGGCCCAGCAGATGGGCGACACCAATTACCGCGGCAAGATTCTCTGGTTCCTCCTGACTTGCCGCCCCGACCTGCTGCCCATTGACATGAAACGCCAGGGGCGCGCCGAGGTCCATATCCCGCTTTTCTACCCGGACTCCGAGGAGGAAAAACGCACCTACTTCACGATTCTCGCCAAGAAGAACGGCGGAACGCTGGACCCCAAGGAAGTGCCCGAGAAAATGCTGAAAATGCCGCTGTCCGGTGCCGACATTGAAGGGATCGTGATCCGCGCCAAACGCCGCGCCCTGCTGAGCGGCTCACCCACGATTCGCGCTCAGGACGTAGCCACCGAGCTGGAAGGCTTCATGCCCACTTGCAGTTCCGAAGAATTGGAACTGCAGGTGATTGCCGCGGTTGTCGAATGCACCGATCAAGGTTTCCTGCCTGAGAACCTGCGCAAAATGGACCGCGGCGAGGCTGCAAAGAAACTGGGCATACTGAAGCAGATCGTGGGAAGATAGGACAGCCTGGGCCGTGACCGTAAGGAAGCTGCCACGGCCGCTTACCAGCCGGCGCGGCTCGGATTCCGCCACCTGTGCCCTTCGCCCTTACTGCTGGCGGTCGCCCGGCGGCGTCGGCGCTTCCTTCGCAGGGACTGCAGGCCGGTTTGTCTCCCCGCTGGGCGTTGGCTTGTTGAGCGCCATCGCGCCGGCAATCGCACCGATCACCAGCAGTACCGCAGCGACGACGGCCAGGACGATCACCACCGGGGATGACTGGGTTGAAGTCCGTTGGACACGCAGCCGCGGATGCCGCCTAAGACGCTTCTCTCCGTGTTGCCCCTCAACCGTCTGACTAGGAGTAATCGCCATAGTGGCTCCTCCTTGATATCCTGGTATGCACTCTTTACTACCATAGATGCGGAATTCCGCAAGTTGCTCCAAACAATTCCGGGTCGCTTGTGTGTGGTGGTTTGCGCCGGGCACGGGAAAACATGCGGAGGCAGCGTGTCTCACGCTCCGTCGAGCCGGCGTTTGGTGGCGGCTGCCTTCTTTGTGGTTGCGCGCTTGCCATTCTCTGCCGGCGCTGCCTTCACTTCTTCTTCCTTTTCGCCTCAGCCGTGAGCGGCAGGTTCCATACCGTGATGAAGCCTTCAGCCGCGGGGCCGCTGAGCAGCGCGCTCTGTGCCACGGCGCCGGTATGATACAGGCTGAACTCACTCGAACGCGCGGTGACCGTCACCTGGCCCTTGTAGAGCCTGAAAGACACTTTGCCCGTGACGTTCCTATTTGTCCGCTCGTAGAAGGCGTCGAGCGCCTCGCGCAGGTCGCTGTACCACTGTCCGTTGTAGACGCAGCGGCCATAGGCAGAGGCCAGGCCCTCGCGCACTTGCAGCGTTTCGCGGGAGAGCGTCATTTGTTCGAGGGCCCGCTTGGCGGCATAGAGGGTTGCCGCCGCCGGCGCCTCGTACACCTCGCGCGATTTGAAGCCGATCAGCCGGTCCTCAATGATGTCCGTGCGCCCGATGCCGTGCGCTCCGGCCATCTGGTTGAGTTTCTCGACCAGCGGCACCGCGTTCATGCGTTTGCCGTTCAAGCCCACGGGCAAGCCTTCGCGGAACTCGACCTCCGCTTCCTCGGGTTCGTTCGGCGCGCGCACGGGATTGACGGTTAGCGTGAAAACCTCCTCGGGCGGAGGCTTGGAGGGATCTTCCTGCGCCCCCAGGTCCACGGAACAGCCCCACAGGTTCAAGTCATGGCCATAAGCCATGCCGCTCACTTTTTGCTTGGGCACAGGCAGGCGCTTCGTCTTGGCGTATTCGATGCGCTGCTCGCGGCTGTTGTACTCCCATTCACGCAACGGCGCGACGATCTTGAGGCAGGGGGCCAGCGAGGCAATGGCTGCCTCAAAACGAATCTGGTCATTGCCCTTGGCTGAACAGCCGTGCGCCACAACCCCGGCGCCTTCCTCCGCCGCGACCCGCACCAGTTCACGGGCAATCAGCGGACGGGAAAGCGCCGCCGCCAGGAGGTAGTCCTTTTCGTAGTGCGCGAGGGCGCGAAGCGATGGCCCGATGAAGTCCTTGAAGAAACTCTCGCGCAGGTCCTCGACGCGCGCTTGCGCAGCCCCCGCGCGCAACGCCAGCTCGCCCAGTTCTTCGAGGTCCTCGCCCTGGCCCAAGTCCACCGCCAGCGCCACAACGTCGAGGTTGCGGCGTTCTTTGAGCCAGGAAATGGCAACCAGCGTGTCCAATCCGCCTGAGAACGCGAGAACACATTTTGGCATATCGGATTCTCCCTGTACCATATTATCTCCAGCGGCTGGCCCTGCTACAAGACTAGTTTCCAGATTGTGTCTTGGGGACCGCGTGGTTAAATACACACCGGCATGGGAAACGCGCAGACGTCCGCGGGCTTATTTGCGGCCGCGGCAGAGAACGTTCGCAGGCAGGGCGCGCCGTTGGCCGACCGCATGAGGCCGCGCTCGCTCGATGAGTTCGTCGGCCAAAGCGAAATCCTTGGCCCCGGCAGAATCCTGCGCCGGCTTTTCGACGAAGCGCAGCGGAAGACCGGAACAGACCCGGACAGCCGGCCGGCCCCTGTCTTGCCATCGGGTTGCGCCGCTGCGCCAGCGGGTTGCGCCCCTGCGCCAGCGGGTTCCGCCCCTGCGCCTGCTCGGGGCGCCCCCCTCCCGTCCCTCATCCTTTGGGGGCCCCCGGGCACGGGCAAGACAACGCTCGCCTTCCTCCTGGCCAGGGCCGCGGATGCGCACTTCGAGATGTTCTCCGCGGTGGCCAGTGGCGTGAAAGAGGCGCGCGAGGCCATCGCCGCGGCGCGTGAACGCCTGACCTTCGAACGCCGCCGCACCATCCTGTTCGTGGACGAGATCCACCGCTTCAACCGCGCCCAACAGGATGCTTTCCTGCCCGCGGTCGAAAGCGGCACGCTCTCTCTTTTGGGCGCGACCACGGAGAACCCCTCCTTCGAAGTGAACAGCGCCCTCCTCTCGCGCTGCCGTGTCTTCGTGCTGAAACCACTCGCGCCACAGGAGATCGAACTCATCCTGGACCGCGCCTTGAAGGATGTGGAACGGGGCTTGGGCGGCCGGGGAGTCGCGTTGCTTCCCGAGGCCCGCGCGGCGCTCGCCAACCTCGCGGGCGGCGATGCCAGGAGCGCCCTTAATGCGCTGGAACTGGCCGCGCTCACCGCGCCCGCAAACGAGAAGGGCGAGCGCTCCGTTGGCGCCGCACTGGCTCGTGAGGCCTTGCAGCGCAACACCATCCTCTATGACCAGTCGGGCGAGGAGCACTACAACCTCATCAGCGCCCTCCACAAATCCATCCGGCATTCCGATCCCGACGCCGCGCTCTACTACCTCGCGCGCATGATCGCCGGTGGCGAAGACCCCCTCTTCATCGCACGGCGCCTGGTGCGCGCAGCCAGTGAAGACATCGGCCTGGCGGACCCGCAGGCCGTGCTGCAGGCCCTCGCGGCAAAGCAGGCGGTTGAGTTCATTGGCTATCCCGAATGCGACACGGCTTTGGCCCAGGCTGCCGTCTATCTTGCCTGCGCGCCCAAATCGAACGCCATCTACCTGGCGATGAAAGCTGCGCGCGCTGAGGTGGACGCTTCCGGCCCGCTCCCCGTGCCGTTGCCTTTGCGCAACGCCCCAACGGGTTTGATGAAGGCCCTGGATTACGGCAAGGGTTACCAGTACGACCATGACTGGCCGGAGAAGATTTCGCCGCAGGAAGCCCTGCCGGAAGAGTTGCGCCAGCGCAAATTCTACCACCCCGGCACGCTGGGCTTCGAGAAAGAGATCATCAAGCGGCTGGAGTACTTCGAGCGGATCAAACAGAAGCTCAGGCAAGCAGCTTCCAACCACGGAAACACAGAAGCGCAGGAATGAGGAGGTGACGGCATGCAAGCTATCATAGACATTGTCTTTGGATCGTTCCTGCTTGGGGGCGCGCTTTTTGGAGGCCGGGTGCTCATAGGGACCAGAAGCAGCGGCGCGCTGGCAGCCGTGGGCGGCGTGCTCATCGCCGTCGGTTTGGTCCGGATCTTCAAGTCCAAGCAAGGCGGCTGAAGGTCGGCGCGCAATGGCGGCAGGGACGAATCGCCCCTCTTCAAGGAAGCCCCATCCGTGCCAGTGGGCGGTTGGTACTCTCGTGGGTTTGCTGCACGTAGCAGCTTGGCGGCCCAATCGTTTCTTGACTCTTGCCTTCTGCCGCGTCTAATTTTTCGTATGAGTGCCCGCGGGATGCGGGGCGCGGAAATGGGTGAGCGGCGGTGGCTGAGAGACGCAGGATCGGCAATTTTGAGCTTATAGAGCGGATAGGCCAAGGCGGGATGGGCGCTGTGTACAAGGCCCGCCAGATCACAATGCAACGGATCGTGGCGCTCAAGATCCTGCCGCCAAGCCTGGCGAAGCAGCCCACGTTCACCGAGCGCTTCTTGCGCGAGGCCCGCGCATCCGCCCGCCTCAGCCATCCCAACATCGTCAGCGGGATTGACGTGGGCGAGGATAAGGGTGTCTACTACTTTGCGATGGAGTTGGTTGACGGACCCAGCGCACGGGGGCTCATTTGCAAGGACGGCTTGCCTGAAGAGCAAGTACTGAAGATCGGCAAGGCGGTAGCGTTGGCGTTGGCGCACGCCCATGCACACGGCATCCTGCACCGCGATATCAAACCTGACAATATCCTGATTGATAAGGACGGCACGCCCAAGCTGTGCGACCTTGGCCTGGCACGGCTCGATAGCCAGACCGACAGCGAGAAAGTCCTCACCCAGGAGGGCAAAGCCGTGGGAACGCCGCATTACATCTCGCCGGAACAGGCTCGCGGCCAGCGTGATCTCGATGCCAAGACCGACCTCTACTCGCTTGGCGCAACGATGTACCACATGCTGACAGGCAAGACTATGTTCGACGGGAACAACGACGTGGACGTGATGACCAGGCACGTCACCGACAAGTGCCCAGCTCCGAACGACGCGGGCGCGCGGGCCAGCAAAGGCCTGGTGGCCGTGCTCGCCAAGTTGCTCACCAAGGCCCGCGCGGATCGGTACGCATCCGCGGCACAGTTGGCCGAAGACCTGGACCTGCTTTTGCAGGGCAGGCAGCCTCGTCACGCGGATCTGCCGCCGGCCAAATGGCCGTTCAGCGGTGGCGCGCCGGGTTTCGTTGCCAGGAAGGCAGGAACAATCGGCCAATCAGCAGCTCTCGAGAAGCCCCGGACGGCTCATCGCGAAGGGCAGCCCTCGGCCTCTCTCAAGGCCGGCTGGTGGCTGGTGCCGGTGGGCATTGCAATCGCGGGCCTGCTCACCCTTATGATGTTCCTCGGCAGGAAGGAGCAGCCGCCGCCGACGGCCCCCGACAACGCAGCCCAGGTGGCGCCGCTACAGACCGATGCGAAAGCACCCCAGCCTAATCCGTCGGCCGTTTCCCCGGAGGACCTTAAACACCTCTTCGACGCCGCCGAGGATTTCGCAAAGAAGAACCCGGCAAGCTTCTCACGCGCCATCGCGGAGTTCGAGAAGGTCCGCACGACGGCGCGTGGGACGGAGTTTGAGCGCAAGGCGGAAGATGCAGCAGCGGCAATCAGCAAACGCGGCGATGAAGCCGCGGGTGCCGCCGCGCAGAAGTTCGCAGCGGGGGCAGATGCCCTTGCTGCGGAGGGCAAGTACGACTCGGCCATCGCCGTATGGGAGAAGTTGCCTGCGGAGCAGGCTGAGTGGCTCGCACCTCGCGCGGCCAAAGCCATCGCCGGCCTGCGGTCCCAGGCGGAGGCCAGGTTGAAGACTGTCCTGGACGAGGCCGGGAAATGCCTTGCGGAAAGGCGCTGGGCCGACGGGAAGAAGGGGCTGGACGCAGCCGCCAGTGTGGAGTACCGCGCGTGGGATGAGCGTCTTCAGGAAGCTCGGAACAAACTGGCGGCCGGTGCACAAGCTGAAGCCGAGGGCGCTCGCGATGCCGCGCTCGCCGCTGCAAATGCCGCTTTCAGCCGGCATCTGGATGCGTTCGTAGCCGTGACGCTGAAAGGCGACCTCAAAGCCGCTCGCAGGATTGCTGCGGATGCCAAGGCGGACCCTTCGCTGAATGGACTCGCGGCGAGAACGCGGGATTTGTCCGATGCCTGCGAAGCCCTGGAAAAAGCCGGCGCGGCCAGAACGGCCGCACTGGCGCAGCTCAAGGATGGGAAGGAGCGCACGTTCGAGACGGCCAAGGAACCCGTGACGGGGGTGGTGTCCGCTGTCACGGCTGACGAGATCACTATCCAAATCCAGATAGCAGGAGGCGGCGGCAACAGCGCTGGAAAGAGAATTCCGCTCGCGGACTTGACGCCTGAAGAGCGCAGACGGCTGGCGGGCGGCTTCAAGCCGGAAACTCCCGCCGAACATCTGGCTCAGGGGATTTGCGCTCTGGGGGCCGGCGACATCCAGGCTGCCACAAGCGAACTCGGTGCAGCCAAGGAGTATGCGTTGACTCCGCCCTTCCAAGCCAAGCTCGATGAGCTGGTCCTGGGGGCTTTGGAGGGCGCGGCGAAGTCCGCTTGGGAGGCAATCGTGCGGGCCGCGGGCGCCGGCAAAGTGTCTGACCAGAAGGCCAAGGAGATTTCGGAGAAGCTCGGGGCTTTTGAGAAGGAACATGGAAAGACGGCCTTCGCGGTGTCCATCGCGGCAGAGCTGGCCTCGCTGAAGGATCGCATGCTCACGGCCGAAGGCGGCGGGAAGACGCTGTCGCTGGACCTGGGCGGCGGTGTGAAAATGGAACTTGTGTTGGTGAAGGCGGGCGAGTTCGAGATGGGTTCCAACGATGGCGATCCCCGGGAAAACCCTGTCCACAAAGTGAAGATCAGCAAACCGTTCTACATCGGGAAGTATCACGTCACCGTGGCTCAGTTCCGGCGCTTCGTCGAGGCAACGAAATATGAGACCGAGGCGGAGAAGCCCCCCTTTGTTAGCGTTACGTTCAACCTCAAAGGCAACAAGATGCAGATGGCGCATGGCAACTGGCGTGACCCTGGCTTCAAGCAGGAAGACAACCACCCGGTTGTGGTTGTGTGCTGGAAGGATGCGCAGGGATTCAGCAAGTGGGCGACTGGGGCAACCAGACGGACGGTGCGGTTGCCGACGGAGGCGGAATGGGAATATGCAGCGCGTGGACCGCAGAACTTGAGGTATCCGTGGGGCGACAAGTGGGACGGGACACTGGTGAACCACGCGGACGTGTCGCTCAAGAAAGCTGGTTTCCCCCCTCCTGGTAGAGAAGGTTTTGGCAACGAGGACGATGGTTACGCCTTTACTTCGCCGGTGGGCGCGTACAAGAACGCCAGTTGGTGCGGGGCCTATGACATGGCGGGCAACGTGTGGCAGTGCTGCGAGGACTTGCTCAAGGACAAATACTACGCGGAGTCGTCGCCCGTTGATCCGCCAGGGCCGGCCAGCAGCGGCGCAGGGCCGGCTGCCAACTTCCACGTGTTGCGCGGCGGTTCATGGCTCCAACCTGCGGTCTTCTGCCGGGGTGCGGCCCGTGACCCCCCCAATCTGCACCACACCGGCTGTTGCGCCCATTACGGCTTCCGCGTGGTTGTGGAATCTGCCTTTTCCCCAACGCCGTAGTCTTAAAGCTCGCGCCTGCTGCGCGGTCCATCGGAGGGTAAAGGGGACATTCATCTTTTCTGTACTTGTGCAGATCCTTACCGTGTCCTCAGGCTCGCCGTCAGGCAGGCCGCACATGGCCTTCGCTGAAGCGCACCGCGATCCCGTTCTTCTCCATGGCGACGACGAAGGACAAGCACTTCTCCAGGCGAATCCGGCTGCCGAGCCACACGACGGTGGCGTCGCGTGGTTGGGCGTGGCGCGCGACGCCCGCAAGCAGCGGCTGGCTTCCGCGCTGATACGCAAACAACGCCCAATCGCGCGGCGCGCCGGCGGAACCGCTCACCAAGGCCTCAGGCAATCCGGCGAAATGCGGCAACTCCGCGGCGAAGTATGTCACACCGCCGCGCCGTACACCCACGGTTCTCCCGCGGACCGTGGCCAGTACCTCCGTGCCGGGCCGCGGCAGGAGAGTGTAGGATTTGAAGTGCCCTGGGTAGCTGTCACGTTCGTTGCTATGGTAGCGCGGTTCGACGGCGGCCGGCGCCAGCCGCCACGTGCGCCCCTTACAGCACAGCAAGGCACCCTCCTCGAGTCTCAGCTCCGCGCTCCTTTCCACAGGGCGAATCCCGCAAAGCCGCGCGAACGCGCCTGCTTGCGGGCGGCCGGCGGCGTCCCTCACAGCCGGCGGACCGAAGATTAACACGTCCGTTCCCGCGGCGGCGAGTTTCCCCAGCCGCGCAAGCGTGCCTGGCGGAAGCAGGTCCGGCCACGGCACGATCACGCGCCGCCACCGCCGTGCAAGCCGCAGAAAATGCTCGTCCACGAACTGGAACTGGACTTGCGCATATGTCAGCGCTTTCCCCAGGAGCAGCAGATTGCGGCGATGAGTATGCAGATAGTTCCCGGGGAATGTGGCGAGGGCCCGCCAGTTGTAGAGCACAGCGGTGTCGGCGACAGGCTTCGCCCATTCCAGCGCGGCGTGAAGCTTGCGGTGCGCCGTCAGGTGTTGCGCCAGTGTCGCCCACAAGGGATGGTGCGGATACCCGGGGCCGAACTGCCCGGAACTGTGGTAGGTGTGGCCGATCCAGCCGACCTGCATCGCGCCCATCAGCCGCAGGTAGTACGCGTGATGTTCCTCTTTTGGCACAAAGCCCCAACTGTTGTTCCAGGCAGGGCCGCCGCCCGCCGCCGCCATTGAACGCGACAGGTGCAGCATGGTGACCATCGAATCTTCGCGCTCGAAGACGCTGTCGGTAAAGCCGCCCGAGGTGTGGCGGTTGTGGCGGAAGTAGTCGCAGCAGCCGATGAAGAAATCGTCGCTGGTCTCCTCATGCATGGTGCGGTGAATGCCCAGGAACACGTTCGACCTGCGCCCCAGCTTACGGTGCGCCTGTTGTGAGAAGTCGCTCTCCAGATAGGCCAGCGACTGTTCCAGCAGGTCCGCGTAGTGCAGCCGGGTGAGCGCGGAGCGGCCGTCGGGTTGGTCCAGCCACAAGTCCGCAAGACGATCGCGCAAGTCATAGCCGAAGCGGCGTTGGAAGCGCCGATAGAGTCTGTCGCTGATGGCCCGCCCGTCTTCGCGCCAGAACGCAAACCCGAAGTGCGGCTCGTCCCAGGCGAACCCGTTCACGGGCAGGCCGTCAAAGGTGCCGAGCCAACGCTTCACATACCGCCGCAGTCGGGGATGACTGAGATCCACGCTGGCGTACTCGAACCGGCGCCGCACCACAACAAGCACCTCGCCGTGTTGAATGCCTTTCAGGCGATACGTCAGCCGTGCCACGGCGCGCGCTTTGACTTCGGTCATGGCACAGCCGCCGCCGTCGCTTACGGCCTGCACGAACTCTACCTGCGGTGTCACGTCGCGAACGCGAGCGCCTTCGAGCAGCCAGCAACGCTCGATGGACCGATGCAGAATCTCATCGGACAAGCTCAGGGTGAAACACCCCTTTCGCACCGGCAGCCGCTGCGGCACCAATGAGTCGCTGAATACCTCAGGCGCCTCCGTCCTGATCGTCTCGGCCAGGCGGTTGTACGAGGCGTCCACGACCACGTTCAACCCGCGTGCGCGCGCCTTCTGGCAGAA
>Ga0209777_10006317_pt1 | contig 13355 bp, 12 predicted proteins | sample FrelakmetHBP12HB_FD_187147 | JGI IMG/M metagenome (GOLD analysis project Ga0209777, IMG submission 187147) | Freshwater lake sediment microbial communities from the University of Notre Dame, USA, for methane emissions studies -HBP12 HB (SPAdes)... | ecosystem: Environmental > Aquatic >...
CAAGGCCATAGCCCCTGACTGGCCGGGGGTCGCAAAACTCCCCTGGGCCAGTTCCCTGCCCAATTTGTCCGTAAACATACAGGTGTAGTCATGGGCATCCCTGAGCAGGCTCGAGAATGCTGTCCGGGCCACGCTGCTGTCCGCCTCGTCCACTATGGAAATAAGTCTTCGCCATAAAATCTCTAACGTGATCGGATCAAACGCACGGCCCATTATCCCACCTCCTTAAGATCAATCCACAGAAACCCAAAGTCATCTGTCGATACATGGGCACCCTCACCCACGATGAGGGTCGATTCCCTCTCCTCGATAATGGCCGGACCAGAAAATCGAGCCGCTGGAAATAGTTTGTATCGATCGTAGACCATATAGGGGATAAATTCCCGGGCAATCGGGGAGTAGGCCTGTCGCTGTCCCTTAACCGCCGCCTTGAGAGACTGCCCCTTTTTTCCATCAAGTTTGGGCAATTGCAGGAGCCGCTCTGGAAGGCTGGCCCTCACCTTGAAATTTATGAACTCCACTTCCGATTCAGGATAAGTCCTGCCATAGAGTTTCTCATACACATCATCAAAAAGGCGCCGAACTGCCGCTTTCTCAAGTGTTATAAAATCCCCGTCAGGCACGGGAACATTGATCTCTGAGCCCTGTCCCACGAAACGCATGTCGAGCGACCTTTCGAAATCAATAGTATCATCTCCGGCATCCTTCTTCAGTATTTTTGCCGCATCCGCTTCCAGCCCCTTGAAGATATTCTCTATTTCCTCAAAGGAAACGTCGATCAGGGAAATCTTGTGACTTCGGAGAAGATCAAAAGCCCGGGGAGCAGTGAAAAAGCCCATGGCCGAACCTACCCCGGCATTTGGCGGTATAAGTAAACGGGGGGCTCCCAACTTTTTGGCCAGGCCATAAGCGTGTACCGGTCCTGCCCCTCCGAAGGCGGCTATAGTGACTATCTTGGGGTTTCCGCCTTTTTCGGCGATATGCGTCTTGGCTGCCGCTGCCATTGTTTCGTTGATGAGATCGTGTATTCCCCAGATCGCCTGAATGAAGGAGACCCCGAGAGGTTTGGCGATCTTTTCTTCGACGCCGCGCCTTGCCCCCTCTTTATCGAGCTTCATCGTCCCGCCCAGAAAGTAGTTCTCGTCAAGATAGCCCAGCAGGAGATCGGCATCGGTCACGCAAGGGTCTGTCCCTCCCCTCCCATAACAAATAGGTCCGGGTGCTGCCCCGGAACTTTCCGGCCCCACCTGAAGCGTGCCCAGCTTGCTTACCTTGGCAATACTGCCGCCCCCGGCACCTATCTCCATCAAGTCGACGACAGGCACTTGGATCGTGAGGCCGCTTCCCTTCATGAACCTCTGGACCCGTCCGACCTCGAAGGTCGGTACGACGCCGGCGACCCCTTTCTGGATCAGGCAGGACTTGGCCGTTGTACCCCCCATGTCAAAGCAGAACATCTCCGAAACATTGAAGTGCTTGCCGTAGTATTGGCCTGCGATGACTGCTGCCGTCGGCCCGGACTCGATAATCCTTACTGGAAACTCGGCCGCCGTTTCCACAGAGGTGACCCCGCCGCTGGAAAGCATAATAAAAAGCTTGCCCTTGAAGCCGATGGACTCAAGCCTTCCAGCCAGCTTGGACAGATACCGTCCCGTTAGAGGCTTGACATAGGCATTGGTAACGGTGGTGCTTGTTCGTTCATACTCCTTAATCTGCGGCAACACGTGGTATGAAATGGAGACAGAGATACCCGGGGCTTCCTTTTCAATGATCTCCAGGAGCATCAGCTCATGGGATGGATTCTCAAAGGAATTGATAAGACAGACAGCAATAGATTCAACGCCCATGCTGAGGAAGGTACGAACAGCCTGTCTCGCTTCTTCCGGGTCTAAGGCTTTTATCACGCTCCCATCGCTTCGGATCCTCTCGTCCACTTCGAGGCGATATCTTCTGGGGATCAGAGGCTTAGGAAATTCAGCGAATATGTCGTAGGGCGCGTAGCGTATCTCCCTTCCGATTTCCAGGATGTCCCTGAAACCCTTCGTCGTGATGAGTCCTGTTTTGGCCCCCTTTCTCTCAATAATGGAATTGATGACCAGGGTAGTCCCATGGATCAATTCATCCAGCTTAGCGACAAAGTCCGGCGCGGTCGCTTCCAACGCCCTTATTCCCTCTTCAACGGCATCCGAGGGGTCCTGTGGTGTGGTCAGGCACTTGCTGGTCGTTATCTCCCCTGTTTGATCGTTAAGCAGGACAAAGTCAGTGAATGTACCGCCTATGTCACAGCCCAGCCGGTAATACTTGTCTGCCATATTTCCCTCCAAACTCAACTTTCATCCCCTCCGGGGATACCCCGGAATCTTTAACTCGCAATCCGCAACAGTCTATTCCCTGGAATGCTTCGTCCGGCTTCAGAACAAGCTGGGCTCTTCGAAATCCCCGAAAATATCCCTGAAGACCCTGGTCATTTCGCCCACCGTCGCATAAGCCTTGCAGCAGTCCACCAAAAAGGGCATCACATTCTTTCCCGCTTTGGTTGCCGACTCCAGCGCGAAGAGGGTTTGCTTCACTTCACGGTTGTTCCTCTCCCGCCTCAACTGCTTCAGACTCTCGATCTGCTTTTCCGCCGACTCATTGGCATACTCATGAAGCTCCACATCCATGGCCTCCCCCTCGGTGTGGATATTGACGCCCACCTTCAGAAGCTCGCCCGACTGAATCCCCTTCTCGAACTCAAAGGCCTGACGGGCAACCAGCCTCTGGATGTAGCCCGTGGCCACTGCCTCCACGACGCCGCCTACCTTCTCGATCTTTTCCATCTCTTCCTCGATTTTCGCTTCCATCTCCTTGGTGATGGTTTCTATAAAGTAGCTTCCTGCGAGGGGATCGACCGTGTCCCGGAGTCCTATCTCGTCCATGAGCAACTGGAGTGTCCTCAGCGAAATGATGGCCGAGTGGGGTGTGGGTATGGTGTAGGCCTCATCGTAACTGCAAAGGGCAATGGTCTGGGCACCGGCTAAGGCTGCGGAGAGGGCGTAGTAGGCACCACGCATAATGTTGTTTTCCGGCTGTGATTTGGTAAGACCATAGCCGCCACCTCCGAAAAGCCCTCTGAGGAACATATTGGAGGCCTTCTTGGCGCCGTATTTTTCCTTAAGATTTCTGGCCCAGAGCTTCCTGGCGGCCCGGAACTTTGCCACCTGCTCCCAGATATTGCCGAACACGTTGAGGTTAAAGGAAAAGCGTCCCACGAATTCGTCTATATCGTAGCCTCTCGGCAGGACATTGTCGATATAGGCATTGGCGATCAATATGGCATAGGCGATTTCCTGTGCAGGGGTTGCACCGGATTCCCGGATATGATAACCGCAGACGCTTACCGGATTTGCCCGCGGCATGGTCGTCATGGAGTATTCGATGGTATCGCCTATGAGTTTCACCGCAGGTACTACCGGGAAGATCCAGGTGCCTCTCCCGATCATTTCCTTCAGAATATCGTTTTGGGGAGTAGCGGAAATCCTCTTCGGGTCATAGCCATATTTTTCGGCAACGGCCTGATACATTGCCAGCATGATCGAGGCTATGGCGTTGATGGTCAAGCCGCTGCCGATTTTTTCCAGGTTGATATCCCTGAAAGCCACTTCGAAATCCCGAAGGGAATCAACGGACATTCCGACCCGGCCCACTTCTCCTTCGGCCATGGGATCATCCGAGTCATATCCCATCTGGGTCGGCAGGTCGAAAGCAACATTCAACCCGGTCTGACCATGGGCTATCATCAGTTTGAAACGCTCATTGGTTTCATATGGGGTCCCGAACCCCGTATACTGCCTTGTCGTCCAGGCCCTGCTCCTATAACCCTCGCGATGAATCCCCCGTGTAAAAGGGTAAGTGCCCGGATCAGCCAGATCCTTCTCATAAGAGAATCCCACTTGCTCGAGGTCTTTGGGGCCGTAGAGCGGTTTCACGTGGATACCCGACTGGAGGGTTACATCAATAATCTGGTCCTTCTCATCCTTGGTATACTTGGCTACTCCCATTGCGGCCTCCTAATCCTTCTTTACATTCTCTTTTATAAAACTGACGATTTCCGAAAAGGGGGTCCCTCCGGGGAAAATACCCCTAACACCCACCTCTTTGAGTCTCGGAATGTCGCGTGCGGGTATCACCCCTCCCACGGCGATCATCTTATCGTCAATACCTTCCTCCCGGGCCTTCTTGACAAGCTTCTCCGTGATAGGGATATGTGCGCCGCTCATAATGGAAAGACCGATTACATCCACATCCTCCTGGAGAGCGATCCTGATGATTTGATCAACCGTTTTGTGAAGGCCCGTGTAGATGACCTCCATGCCGGCCTCCTTGAGCGCGTGGGCGACAACTTTCGCCCCCCGATCATGTCCGTCGAGGCCTGGTTTCGCTATTAGTACCTTTATGTTTTTTGCTTCCACTTTCGCCTCCTTTGTCTCTATAAAGGCTTTCCTGATTCCACTTCCCTGATAATAATATCTTTCCCCCGCAGGATATGCTTCTTCACCAGCTGCTCCACTTTTTCCTGATCCTTCTCGCGCATTGCCGCAACCATCTCTTCATGGTCGTTTAATGAAACCTTTGCATAATCAGGACAATTGAGCAGAGGTCTGCGATAGCGATAGATGAAATCTCTGAAATTATTGATGAGTGCATAGAGTTTTTGACTCCCTGCCGCCTTATAGATCATCTCATGAAATTGCGTATTGAGGTGCATGAGTTTTTCCGTATCGCCTGCCTCAAGGGCCTGCCTAAAGGTCTCTATGCTGTCATCAAGCTTTTTGAGGAGTGCATCATCAATGTGTTCGGTGGCCAGGTAGGCGGCATAACTCTCCAGAAGCGCCCTGATCCCGAAGGTTTCAACTATCTCATCCTTTGAGATGGTTTTCACCACAAACCCGCCTTTGTCTGTCTTTACCACGAGGCCATCCCTTTCGAGCTTCTTTATGGCCTCTCTGATAGGAACCCTGCTCACCTCCATCTGCAAAGAGAGCTGAATCTCAATAAGCTTCTGTCCCTGAGCAAGGGTTCCTTTGATAATAGCCTCTTTTAGGGAGTTATAGGCCACATCCCCCATGGAGGGTGGCTTTCCTATGGGCCTTATGCCTTTCAATGTCGTTGTTTTTTTCTTTTTTTCGTTCATCTATTCACTTGTCTTTTTCTGCCCCGCCCATATCCAGACCATCGAGTATCTTTTCAACGGCGCTATAGGGGTCGCTCTTTCCATCACAAACGGCTTCCCAAAGTTGCCTGAATAGATCAGTTTTACTCAACTTAACGGTATATCTTTTCCACAGCTCTTCTTTCAGAAGGGCCATCATGAAGGCCTCTGTTTTCTCTCCTTTTTTCTTCTTTCTTTTCTCTCCATTGTTAAGGCTCTGCCAGTGGGCTTCAATGGCCGCGACAACTGCGTCCACCCCCTCTCCCCTGTTTGCCTGGGTGAGCAGCACCGGAACGCTCCAGCCGTTTGAATTCGCCTTTATTAATAGGTAAGCTGCGAGCATATCTGCGGCATCAGTCGCCCCGGGTGTGTCGGCTTTATTAATAATAAGAATGTCGCCAATCTCCGTAAGTCCAGCCTTGAGGAGCTGGACATCATCACCATAATCAGGCGTGAAAAGGGTAATGACCGTATCACAGAGATAAAATAGCTCTTTTTCGGACTGACCTGCCCCAACGCTTTCGAGAATGATAACGTCTTTCCCAAGACCTTCGAGGACGTATATGGCACCTGTAGCCGCTTTGGCAACTCCGCCTGGATAGCCTCTGTGTGCCATTGAACGGATAAAAATATGCTTTTCTTCGGCTTCTTTCATCCGAAGACGATCACCGAGAAAGGCCCCTTTTCCTTTGATGCTCGTCGGGTCCGTGGCAATTACAGCCACCTTCTTTCCGCGATTCGTGAAGGAAACGGCAAGGCGTCCGGTAAGGGTACTCTTTCCTGAGCCTGGAGGACCTGTAATGCCAAGTATGTATGCCCTGCCTGTATACGGGAGCAATTGCGACAGGGCAACATAAGCCTCCCGCTTCCCTTCCTCGACCTGAGAGATTAGTCGGCCTGCACTTTTTTCATCACCTTTTAGTATATTCTCAACGAGTCCCATATAATCGCCTGATTAAATAACCCCCTTTTCCTTCAGTTCTTTCAACTTCTCGTAAGAATAGCCGAGTTGGCCGTAGATTTCTTTGTTATGTTCCCCGAATCTGGGTGGAAAGGTCAATTGACGGTTTGATTCTTTCAGGAACGGTGTCATATAAGGAGGAGGGGCCATCCAAATATTGGTGCCCGTCATGGGATCTTTTGACGTGAGGAGGGAATCTTTCACATAGACATCCTCAAGAACCTCTTCTATCGTATTGACCCGTGAAATGGCAATAGTTGCCTTGTTGCAAAGATCTATCATTTCAACGGTTGTTTTTATCCCTGTGCATTCATTGATCTGTTTATTTAAGTTTTTCACATCCTGGATACGTCCTTTGTTTTTTTCGTATTCAGGTTTTGCCAGCTTCTCAAATCCGGGGAGTTGAGTGAAAGACCCCCACTGGCGGTCATTCCCCACAGCAATGTAAACGTACCCGTCCTTTGTCTCGTACACTGAAACAGGGGCAAAGAATTCGTGGGTATTCCCTCTTCTGGTAGTCTTATTACCGAAGGATTTTGTCAAGGTTATCGGCACCGTCAGCCAGGAGGTCGTCGACATAAACATGGAGACATCAATCCTTTCTCCCTCCCCTGTTTTGGCCCGCTTAAAGAGGGCTTTCATGATGAGTCCGTAACCATGCTCGCTTGTGCCCATATCGGGCAGCGGTACTCCAAGCACTTGCGGGTCTTCTCCTTCATTGCCGGTTAGTTCCATAAGACCGCTTCTGGCCTGCAGGATGGGATCATAGGCCGCTTCGTTACTTTCAGGTCCGAATCCTGTAAGGCCAATCCAGATGATATCGGGTTTTATCGCCTTCAGTGTATTGTAATCTATGCCTAATTTTTCATAATTTCTTGGGAGCTGATTTGTAGCGAAGATATCCACATTTAATTTCAGAATCAATTCTTTCAGGATTTCCTGGCCTTCCGGCGAGCCGAGGTTCAGGGTAAGGCCCCTCTTCCCTGCGTTTATGGCCATGAAATAGGTATTCATCCGTTCTTCCCCGAGCCGGTTATCCCCAATCATCCGGTTTGGGTCTCCATATACTGGGTGTTCCAGACGTATCACCCTTATCCCGTCCATTGCCAAACGGTAGCTAAGATAAGGAAGCACGGTTGCCTGCTCCAGGGACAGCATCGTCATTTCCTTAAAAACATCCATCGCGTCCTCCTATTATATTTTGTTTGTCCTGTAATAATGGGTAATTCCTATAATATACTGTCCCAAAATTTTAATGTTAGGGAAATGGATACTGTATACTTCCATATTGTTTTAACTATATAAAAACTCTATTAAATTATAAAGATATCTTGTATTATTTAAAATATTTATTATCCCTAATAACATTTTTGTTGACATGTTGTATACTGTATACTGTATACTTTTTAATAACACAATTATATAAAAGATAATATTTTTTTGTCAAGTTTTTTGGATTGTGATAATAAGTGTTATTAGTTGTAAAACTGACTTATAACAAATGGCCCTAACCGGGCCCAAGGGATTGCAGACAAAATGATCATTGACCGGAAGGTCAAAATAACAGAGGCAACCAAAACCTGAAGTTATTTCCTTCCTGGGTCGAAACGGTTCTTCGGTGACCTGGAATTCAGCCCTGTGTTCATCGAGTGTGGCTTTCCTTGTGTGATTATCAAAAAAAGGGTATAACGGCCCTGCAAGGGTCGAAATAAACATTAAGGAGGTCTTATGGATACAAAGAAAAGTGTTCTTGTTCTTTTAGCGGTTATCTTTCTTTTGGGCACCCAGTTCATTGTTACCGGGAGCGTACTGGGTCAGGCAACGATTACGCTGAAATATGCGAACTTCCCGCCTGCCACGACCTTTCCATGTGTCCAGATGGAACGCTGGGCAAAAGAGGTGGAAAAAAGGACTAGCGGCAAGATCAAGGTGCAGACCTTCCCCGGTGGAACGCTCCTCCCTGCCAAAAATATTTTCGATGGTGTCATCTCAGGTATGGCCGATATCGGTAACTTTGCCATGAGTTATCAGCCGGGCCGTTTCCCTGTTTCGGAAGCCGTTGATCTTCCGGTAGGTTTTGCTAATGCACGGGTGGCGAGTCTTGTCCTTTTCGATCTGATTGAAAAACACAATGCCAAAGAATTTGAGAAAGTAAAAATACTTACCCTCTTTACCTGTCCACCTGCCAATCTAATGACCAGTAAACCTGTAAAGTCCTTGAAAGATCTCAAGGGGTTGGAAATACGGGTGGCCGGGACTTCCGTGGATGTGTTGAAAAATATGGGTGGCAGCCCTATAGCTATGCCGCAATCGGATACTCCTGAGGCGCTCCAGAAGGGTGTCGTCAAAGGCAACTTTTCGTCGATGGAAGTTCTCAAAGACTTCAACTATGCGGCTTACACACCTTATGTAACCCTCGTAAATCTTCAGGTGATCTCCTTTGCAGTGATCATGAATAAGGAAAAATGGAATGCCATTCCTGACGACGTGAAGAAGGTTTTTGATGACCTGAGGCGTGAACAGGCCGAATGGACTGGAACCTATGTTGATAACCATGTCAAAGAAGCCCTTGACTGGTCAAAACAGAAGTATAATGATTTTCAAATTTTCGAACTGCCGAAGAGCGACACGGCAGAGCTCCCAAAACTCATGAAGCCTATCGTTGATGCCTATGTCAAAAAGGTCAACGGACAGGGTCTGCCCGGGGATCAGATCATTAAAGACGTATATTCATTAAAAGCGAAATACGAGAAAATCTATAAATAATGAGAAGATGCAAAAAGGTGCTCAAATATCGGGCATCTTTTTGCATCTTGATAAATCATTCCACACAGAATTATTTGTGGTTGGAGGAAATGATGAAGTATCTCGAAACAGTTAATGATTTTCTCAATAAAATCTTGATGATCCTCGGCGGAATTGCGGTAATGGCTCTTATGTTGCTTGCTACCGGGAACGTCATTTTACGAATATTCAGTATGCCTTACAAGGGCACCTATGAAATCGTATCCTTTCTCGGGGCGGTTGTAATCGCCTTTGCCCTCGGTTTTACCCAGAAAAGAAGGGACAATATCGTGGTGGATATTTTAACCAATAAATATCCCAAGGAACTCCAAAATCTCGTCGATAAAATAGCAGACCTGGTCATCATGATCTTTTTTGCCCTTGTATGTTGGCAAATATATGTCTGGGGAATAAAGATAGTCGAATCCCGCGAAGTGTCGGAGACCTTAAAGATTCCCTTCCATCCCTTTGTTTTTGCTGTAGCTATAGGGTTTGCCATCTTGAGTTTCACGGCATTTATTGATTTCCTGAAAAAACTGTTCAGAGAGGAGGAATAGGGATGGACGGTCCGATTGTTGGTCTATGCGGTATTGTTGTTATGTTTGCAGTTCTATTCCTGCTCAATATACCGGCCGGTTTCGTCATGGCTATTATCGGGTTTCTGGGTGTTGCTTATATGACCTCTCTCAATGCAGCACTCGGTATGCTCGGAACAGACCTCTGGAATATCTTCTCAAGCTATGGACTCACCGTTATCCCGATGTTTATCCTGGTAGGTGAGTTCGCCCATTACGGCGGTTACAATACCGGCTTGTATAACGCTACCTACAAGTGGTTCGGCCATTTTAAAGGAGGACTCGCCATTACAACCATAATGGCCTGCGCAATCTTCTCAGCAATAAGCGGCTCCAATACCGCTACTGCGGCAACCATGAGCACCATAGCGATACCGGAGATGAAGAAGTACAACTACCATCCTCAGCTCAACGCCGGCGCTGTCGCAGCCGGCGCGACGCTTGGCGTTCTCATACCGCCAAGCATCGTTCTCGTCGTATATGGGATTTATACGGGTCAATCTATTGGGAAACTCTTCTTTGGGAATGTAATCCCAAGTGCGATACTCACCATCTTAATTGCAGCCACTGTTTTCTATATCTGCTGGCGCCATCCTGATTGGGGACCAAAAGGGCCCAGCAGCACCTGGATGGAAAGAATAAAAGCCATTCCAGATCTGCTTGATATTTTCATTCTCTTTGCTATCATTATGTATGCCCTCTTCACCGGTGTTGTCACGGCAACCGAGGCGGCAGCAGCAAGCTGTGCCATCGGTCTCATCTTGTGTCTGGTCAGGAGGAAACTCTCCTGGAAAGGTTTTCTGGCCTCCATAGTCGATACACTGCGCATCTCCTGCCTCGTTTTTATGATTGTTGCCGGGGCTGTGCTGTTCAGCCGTTTCCTGGCAGTCACCCGGCTGCCTTTTGAGGCGGCAAATATTATTAGTTCCCTCTCCCTGCCGAACTGGATGCTTCTGTGGATAATTATTCTCTGTTACATCATCGGTGGCTGTGTTATGGATGCCCTGGCATTCCTCCTCGTATCACTTCCAATTTTCTATCCAATCGTCATGCACATGGGGTATGACCCGATATGGTTTGGACAGATGATATGTATTGTGACCACGATGGGATCCATCATGCCACCTATCGGCATCTGTTGTTATGTGGTTGCCGGTATGGCGAAAGATATTCCTATCGGAACCGTCTTTAAGGGAAGTATGTACTATCTTCCTTCCTATGTAATCTCTATGATAGTTTTGATGCTATTCCCTTATGCAACGGTCTTGATACTTTCAAACCTTGTGAGATAATAGAAAAAGGCCGGGTTCTTGCCCGGCCTTTTTAGGGACATTCCGGCCTAGGTTGATAACACAAAAAGCATACCATTTCGATAACCGTCAGCTCTCAATGAGAAAAAGGTTATAGAGAGACTACTGGGGTGAAAAGCATGAAAATTATTGTTTTGGTCAAGCAGGTTCCTAATACGACCGAGGTCAGGTTAGACCCTAAAACCGGGAATCTGATTAGAGAAGGTATCGAAAGCATTATCAATCCCGATGACCGGCATGCCCTTGAAGCGGCTGTCTGTTTAAAGCAAGAGCATGAAGGTAAAGTTATTGCTCTTTCCATGGGGCCTCCCCAGGCGATTGATGCTATTTCTGAGGCTATTGGAATGGGTGCGGATGAAGGTATTTTGTTAACCGATCGGCTTTTTGCCGGAGCGGATACTTGGGCCACTTCTTTCACCTTGGGTAAAGCGATTGAGAAGATCGGCACCTTTGATCTGATTCTATGCGGCCGACAGGCAATTGACGGCGATACCGCCCAGATTGGTCCACAAGTGGCAGAATATCTCAAGGTACCACAGGTCTCCTATGTTTTTGATATTGAAACAGTCAAGGAGAAAAGCCTGATCGTTAAAAGACAGCTTGAAGATGGGTACGAGCGACTGGAATGCAATCTGCCCGGTTTATTGACCGTTATCGGGAAGATGAACCTACCGCGTTACCCTCGTGTTGACCGGTTGATCGATTCCTGCCAGAAAAAGGCGCCGATCAACATCTGGAATGCAGCTGATATCGGTGTACAAACAAAAGATATCGGGCTTGAGGGTTCTTTGACGCATGTAATTAAGACCTTTTCTCCCAAGCTGCAGAGACAGACAGAAATGATCGAAGGTGTGGCGAAAACAGCGGTCAAGACATTAATCGGAAAGATAAGAGAGAAAAGGCTTATATAGAAATCGACAATCTGATTTCTTAAGTCATGATCGGGGGTAAATCTATTCTTTAAAAAAGTCAAAATGATACGAAGCAGAGATAACTATCAAATTGGTATTTCATTCCAGATGAGGAAACAGATATGGCTATATGGATTGAAGTAGATCTGTGCAATGGATGCACACGTTGTTTAAAAGGATGTCCTTATGACGCTGTTGAAATGAAAGAAGGTAAGGCTTCCATCCTGGAGCGATGCACTTCCTGTGGAGCTTGTTTGGCGTTATGCAAGCAGAAGGCCATTCAAACAGATGTCAAGCCCAGGGTCATTCCAGACTTTAGTGATCGAAAGGGTGTTTGGGTTTTTGCAGAACAAAGGCATGGTCAGCTACACGCTGCTTCCCTTGAGCTTCTTGGCAAAGCTCAGGAATTGGCAGCCATTCTCAAACAGGATGTGTCTGCTTTACTCTTAGGTCATCAGGTTTCAAATCTGTGTGATACCCTCATTAAGCATGGCGCAGACAATGTCTATCTGGCCGAAGATCCGATTCTGAAAGATTACCGGACCAATGCTTATACCAATATTATAGAAGGACTGGTAAGAGAACATAAACCGAATATCCTGTTGATGGGTGCAACCCATATCGGCCGTGATCTCGCCCCTCGGATTTCCCGCAGGGTGGAAGTTGGGCTTACGGCCGATTGCACTGAATTGAGTATAGACCCTGAAGAAAAGATCCTGCTTCAGACCAGACCCGCTTTTGGTGGAAATGTTATGGCTACGATAGCCAACCGATATTCCCGCCCTCAAATGGCTACTGTCCGGCCAGGGGTGATGGAAGCCGTGATTAAGTCCGGCAACAAAGGTCAAGTCATTTCATATAAGGGTGTTCTGGAAGAAAAAGAGATTGGAACCAAACTTCTTGAAACGGTAAAAGAAGATAAAAAAAGAGTCAATCTATCTGAAGCAAAAGTGATCGTGGCTGGCGGCAGAGGGGTTGGCGATGCCAAGGGATTCCGGATCCTGGAAGAATTAGCTGGCATTTTGGGAGGAGAAATCGCCGGAACCCGGGTAACAGTTGAAGAGGGCTGGATCCCCTATGACCGTCAGGTCGGACAGACCGGTCAATCCGTGCGACCAGAACTCTATATTGCCTGTGGTATTTCCGGGGCCATCCAACACCGGGCAGGCATGATGAATTCCAGGTATATCATAGCCGTTAATAAAGATCCCAGAGCTCCTATTTTTCAAGTGTCTGATTGGGGTCTCGTGGGTGATGTTCATGAAGTAATCCCGCAGATGATTGAAATGCTGAAGCAGCAAAAGATCTAAAGGGTAGGCAGATCGGGAGGAATATATGTTAAGGTCAAATACCGAGCAATTAATCAGGAGAAATATTGCCAGGTTTGTGGATAATGAGCTTATTCCCAGAGCTCAAGAGATTGATGAGAAGGGTGAGTTTCCCAGGGAGATGTTTCTGGAGATGGCCAAGATGGGAATTTTCGGCATCAGGTACCCAAAAGAAAAAGGGGGGTCCGGCGGCAACACAACCCTATATTGTATTATCTGCGAAGAACTGGCCCGGGGCTTGGTGAGTGTCGCCGCCACCACTGCCATGCAATGTCTCATGGGTACAAATTTTTTA
>Ga0209777_10006318_pt1 | contig 13353 bp, 10 predicted proteins | sample FrelakmetHBP12HB_FD_187147 | JGI IMG/M metagenome (GOLD analysis project Ga0209777, IMG submission 187147) | Freshwater lake sediment microbial communities from the University of Notre Dame, USA, for methane emissions studies -HBP12 HB (SPAdes)... | ecosystem: Environmental > Aquatic >...
GCCTGGGTTTCGATGATCGGCAGGGCCGTCAGGGACCCGTTGCCGAATTTCTCCGCGACCCGCGCGGCACGCTCCAGCAGACGGCTGTGGAGGTAGAAGACGTCGCCCGGATACGCTTCGCGGCCCGACGGCCGCTTGAGCACCAGCGAGACCTGGCGGTAGGCCACTGCGTGCTTGGACAGGTCGTCATAGATGATCAGGGCGTCCATGCCATTGTCCATGAACCACTCGCCCATCGCGCAGCCGGCGAACGGCGCCAGGTATTGGTTCGTGGCCGAGTCAGACGCAGAGGCCACGACGATGATAGTGTAGGGCAGCGCGCCGGTCTCTTCGAGGACACGGATGACGTTGGCGACGTTCGATTGCTTCTGGCCGATGGCAACGTAGATCGAGTAGAGGGGGCGGTAGGTTTTGTCGCCGGCCTCCTTGGCAGCCTTGTTCAGGCGGGCATTGCTGATAATGGTGTCGATGCCGATGGTGGTCTTGCCGGTTGAACGGTCCCCGATGATCAGCTCGCGCTGGCCGCGGCCGATGGGGATCATCGAATCAATGGCCATGATGCCGGTCTGGACGGGTTGGCTGACCGATTTCCGGCGGATGATGCCGGGCGCGATCTTCTCCACCGGGTAGGTTTTGTCGGCCTGAATCGGCCCCTTGTCATCGACCGGCTGGCCGAGGGTGTTGACCACGCGGCCCAGCAGTCCCATGCCAACGGGGACCTGGAGCACCTTGCCGGTGGTTCGCACTTCCTGGCCCTCTTTGATGCCGGTATAGTCGCCCAGAACGATTGCGCCGACCTCGGTCTCTTCCAGGTTCAACACCAGGCCGGTGACGCCTCCGCCAAAATCAAGCATCTCGTTGTACATCGCATCGGCCAGACCTTCCACTTTGGCCACGCCGTCGCCGATTTCGCGGACGACGCCGACGTTCTGCTTCATTACCGTGGTCTTCACCCCGGCGATCTGGTTCTCGATTTCCTGAAGGATTGAACTCATAGCTTGTTTATCGAATGTCAAAAGGGGTCTAGAAACTGGTTTCCAGGGCAGCCAATCGGGCCTCCACGCTGCCATCAAAGACGTCGCTGCCGATCTGCACCCGGAGGCCGCCGATGAGGCCGGGGTTCCGGCTGAAGGCGAAGATCAAGCCATCGCCGTAGCGGCGCGCGAGGTTCGCCCGGATCGAAGCCTGTTGCGGTTCGGCCAGCGGCACCGGGCTTTCGACGCGCGCAGTGCGGCGGTCGAGGTCCAGCTTCACTAGCCGCTGGAAATGGTTGAGAATCGCGAAGTAGCCGCGCGGCTTGGCGGCGATCACCTGCTGCACGACCTGGCGCACTTTGGCGTCGTCCAGCAAGCCGTTGACGCGGCAGGCACGAAACAACTCCTTCGCGTCGCGGCGGGCTTGTTTGGAGAGCTTCACGGGGTGATCGTTGTGGAGTGCTGCAGGCTGCTCATGCAGCCAGCTCGCGGTTGGTTTCCTCAGCTAACCGCTTCTGGTCATCAAGCGTTAGCACCTTGCCGGTCACCTTCGCCGTCGTATCGACGACTAGCCGGCCCACCTCACGGCGCAGCTCAGCGAGCATCCTCGCGTGCTCCGCCTCGGTAGCCTGCCGTGCTTTATCCACGATCGCCTGGGCGGCGGCGATCGCCTTCTGGGTCTCCTGCTCCTGCACCCGGGCGGCCGCAGCACGGGCCTCTTCGATCATCTTGCTGGCTTGCTGGCCCGCTTGGACCATAAGTTCCTGCGTCTTGGCCTGGGTGTTGGCCAGCTCCTGCTTGATCTTCTCGGCATTATCCAGGCCTTCTTTGATGCGCTCCTTCCGCTCGGCCAGCACCTTTAGGATAGGCTTGTAAGCATATCGGTGGAGCAGGAAGGCGACGATGGCAAAGCTGATGCACTGCGCGCCGAAATGCGGCAGGTCCACCCCGAACCGGACCATCGTGTCCTGCGCCATTTGGCTCAGGTCGCTGCCGATACTTCCGAATAAAATGGGCGATTGCATAATCGTTTGAAAGGCAAGGGCCGGGCGCGGAACCCGTCAGGCTCCGCGCCACCGGCTTACTTCACGAGGAAGATGGCGTAGAACACGATGGCTTCCGCAAAGGCAATCGCGAGGATCGCCTGCACCAGGATCTTGGTCGAAGCGCCGGGATTGCGTCCCACCGCCTCGGAGGCCTTCATGCCGATGAATCCCACGCCGATGGCCGCGCCCAGCGCCGCCAGGCCGACGTGCAGATTACCACTCATCTCCGCCAACATTGGCATTAACATATATGTATTTACCTTTCTATTGCTCAGCGGCCCCCGCGATTGAACACGGTCAAGCCGCTGAAATTCTCAAACTCAGTGTGCCGCCTCTCCCGACTCTTCGCCGTGCATGCAGATCAGCATCGTGAACACGGCGGTCAGCAGCATAAACACCAGCGCCTGCACAATCCCCACCAGCAGTTCCATGAAATAAAACGGAACGGGCAGCAGCCAGCCCAACCCGGGGACGAGTCTGGCCATTGCCTCGAGCATGTTCTCGCCGGCAAAAATATTTCCGTAGAGACGGAAGCTGAGGGAAATCGGACGAAACAGGATGGACAGCACTTCCAGGAACCCGACCAGGAAGAATACGACGATCATTAGAACCCTCAACAGGCCGGTGGTGTCGCCCTTGGGGCCGAATAGGTCCAGAAAGATGCCTTTGACGCCCACGCACTGAATGGCCCACACGATCCAGCAGGCGAAGAAAATCATGGACATCGCGGCGGTCATGTTTAGGTCGGCGTTGCCCCCGCGAAGCAGCGGCGTCGTGACTTGAAAACCATGCTGGCTTGAGACACCCCAACCGATGGTTCCAACTCCCGGGATGAGCCCAAACCAATTGGTGAACAGGATGAAGATGAAGACCGTGGCAAAGAACCAGAACGTCCTTTTCACCAGAGCGGAGCCGATGATACTTTCCAGAAACTCGTAGAGCGTTTCCACCAGCCATTCCGCGAAGTTCTGGGCACCCGAAGGGGTAAGCTGTATTCTGCGAGTGGCATATCGGGCAAAGAGAATGAGGCCAAGCGCAACCGTCCAAGTTACCACCATGGAACTAGTCACAAAGGAAGAACCGGTACGGCCGATCCTGGGGGCATCGGGAGTTAATCCCTGCTCTTCGTGTTTGCCGGCGTTTGCCTGGACCGCGGCTCCAGCCTCTGGAGTCCCTGCGCCAGGTTCAGTGCACAATCCCGGCAGCGGCAAGCCCGCCACCCAAAACGACATTAACATGATTCTGATTACTCGCATTCGCACTAAAGGTCCAAGCCCGGAAACATCCTGTGCCCTCGGTCCAAAACCGACTTTCAGCCGGAAGCCCGGAAACAGTGCATCATTGCCCCCTCGGTTTCAAGGGGTTTTTGATTCCCGCCCTCCGCGACGACAGCAGGGCCGACTCATGAACCCGAGGAAACGTAACCGTCGACAGCAGTCGGCGCACTCCTCCCCAGTCAGAAAAATCAGCGTCCACTGCCGTCGGCGACTACGCCTTGCTTGAATCCGCCTCGCCGAGACAGCCTCGTGCCCAAAACCACCAGCACCAGCACCACGCCCAGTACGCAGACGATCGCCGCCCCAATGGGCAGGTCGGCTTTGGCGGTGATGAACAAGCTCACCACGCTGGCCACCGTAGCGATCGCCCAGCCGACCGCAAAGCGCGCCGGAATCGACGTCACCAGGTAGGTCGCACATACCGCCGGCACCACCAAGTACGAGAACACGAGCAACACACCGCCAATATGCACAAAGCTCGTCACCACCAGTCCGAACAGCATGTAGAACACGAAATCCCATAAGCGCATGTTCAGGCCGCTTGCTTCCGCCTGCTTCGGGTTGGCCGAAATGGCCAGAAACCGCTTCCGGAACACGAAGTGAACGACCCCGAGGACGATATACAAACCAAACGTCTTCACCACCTCGATCGGCGGCACCACCAGCAACTCGCCCACCATGGACCGCTGCAGTTCCTCGTGCCCCCCCGCGCTCTTGCTTAACACCAGGATTGCTGCCGCCGCCGCGACGACATACACAATGCCAATCAACGCCTCCTGCGGCACCCGCTGGTCGCGGCCGCGCGTGAACGTCAACACCACCGCCCCGGCGAACGTGAATACCTGCGAAAACGCGAAGCTCTGCCAATCGTGCACATCGTACCCGGCGATCATCGAGACACAGGTGCCAAAGGCCGCGGTCTGTGCCAGCGCAAGGTCCACAAAAATCACCCCGCGCTGCACGATATGCAGCCCCAGGTAAACCAGCAGCCACGGCAGAATCAGGCTCGCTATCAGCGGCCACTTCATCAACAACAGCAATTCCATAAAACAATGTAGAAAAGGGGATTTCGCGCTATGGCTTTCCCGCCAGGGCCTTCGCCACGGAATTGACCAGGTAATCCATCAACGCAATGTAGCCGCCTTCGGTTCCCTTGACCCCGCCCGGGAACTGCGTCACATCGACCACCGTCGCACCCGTCCGGCCCGCCACCGCTTCGGCCGTTCTCCGGTCTAGATAAGGGTCCACCAGGATGAGGTGAACTCTATCTGCTTTCATTCTCAAGATGACTTCTGCCATGTGCTTGGGAGTCGGCGGGACGCCAGGCTTGGGTTCAAGGAATATGTCGATCGGCAGCCCAAAACGCTCGCCGAAGTAGAGCCAGGAGTTGTGGTACGCCACGACCTGCTGGCCTTTGAATGGCTCGAGTTTCTTCTGCCACTCCACCAGTTTCACATCGAGCGTGTCGGCGAACTTCTTCAAGTTCCCCCGATACGCCTCAGCCGACTTCTCGTCCAGAGCGCAAAAGGCGGAGGCGACATTCTGCGCGACGATCTTCGCGTTGACGGGATCCACCACGTAGTGAGGGTTGCCCGCGGCGTGGATGTCGCCCCGGGACCGGTCGAGGGTGGTAGGGATCTCCTTCAACGGGACCCCCTGGGAGCAGACCACGTGGCCCGGCGCGCCTGCGGCCAGCTTCGAGTTGCGGGATTCATCCAGCAAACGGGGCAGCCAGCCGATTTCCAGCTCCGCGCCGCCCTCAATCAGCACGTCTGCCCGATTGAGCTTTACGATCAGGCTCGGCTTGGCATCGACGAAATGCGGGTCCTCCGTTGGCTTGGCCAGTATCGTGAGGTCAATGCGGTCACCCCCGATCTCCCTGGCGATGGACGCCAGGTCCGGCGTGGTGGCAACTACATTCAGTTTGGCGCATACCGGTTGGCATAACGCAGCCCCCAGCAACGCACCGATCATTAGTCTATGGTTTGATTTCATTGTCCTGTTTACTCATGTAACCCATGTAACTCTTTCAACTCGTTTGCCTTCAAAACTTGTGCGCCCCATGTGCGCCCAGCAGGAACTCAAACTGCAGCCAAACAGAGTGCTCGGTGCCGAACAAGGCTCCGTGGTCGTAGTTGTACTGCAGCCGCAACTTGGAAAACTCACTGGGGTAAAAAGTCAGGTCGGGCGAAATCCGTGTCCGCTCGTTGCGGTAAACATCGTTCGGGTCGTACTCACCGTGGTTGCCGGAGGCGTATTCGCCGCGCAGGCCCGCCACCCAACGCTGCCGGAAACCCCACAGCACCTGTGAGTAAAAGCCCCAGTCGCGCAGCACCTCGGCGGTGAGGGATGCCGATGGATCTGCACCCGCGTCGAAGCGCTGGTAGAGCGCCTCCGTCTGCCAGGAGACAAAAGGGAAGCCGCCCTGCGCATTAGCAGCCTTCCACTTCCAGTAAAGGTCCACGCCGTAAACTTGCGAGCGCAGGTCGGTGCCGGTCTCATTCGGGCCAAAGGCGGCGGAGGTGCCAGCCACCAGCGTCTGCTGGTCGGTCAAGTCGAACGACGCTGCGAGGCGCGGCACGTATAACAAATCGCCGGGGCCGCCGAGCGTCTGGTCCGTCGTCGCGCGGCCATGCACGCGGTCCACCCCATTCGTGTCGGGCTGGCCGCGGTTGCGGAAGCTGAAAGCCGTGCTACCCTGCCCGTTGAACACGCCAAGAAACGCCTCCATGTAGAACGGCGTAGGCACCAGCCACGATAGCTGCGAGCCGATGTTCCGCAGTCCATCCGGCCCGAACGCGCGGGTCAGGATGATCGGGTCATCCACAAACGCCCATTGGTGCGGATGCTGAGCGTTCTGCCGGCCGAAGGCGGCATAGAACTGGCCGGCTTTGGCCTGCAAGTTTGCCGGCAGAGTCATGGTCTGAGCGTAAGCCTCTTCCAGCTCGATGCTCGTCTCGTTGTTGTGGTCGAGCTTGAGGACAATGTTTGCAAACCCCTTGAAATAGGGGTCCACCGCCCCATCGAGCGAAATCTCCGCATTCGGCAGCGAAAAGCCGCGGGTGTTAGGATCGTGATCTCCGAGCTCGAGAAACTGAGATGGGTTTGATGCGCTCGACCCGCCAACGTCCATCAGGGTGTCGAAGCTTATGTTCATGTAAGCCGAGCCAGCGCGCGCCACCGTCAGCGGCTGCGACGGCGACCAGGCGGCGGATGGTGCCGGCGTGGTGGCGGCGGTGGAGGGGGCCTGGTTCGTGCCCTGGTTCTTCTCCAGCTCAGTCGCCAACTCCTGCTCCAGCTTCTTCTTCTCCGCCTCAGCGGACTGCTGCTTCGTCAGCTCGTCCAGCTTCCGGGTCAAGCCCTCGATTTGTTGGCGCTGCTCGCGTTGCATCCGTTCGAAATTCTCCTGCAACTGCTGCAGTTGCCGCCTCAACTCTTCTACTTCATTAGTCGCCTGCCCTTTCGCCTGCGGGGCGCCGCCGCAGACCATAAAGGCAAGAACCGCAAGAGCCCCTGCAAGGTTGCGAACCGAATGCGCCCGAATGGAGTGCGATGGCTTCACCGATATGCCATCGGTAGGCGCTTCCCGGCGCGCAGCCGTCCCGACCCGCGTGTTAACGGTGCCTTCCGGCCCTGTGTTTCTTGCGTTGCTTTCCGAGACTGTGACGAACCGCCAAGTTAATATTCCAGCATTCATGTTCACTCCCAAGGTGCCGTCAGCCGCTGAGCGGAGGCGTGCACGATTTCCTAGAACTACAGACCGATACTGAAGCAGTCAGAGCAGGGGCGGAGCGCGGCTGGGTGAGGTGCGATAATCGAAGCCCGGGAAAGGGGAGATGATAGCCCGGCATACACCCCAAAGGCAGCAGAAAACCAGCACGGCCAAAAAGAGTGCAACCGCCGCCGCGCTCACCTGCCCTTTGGCAAAAGAACAGAGCAGGCAGAAATGGCCGCTTCCCGCGTCATCGTGATGGAGGGATTGATGAAGGACATGACTGATCGAGAAAGTAGTTGCAAGCAGCAGCAAAAACACCAGCAAGCCGCCAAGTGCCAAATTCGGCATGCGGCGAGCCCTGGAGAGTGTTTGTCCCAATCGCACGATACTTCCTGCAATCAAGCACACGCTCCCCTTCTGCGCAAGTTGGATTTGCACCAACAAAGCCCTGAAGCCCTTTGCTGAAGCCCCCGTGATCGCAAATGAATCCCACCCTCTTTGTATGGCCCTGCCGCGCTGTGTCCCCTGGTTGGCATACACCGCCAACGTGAGCGGGTTTGGCGGATATGATCGTTCGCCCCCTCACTACACCTTCTTTCCTGACAATGACTACAGGCCAGGGAATGAGCAAATTTATTGGGGCTTCCTGCGCGACGGGGTCAACTTCGGTCCTGGCTCGAGCGGCGGAGACAACAATCAACTCGGGTACTCTATTGACATCACTGGGTTAAAGAGTCTCTTTCCGGATAAGTTCGCCGTCCAACTCATTGCGTCATCGGATTCGATGCAATACCTGGCCGACGCGTTCGTTATCGATGCCACAGCCAACAGGGCAAACTCGGTGCACTACCCCAGTACTCCGCCGGTCTTCGACCTTGGCGGTGCCCCCTGGGTTCGGGGCATCGGCGGCGGTCTCAGCACGGCCACCGACGCGCTGGATACCGATCACCTGCAGATCATCGGGGACCGTGCCACGCACGGCGGAGACAAGGTCACGGGCTATAACTTCGCCAGTACGATAGCCGGTTTCATCATTACCGATGTGCCGGTCATCTCCATGTCGCCGCAGTCGGTGATAGTCCGTCCGGCCGATGTGGTGACCTTGAGCGGTTACGCAGTGGGAGTGCCCCCGCTTTCTTACCAATGGTACCAGAACGGGGCACCGATCCGCGGGGCGAACAAAGCATCCTACACCTTCCGCGCCAATCCGCCGGACGCCGGCACTTACACGTTGAAGGTCAGCAACCAATATGAAAGCGCTGCCAGCGACCCGTCGGTTGTTACACTCGGTCTGCCTGCACCCAGGGGACACAAGCCAGCCACGGTCATCAGCAATCCTTATTTGATGTAGTGATCTGGCCCTTGACTTTGACCGGTTTGAAGGGGAGTTAGCCGGGCGGCGGTGTGCGCAGTAGCGCGCCAGCCGCCAGGCGGGTCCACCTTCCAGCCGCCACGGGTCATTCCGGTCGAGGTGATTGGGGCAGGAGGCGTGAAATGATAATCAGCAACACCACGACCACTACCGCCAGCATGCCCCAGAACAGGACGCCGCCTGTGCCGGGTCGATGGCCTTCACCCCACGACTTCTTGAGCTGTTCTTCGGCGGCCAGCGCGGCTTCGGATTGATCGGCGTCCAGCAGTTGGCCGGCGACGAGACTCAGATCATAGCGCGGCGAGGCGGCGCGCGGATTGCCATAGTAGAGCAGGAGCTCGTCGGCCGGCTGAGCTTTGAAAAGAATCCGTGTTGCGGGGTAGAACGCTTGGAACTTCTCCAAGTCAATCGGAGGGTTGTCGCCGTTGTGTGTTTCCAAGACCAAAGTGTCACCGCTGGACGGAGAGTCCATCGTCAGCATGAATTGCTTGCCGGTTCGTTCAGGTGTTTGGACCCAGGAGGCTCCGCCCAAAGACCGCCGGTATTTTTCACCGCGGTCATCGCTGAGTTCCTCGTAGAGTGTTACGTCCCGCCGGAACAACGGAGTCCGCGCGGTGCAATTGAGGCGGGTGATGGGCAAGCCGGCGCGCGGGAGCTTGATGATCCAACGACTGATTTGCGGGTCCTTCTTGTCGGTGGCGATTGTGACGGTCGGTGTCAGCAAGCGGCTGATGGACGTGGGTTCGAGGATGTAAGGCAACTGCTTGCCGGCGGACAGCAGCCGCAGGTCGCTGAACCCGTGCTGCGCGTGAGATAGCACGTCGAGGTCCAGTTCAATCCGCTGCGCGCCGGGACGGCTTAGGCTTACCGCTTTACGGAACTTCCACGTCGCCACGTCGAGGGCGGTGCCCCCTTCCTGGATGCCGGCCAGCACTTCCGGCGGGCGATAGTTCGGGTTGTCAGCCAGCGGCGAGAACTTGAGAGGCAGCATGGCGACCGTCTTGAGGTTTGCACTCAGCGCTGCCAAGTCGTAGCTGGGCACCGCGCAGCGGCTGTTGCCCGTCAGCAAGTGGCACGTGCCCGCCGCACGCGCCAGGAAGACCAGGTAAACCGGACGCCGCTCAGCGCGCACCGCTGTGATCGGCAGAGGTGGGCTGTCCTTGTTCTCGATGAGCACCAGGAGTTCCCGCGAACGGACGAGGCTTTCCAGGGTCACGGTCACGCCGCTGGAGGCCGGCTGGCCTTCGACGGCAACGCGATAAATCACTCCATGCCCCAGGGGCTGCTCACGAATCGTGCCGCCCTCAACTTGCGGCACCGCGAGCGTCACCTGCCGGGTGAACAGCAGTTCTGGCGTGTCAAACTGAATAGCGGCTACGTACAGGTTCGCCGCGCCGAGATTGATCGTGAGGCGGGTCTCTCCCGGATTCTCATCACGTCCGACAATGGTGACCGGCACCGCTTCCACAGGGGCAGCTTCAACCGTCGCGGCATGAATGCGGGCGCCGGTGAACGGGATCGGCTGCGAGCGTTGGTCATCCACGGTTAACCGCAGCCACGGCCATGTGCCGGAAGGAACGGCGAGTTCCAGTTGGCCCACGCCGCCAGGCTGACGAAAGATTGGCTCTCCCCGGGCGAGCGTTTGCCAGCTTTGGCCATCGGTAGAGCCCTCAATCCGCACCGCCTTGATGAACTCGCCGGCGGGGGTGTCCAACGTGACGCGGTCGAGCGGCTGCGCCAGACCAGTCTCAATGGTGAGGACGGTCGTGGCAGCGTTGACCGAAACCTGGAACGACTTCGCGTCCTGGATGACTTTGCCGGTCGGCTTGGGGCGCTCAACCATGTAAGGCACCTCGACCCCTGCGTCGTCGTAAAGGCGCAAGTCTTCGAGGCCCGGGCGCGCGGCATCGAGTGTCGCCGTGGGCAGACTCAGCTTCAGAAGGCCAGCCGCAGGCACGTCGAAACGCTGCTGGTGCTGCCAGTCGGCTGGAAGAGGCGCCGCCTGGGCGGAAGACCCACGCGCCGCCAGAAACTCGCAAACCAGGACTGCACAGGCGATGTAACTGTTGTAACTCATGTAACTCATTTAACTGCTCGGTTCCCGCGGCTCTTCCCCCGCTTCTTTGACGCTCGCAGCGTAAAACCGCTGGTAGGCGAAAGAAGCCAGCATGGCGATTGCCGCCACTGCCACGAATGCGCCAATCCGGTAAAGCTGGTCCAGCCGCGCAAGGTCGTGGAAGAAGAGCTTGAGAATGGTCACGCTCAGCAGGCCCAGCCCGGCATAACGGGGCGCGCGAGCCCGCCTGGCGATGCCGATGACCAGCAGCACCAGAGCGAATAGCGCCCAGGTAATGGAATACGTCATGTCCCGGGCGAAGCTGCCGCTGAACTGGAACGTGAGCGTGCTCCCCGGCTCGCTGAAGTAGTCGGCGATTTCGATATTCACCAGCAGGAACGCCAGCACGGTGCCCAAACCGGTCAGGATGGGCGGCGCGTTCACGTCAAGAATCCGGTGCCGCGGCGGGGCGAGCAGCCAGGCACCGGCAAACAGGCAGACGGTCACAATGCCATAGGCATACAGATACCAGTTTAAGATGACCGTCGCGCTGCGCGGATGATAGTCGAGAACCGCGGGATTCAGCGCGAGCCGGACAAACGCAGCGATCAGGAGGCCCGTGCCTGCCAACCGCAGCCCCGCATGGGGCACGCGATGGAAGAGCCACAGCAACGCGGCGCCTTCCAAGGCCCAGCCGATGGTGATCCATTGGCGCTCGAATTGTATGGGGAAAATCAGGGTGATGAAGAACAATGCCACGCCGCCAAACCAGGCTAGTTGCGTCATCCGCGCCTTGGTCGCCGCGGGAACGTTCTTCAGCACCATCAACAGGCTCAGCAGTGGCGGCACGGCGAAGGCCGCCGGCAGCAGGCCCATCACCTCGTTGGGATACGCCGCCTTGACGAGGCGATGCACCAGGAAGAACTGGAGTGGGCCCGCCATTGCCGCAGCAGCCCACGGCACCACCCGGTCGCCAAACTTGCCGAGGAACAGGAACGGATACAGCGAGAAGACCGCTAGAAAGACCAAGTACCAGATTAGCGGCTGAACCGGGTTAGCAAGGTCAAAGCGGTTGAAATGCCACGTAGTCTCCAACGCGGCCACGCAGGCCAGGCCCACCGCCGGCATCCAGTCGAGTGAAAAGAGCTTTGTCAGCCCGAGCATCAGGACTACCAGCAGCAGCGCCAGGCCGAACACGGGCGAGGGATTAGTCAACGGCAGCCGCAGGGTCACCATAATCAGCAGCAGGAATGGCAGAACGGCGGAGAGGATGGGCAGTTGCGCCGCGATGTTACCCGGCAGGGTGAAGTCGTCGTTAAGCTTGAGGTTGCCGCTCAGTGCCCCCGGTGCGAACTTGCGCGCCAGCCAGACGCCCACCACCACAAAGAACAACGCAAATGCGCCGATAAGGAACAGCGGCGTCGGCAAGCCGGTCAGCGTCTCCGGAATCTTGAATATCAGCACACCAGTCGCGGCGAGCGTCAGGACGAGCACCGCGAGCACCGAGAGCAACGAAGCCGTGAGCACCGCAAGCCCGATCGCTAGCAGGTCCACCAGCAGCACGATCGGCCAGACCACAAACGAAATCTCCGTCAACCGGAAGATCGGTATCAACACGAGCACTAGCGCCAGCGGCGGGAAGACCTGGCTTTCCCAGGCCACGGCGCTCACGCCGCGCCTGCCTTGCAGCCACACCGGGAACGCTGAGTGCAGGATGGCCAGGACGAGATAGAACGTCAGCCCCGCATTGAGCAGCTCATTGGTGAGCGAGTTTCCGGTCCACAGGGCGAGCAAACCGAACACCGCCAGCCCAGCAAGCGGTTGGGCCAGGGAGATCTTCTGGTCGAGCAGAACCAGCGCGGCAACGGACAGGTCGATCAGGAATACGAAGCTGAACATCAGCCACGGCCGCTGGGCCAGCGGCTCGAAGCTTAGGAACCAGGCGGTGAAAATCAGCGCGGTCGCGGCGAGCGCGAGCTTTGCGCCAGTCAGCCACCAGTCTAATTGGCTGCGTTGTTTTGCCCACCACGCAGCCGCCAGGTAAAGCACGTTGAAACCGAGCAGGACCGCCAGTGCAATCAATATCTTGTTGCCCTCGAAATACCTTTCTCGGCTGAAGAATTCGTCCGCCCAGCCGATCTGCATGAAAATGGTCCCCGCTGCCGCAAGCGTCACTAGAAACAACCACCGGCGATTGACAGCCACCAGGATCAGCCCGGCGTCCAGGATGGCGATATAGCCGAACAGGCCGAAAGGGTTGTCAACCCCCGTGGAAAGCAAGATGGGGGTGAGAAACCCACCTAACATGCCGAGGATTGCAACGGCCATGGCGTTGAGACGAACGGCCAGGAAGAACGCGGTGGTCGTAATCAGTACCATCAACAGGAAGGTTGGAATCAGCCCAAAGAACTCAAAATGGTAAACCGAGCGGCAGGCAAAAGTAACCGCGTAAAGTATCACCACGCCGGTGCCGCATAACGTATGTGCGAGCACGGCATACTCCTTCCGGGACATCGCCACCCCGCCCACCAGCAACCCGAGCCCGGCGATAAAACCGAGTGCCATCCGCAATTCGGGGGAGATCAGATTGTTGTCGAACGAGTATTTGACCAGGAAGGCGACGGCGAGGAAGGCGGCCAGCCCGCCAATCCAGGCCAGCAGCTTCACGCCCATGAATTGCTCCCAGTTGATGGCGGGAACCAGCGGACGCGCGGGTTCGGGCGCCAGCCGCGGGGCCGGCTTGGTGCCCAATACCGGCGGCGGTGCTGCTACCGGTGCTGAAGGCGGCACGATAGGCGGTGGAGCCGGAGTGGCAGTGATTGGTTCGAGTGGGATTTGCCTGGGCGCTGGTTGCGCCGGAGCAGCACCAAGCGGTGCACGGACGGCCTCAGCCCCCGCGGACGCTGCGGCCCT
>Ga0209777_10006319_pt1 | contig 13353 bp, 22 predicted proteins | sample FrelakmetHBP12HB_FD_187147 | JGI IMG/M metagenome (GOLD analysis project Ga0209777, IMG submission 187147) | Freshwater lake sediment microbial communities from the University of Notre Dame, USA, for methane emissions studies -HBP12 HB (SPAdes)... | ecosystem: Environmental > Aquatic >...
GGACATCAAAATATCTGGATACGAGGACGCTCAGAATATGGTTGGCACCACTACAACTGTTCAAGCCTACGGTACGCTGTCTGGCTCTAGCCTTACTCTTTATGTATCCACTTCTGGAGGCACCTTTACTTTTTACTTTACGGTGTCTGGAGGCAAAATGACAGGAGGCAGCCAATATGCAGGAGCAACGACCGAGATAAATACCTGGACATTTGACCTGACAAGTGACGGTATTACAAATCATCTACCGGTTGCGAATGCAAATGGACCATATTCTGGATATGTGAATACATCAATTACTTTCAACGGATCAGGTAGTTTGGATTCTGATGGAATTATCACTAACTACACCTGGTTTTTTGGTGATGGACGTGTAGGATATGGGATATCACCTACTCATACATACACACAAGCGGCTAACTACACTGTGACTTTAAGAGTAACAGACAATAATGGTTCTTTAGATGAGCATACAACATTTGCTAGTGTAACAGTTGGACAAAAAGAAAAACCTAAAACACCTGGTTTTGAACTTGTGTTCGTTGTTTGTGCAATAGCACTAATCTTGTTCTGGAAAAGAAAATTGAAATTGTAGTTTGAGGGAGAAGAATACAGTAAATGAAATTTGAGGTGAAAGAAATATGAGTAGATGGATATGGCACTGTGGCGTAAAAGGGTGCAAAGGACACGGGCATAAACCAGTTGCTAAGCACAGTGCTAAGAGGCACTTTCACCAACACATAAGGTGTGAACATAGGTTAAACCCCCTCGATTATGAGGGCATCTATAAAAAGGTTTCAAAAGACGAATCTATCTATGATAATCTTAAAAGACTTTGATTTTGGTTTATTTCTTTATAGCGGGCTCCACCCCACATTCTTCCAGCATCGTCTTTTCTATCTTTTATTTTTTTTGGGTCTATTCTTGCCGTGCCACCCTCAAGCAATATCATATATTTTCCATCGTCCATAACTCTCCAGCAAGCGCATTCATCTCTATTAAAAGGGTGTTTTAAATTTGTGTCCATCCATGTATCAATACGTCCTTTGGTCTTAAGTGCAAACGGAATCCATGTGCTTGGAATTGCATAACCTTTGGGCTTTGGCATATATGCGTCTCCAAATCCTTTTGCCTCGTCTTTACCCAGATATCTATAGGTCTTATAATTTTGTATTAAATCGTTATTGAAATCAGAATTTGCTATCTCGCTATTAGGCACGCAATGAAGTCGTATATGGCTAAGTGAAAAACTCTTGCCATCGTCTTTATAGCAAATTGATGCAAAATATGTTAAACAAGGTTTTCCATTTTCGCCAATATCCGGAAGACCCGGAAACAGTCTTACCCCTGAAAAGATTTGCCCAGATGGTAAGGTCTGTGTATGAAGAGGCTTGTTTTTGAAGGATATTTGATTTCCGTTAAATTGAATCCAATTGTCATCATTGGCATTTCCAACCAAGTCTATGGTTTTTGCATCGATATTGATTAATGCATCTTCTGTGTAGAACGCTAAATCCGAGCTCAACGGTGAAGGGTAAGTTGCTATTATTTTCATATTAGAATAAGCATAAAACATAATTAGTCTTTCTGCAGCATGTTGAAGTTTATTTTTTATTTGCCATCTTAATTCCAAATCTTTGTAATTTTTTTTAATGTACGACTCTGTCCTGATAAGGTCCTCTAAAAATTTTTCGCCTGAAAACCAATCCCAAATAATATCCATATATTTTGATTCGAGAGTCCTTAAATTCATATATGAGTCGGAAATAGAACAATGGAAGTTTATTTAAATCTTCTTTAAGCTAAAATAGTTACTTTTTACAAAATTTTATCTTACAAAAGACGTAATTTCAACCTGCTTTGGTGGTATGGGCAATGGCGTCACATCCTTTCCAAAAAGCAATTCTTCTTTTATGGTTTCTGCAATCTGTTTTGCTAATAATGGAGGCACCGCGTTCCCCACTTGCCTATATTGACTTGATATACTCCCCGTAAAAATGAACCAGTCCGGAAAAGTCTGAAGCATGGCACATTCCCTTACAGTTAGCCTTCGCTTTTTATTTACATGAATTTCCGGACCTGTGGCAGTTATAGTGTCACTTGGGCGGTCCCAGTTGGTAATCCTTAAAGATTGGTCGAAAGTTATTTGAGCTTCTTCAAAAGTCAATACAGCCTCATCATATTTATCGTCAAAGCCAAGCAATTCTTTTAATGCTAGCCAATCATCCGGTTTTGGTATGGAGCCCGAATCATTATCTTTTCTGAACCAATGCCCAGCAGTGTACGAGTAACCAAAATATCTGTCAATCTTCTCGGTAGACCATTCAGTTTTGCTTTTCCAATATTTTAAATAATCGCATATATCAAACTGATTGATGGGGTGCTTTCTCCTCATAAAGGTGCTGTCGGCATTTGTGAAACCGATGTGATTGGGTATTTTTTTCCCCTCATCGGTATCCGGCTCTGGCAAATGGCCTATTACTTCCTTGGTGGTTTTTCCGTTTTTGGATTTTTTAGGAAAACGATTTTTTCGTTTAACCCTATTGCCGATAATAAATATTCTTTCTCTAAATTGTGGCACGCCATAATCTGCGGAATTAACAAGAAAAGGATTAGCGACATCATAGCCTATGTTTCTAAAATCGTTCATAATCATTGTTACTACTCTGCCTCCATCCAGATTAAGCAAACCCTTTACATTTTCAGCCACAAAAAATTTTGGCTGGGTATCTTTAATTATTCTTAGCATCTCTAGATATAAAAAATTGCGTTTGTCGTGCATGCCTCTCTTTTTTGAGTTTGCAATTGAAAAGCCCTGGCAAGGAAATCCACCTAATAAAACATCAGCGTTTTTAGGAATATCTGAACTAGGGATTTTACGTATATCACCCAATACAATATGCTTTCCGACATTTTTTTTATAGGTTTCTACAGAATCAATGTGGTTATCGTTTGCCCACAATATTTTAAAACCTGCATCCTTGAAACCCAGGTCTAGTCCCCCGGCACCTGAAAATAGGCTAACCGCTGTTAGACTTGTATCTTTAGACAAACTATTAAGCCCTCCATTTAAGCGATAATAATTATCGCTGTTTAAAAACTTTTTTGAAACCCGATTGAAACTATTTTTTACTGGCCTTAATCAACATTTATTTTAATATCTTTTTGATTTTTTGAGAGCATTTTTCTGAATCATTAATTATTTCATGTTCCCAAAACCTTATAACAGTCCACCCGTCCGTTTCTAAATCACTTGTGATTTTCTTATCCCTTTCAACATTCTTCTCGAGTTTGGGACGCCAATATTTTTTATTTGATTTAGGAGGGCGATAGCATTTGGGACACTTATGCCAAAAACAACCGTCAATGAACACAGCAATTTTCTTTTTTTTGCAGGCAAAATCCGGTTTTCCAAACAATTTTGGTTGGTATCTTAAATATGAGCCTTTTAACGCTTTTTTTAACATTAATTCTGGTTTTGTTTTCGTTGACCTGATGCGGGACATTATTTGACTACGAACTTCCGTACTAACTTTATCTGCCACTCACATGGATATAAAATAGTTGATTTTTAATTTTGTGTAGATATTAATTTATTTTTTAAACTGTTTCAAATTATCAAGAGATTTATGTAAAAATATAACTTTCATTTTTTATTAAAAATTTTCAATAGCTCGATTCCAACCTGCTCTAGTCTGAGATTTGTTGTTCATTTTTTTTACGTTTATTCTTGGTGTAAGAATTCGTGTAGGATTTGTTTTGTTATCATAAAATTTTACCCCTTTTACAAGATTTCCATAATATGTGAGTTGTCCATTTGGTAGACAATAGAAATTTATGGATTTTAGATTAAAATCAAAATTGCTTACTTCATATACAATCTTCAAGAAATATGTTAAGCAGGGTATATCGCCAAAATTCCTATGATGATAATATTTTGGTAAATTAGGTTTAAATTTTAAGTTTAGCCCTCTAAATTCACCTCGTATTCGAGTATAATTACCAGGATAACTTGCTTGATTCTCACCTATAACAAATGTACCAGGCAAATCATCACCATATACATCCCCAAATTTAACGGATTTGCAATCTAAATGGAGAATCGCATCTCGTTTAATCTCAAAACATAAATCTGAACTCACTGGATTGGAATTAATTTGCCATTTCAATTCTCTCAATAAAACTGCAGTAATAATACGTTCTATGCTTTTTTCAATCTCATTAACTTTTTTCAGTTTTCGACGCCAATTCCTTTTGATATATGAACCAGACTTCAATCTATAAATAATGTGTCTTTTATTTGATTTTAAAATGGATAACATTTTTTCGAAATTTCGCTGTTCAAGTTTTTCCAACTCATCATTTGACAGATGCACAAAACAAAATCTTTTTTCTAGTATTAATAATTGTTTAGACATCTGATATTGAATTACTGCTAAAAGACTAAGTTTTTATAGGAACTATAAATTATAAATTGTAGCAAATGGGGGTTGAATATGGACTCATATGATGATGAAATGGAACGTCAGAGAGCAAGAAGAGATTTTGCAAGACAAGAAAACGAAAGACGAGAACGGGAATTAGAAGTCAAGCGCAGAGCAGAAGAACAAGCACGACTACGGTTTGAAGCAAGAGAAAGAGAATTGCGTGCAGAATATGAACATCGAAAGCGCATAGGAACTGTTTTCGGTATGAGTTACGAAGAGTGGAAAAGGCATTTTAATCTATAAACAATTGAACATTTCTTTACCAAGAAAACTGTGAGTATCAAAAGTAGACTAAAACTGTGGGGTAGGTTGTTTATTCTTTGCCCACCGATACACGTAACCTGATTTGTTTCTCGGTTCTTTGTCTTTACTACCTTTCGGTCTTCCCCAATGTCGCTTTTCTTTCTTTGCTCGTTTGTATGCAAGTAAAGTTCTTTCTCTTGTAAATTCCCTTTCCAGTTTTGCAACTTGTGCTAGTAAACCAAAAACAAACTCACCGACTGGCGTTGATGTATCAATACCGAGCGTAGTAACTGTAAATCCAATTCCCAACCGTTTCCACTCTTCCACAACTTGATGCATATGTGCAGGACTTCTTCCTAAACGGTCAACTGACCAAATGATGCAGTGTTGGAACTTTCTTTTTCTTGCATCTTGCATTAAGCGGTCTAGTTCTGGTCTGCTACTTTTTGCTCCAGAAGTTTTATCTTGGTATGTTTCAAATACTTCCAACTCTGGATGATTCTTTACATATTCCTGTAAAGCTAGTAATTGATTTTCTGGGTGCTGGTCGATTGTCGAAACTCGAGCGTATAGCGCTACTTTCATATTTCCTATGCTGGTTTGTTAAAGAGGGCAAGACAATCTTTACAAAGTAATTTCTTGCTGTTTGGTAATTCGGTGAGGTCTGTTATCTTATATTCGATTCCACATACTTCGCACGGTTCTGCTCTCATATCTACCTTTGATGTATCAATGCTTTTTTCTTGTTCTTGAATTAAATTCATTGCCTGTATTGCTTCAGTTACTGGCTTACGCAACACCAAATCCTCTCTCAAAAATTCAGCCCACGTTCTGTTGCGCTTCATTGTTATCAATTCATTGTACAAAACCAGGTCTACATAAATTTGGATGCTTATGTTCTTTGGTTGTTCTTCGGTCATAATACTCTCCAATTAATATTATGGGTCAGGTTCTATTTCTATGAGCGCAAGGATTTCATTGTTTTCAGGTAGTAGTCGACTTGTTTCCAACTACATCAATGTTTGACGACTGTCAGACTTGTCAAATTCTAAAAGAATGAATTAATTAGGATTTATTATATTTCGTTCATTTCCTTTTATTTATTAGCGATTGCCCCCCACCCCCACAACATACCACACTACCGTCTATCTATATTGCCCAGAAGGACTTGTTGGTATCAATGATGACAATGGTTCATAACAACCTTCAATGATGCACAACAATGATGGTCTGCGGTCATAAACCTTATGTTACTTTAGTTCCTTTCTTTACTTTAAAAACACTCTTTAAAGGTATTAAAGTATTGCCTTACTTACCCCAAAACCACCAAAAGGTTTTGGGTATAAGGCATATTATGTTTTTCTAAAGTAAAAGTTACTTTAAAAAGTTACTTTAATTGTTATATATATAGCCGAAATTAAAGTGACTAAAGGTCCCATGCATATTTGTCATTTTTTACGACTAGTTTTTTCTTCGAAAGTAGTAATGCAAGTGCGTCACAAATTGCATTATTTTTGAATCCTTTTTCAGTCATCGCTTTATCAGCATCAGACCAATGAAATTCGTCTGGACCACCATTCGCTTTCCACTCTAACATTGCTTCTGCACATTGTTCAAACTTCTTTCGACGTGCAATCTTTTCTGTTGTTGTTCCTTGATAACCTATTGTTATCCTATCTTCACATTCATTAACGCTGAAGTCAATACAATACTCTTTCTTTTGATATCTGTTTTTAACTTGTTTAAGTCTATATTCATCTCTTCCACCAGCACAATCAATAGCCAATAAACCTTCAGATGAAGCCGCAAATTCCCTTGACCCTGCCAAGTCTTCAATGTTTATAGATTTTTGTTGAAAGGCTTTCTTTCTTGCGTGAGCAATAATGATAAAGACCACGTTAAACTCTACAACTAATGGACTTAATATGTTAAAAACAAATTTAGCCATCTCAGCCTCACTTTCTTTTAAGTTAAATATTCTGGCTAAACTATCAAATACAACTACGTTTGGTTTTAGTGTAGATAGTTTTTCTTTTAACCACTTTATATGCTCCTGATTAAACAAATTAAAACGTTTAAACGATACTATGAAGTTTTCTTTTAAACAGTCAGGATTGCTGAAAGTTATGCCGTTCTTTAACTTATTTATCTTATCCTGACAACCACTTTCTCCCATCTCTTCATCAATCCAGAGAGTTCTAAAAGGTTTCTCTACTTTAAATTCGAATACATCTTGTCCGTCTGCACCCTTTAACGTTAACCATAGAAGGAAACTGGTCTTAAAAGTTCCAGGTGGTCCAAAAACATAAATAGTTCCTTTTTTAGGAATGATATTTTCTACATGATATTCTATCTTCGGTAATTCTTTCTTTAACAATGCATCAAAAGATTGAACTTCACCATCATCAGTCATCACCATCACCTTCGGTCTAAGTAAATCTTGGTGATGATGTTAAAAGACACAAATAGTGGCCCGTTTGCCGTTTCCAGCTCAATACCTTGTTTGTCAACGTCTTTTAAAATGCCGTTGTAAAAGAAGTCTCGTTCTGGTATTTTATAGTTCTTCACACATACTTGTACTTTCTTTCCAACCAATGTCTCATACATTTTTTCATCTCCAACTGTTCTTTATTCATTATTATTTATCCTTTACATAAAAATAGTTTAAAATCACTTGTCAGTCTTTGTTATATTATCATTAGCACTGGTTTGGGTATTTGCTAACTCAGTGTTTGGTATTTTACTTTTAATTGCGCAATAATAGCACAACCTATACTCTGTTCTCAAAAGTGCTCGACCACACTTTTCACAATTTCTTTGCATCATTTTTATCCAAAATCGGGTCTATTAAAAATTCCTTCCAAGACCTCTTAGTTGTTCTAAGTAGTGCTAGTTTTTGATACTCTTCCTGCTTTACCCACACCTGGATATTCACATCAGAAGTCATAAATCATTACTCCAATAATTTATTATCTATTTGATACTATATGTAATTTTTTACCCTCTTGGTCTTATGATATAGAAACTTTACAAGAACAAATCCAACTTTTGTGGTTGCCACTTTTTGATTGTGTTTGTGAGGTCTTCCAAAACTTGGATTGCATCATCATAATTCAATGCACTATGTTGACAATCATACAAGAGTTCTTGGTACAGTTCATATTTTTTCAGGTCTTCATCAGTAAGGTCACTTGCGTTTATCATTTTTGCTTTTCGGTTTTTCATTTTCTTCTCTCCTTTACAAAGCGTCCGCTCAGAAGTAAAATCTTTAAAACCTCTCCAGCTTTCGCTAACTAATTATTTCTTATCACGCAGGTGGTAATATAATTTGTTACAACAGATAGCTTCCTTCATGCGTTAAAACGGATTTTAAACACTAAAGCGTATGCTTTTTGGTCCTCAATAAGAAGGGTCTTATGGAGGGCTACAAAGAAAAAGTACCCAAAAATGAAATCTAGTTGGGATTATATATTTTTAATTAAGAATTAAGGAGGTAAAACAAATGCCATATGGAAATATTTGGAATGAACGAAATGCACATGGAAGTATCTGGCATCAGGATAACGCAAATCATAAGTCAGTTTGGGAATTCGAGCCAGTAATTTGTAACGTTTGGGGTCAAACAGGGCGTTACTAATGACAAAAGTAGTTAAAACTTACACTTTAGCAAATGAAACGGAAGCACGATACGTTCTCGAAGCTGTAAATTACGAAGTATACATGCAAAAGATTGGAAATAAATATACACTAAACGGTGACGGGAGAAGCCCTTTAACGTGTACTTTCGGCAGTTCCTCCATTTTACCTTCTTACCAAACTGCCATGCTTCCTTAATTCCTCCCTCAAACTACAATTTCATAAAACTCCCAATAACCTTCCTGCCAATAAAATAATAACTGCACATGCAGTAATAGATAAAATAATCAGAATTATTTTCCATTTTTTATCCATTTTTTTAGTATTTTCTTCCGTTGGTTTTATAGATATACTCTCTTCTTTTCTTCTTTTACTTTCTTTATCAATTTTTGATACTATTGAATCTTCATCCTTTTCATATATTTCGAAACAAGAATGGCATATTATTGCTCCATCTTCCTTGAATTCATGATAAGTTTCTACGGATGAGATTTTCTTACTACATGCCCAACATTTTAATTCCTCCTTTTCTTTATGATTTGATTTATGTGTGACCTCATACAACTTTTTAGCGATAAACCATATTATCCCATCAAATATTAGAAATCCAATACCTAGTCCCACTAATTCGCCCAATGTTGCTCCCATAGTTTCAATTGGATAATATGTATAAGATGGAATCCAAACAGATACAACAGTTAAAAAAATTAAAAGAGCTATCATAAATGCTATGATATAATATACTACCATCTTAAACGGAACAGCTTTTTTAAATACAAATTTCAAAGTTGGTAGATATATGCAAAATCCGATAAGATGAATAGAAATCATTACGTATAAACCAATATTGGCTGTATATGGGTCCATTTTTCCTCCCTCAAACTACAATTTCATAATTATTTTAGTCTTTATTTTTTCCTCTGCTCAACTACTTCTACAGATAGATAAATGTTATTCGACTATTATTTATGAAGTATCTAACTTAAAATCTACATGGTTAACATCATCTGTGTATTTACCATCATATTTTACATAAAAATCCCAAGCATATCCAGATGGAAGGTCAAATCCATTACTGCTTTCATACGCAATCAATACTCCCTGATTGTTATAGAAATTAACAGTAACTTTGAATCTATTCAAATAAATATTACCTATGTTTTTTACTGTGCCGTTAACTATCCAGTAAGATACTTTGTTTGATAATCGGAAATCATTTAGTGACCAATGGATTTGATAACCATAATTTATAATTGAAAGACCATTGTAGTCTGAATCCCATACAATATCGTATCCCAATCCAGGTCCAATGTATTCGGTACAAATCTTTTTTCGCTTATCGAAATTCGTTTTAATGTCATTGATGTCTCCAGTCCATAAAATTTGTATTGGTGTTTCACCTGTATATGTTTTTGAACTTGAATCAGATTCAGAAATTACCACTGAAGTATAGTTAATCATAAGTTCTCTACTTTTTAATAAATTATAGTTGACAATTTGTAGTTGATTATTTCCCTTAGGTATATCAGAAATATCCTTATTATCTGAATTGCTATTAGTAGCTGAATTACTATTTAATTGACTGCATCCACTTAATCCAACAACAACTAGCAAAACAATTATTCCAATTATCAAGAGTTGTTTTTTCATGACACTACGCCAATTCTACAATTTTCATTTCCTTTCTCACTTAAATGCTAATACAACTATTAGCGTGCTTATAATCATTATAGCATATAATGCTAGTAGAATAATTCCTACAATTAAGATTAATTTATGGTATGTCCCTCCTCTTTTTATCCTAATTAGTTCTATTCCTGAAATATAACTCAAAATTAATAAAATAACAAAATACATTGATACAAATCCACTACCAAATGTAATTTCACTATAGAGCGCAAATAATGTAAAAAAAATTGCAAAACCAATTAACACTCCTCCTAAGATTTTACTTTTTATCATTTTTTCTAATGGTTTTGTGTCTTCTTTTTGAATCCGTTTTTCTTCATATATTTGTTTTCTTTTTTCTGGAGATTCACTCATATATTTTTCATAACATTCATCGTGCATTGCTCTATCATTTTTCTTATCTAACCATGTATATTTCACAGCCAACAAACCAATTTCTTTACCACAATATTCGCATTTTGTCATAGACTTTTCCTCCTCAAACTTTTTTTCGGTATGTTTATATTTTGTGACTATTTGCTGTTCTCACAGGGGCTTTATTAGTCCAAGTCTGTCCCGTTGCTTTTTCCCATTGTTCAATCATATCATCAACTAAAGGTTTTAAGCGATTTATAGCTATAGGAAGTTCACCAACTGATAATTTATTAAGTCTGTCTACAAAAAGACATTCAATATTTCCTTTCCAAGTCTTTTTAGCACACAGCATTAACAATATTTCAGGATTTTCGTTCATAGCTTTAATTATTCTATCTTCTAAGTCAACCATATTTTTCCTTCCTCAAACTACAATTTCAAATTATCTTATTTCCGTTTTTTCCCAATATGCGGCTTTGCACATAAACTCATTTTTTCTCACTTAAACTACGAGTTCTCATTCAGATATTAATTCATGTTTTTGTGTATGCAGTTGCAATTTCAGTTCCTACTTTTGTGAGATAAAGAGTATTTCCATCAGATGAAAAACTAAATTTATAGACATCCATAAAGCTTGGTTCATATTTAAAAGTAATTTGATTTCCTTCAATTGTATATGTTCCTTGTACATGCATATATCCAAATGGTATGCTACATGTTCCGTCACTGAAAAATGTATATGTGGTTTGAATCCCATATGTAGAATTTACCCAACTTCCGATAAATCTATCTCTCTCAGTATTTAAAGAATTATTAGTACATCCACTTAACCCAACAAAGATAAACAAAACAACTATTCCAACCATTACCAATTGTTTTTTCATTTCCTTTCCTTCCCTCAACTGCAATTTAAAAACAACTAATCCTTTATAAACCCTCAGATAACGGATGTTAATCTGCAAGATAAAAAAACACATGATTATTTACAAACTATTTATCATTCCTTTTTTTTGAATAAATTTATCAATGAATATTACTGTCAAAAGTATGATACCAAAATAAAAAATAAACAGCCAAGGAACTGGGATAGCAATAGAATAAAAAAATATTTTTATATGATAGATAGTCAGGAGAAGAGAGTTAAGACTACCTGGAAAAATAATATTCATTGCCAAACCAAATCCTATCGTTGTAAAAGTATGAATAACAATAATCACGATTACGGCATCGTCTCGCATTTATTTTGATATACTCTATTAAGTATTAACATTTTTGGAGGTTTATACACTGATTTCAATTCAAAAACTAATCCTTTATAAATCCTTAGATAACGGATGTTGACTCATTCTAAAACAAACTGAGACAAACTTTGATGATGTGCAATGTAAAATATATATGCTTCAAAAGATAACGGTGGAGGGAAGGTGCTAGGACCCCTTAAAACCAAAAAAAGAGATTACGGTGATGTCTTAACGACATGCACCTCTTTACGACCTTGTGCTTTCTCCTTTTCCATTTCTTCACTATCCTCAAGAAACTTTGCAAAAAGTGCAATGGTATCCAAGAACCTCCCTTCATCCTTTGCAATTTGATATTCTTCATTATACAAGTCTGACTGAAAGAATTTAAGTATCTGTTCTACGTGATTGACTGTTTGATTTAACGGTGAATTACAACTACTACAATAAACGTTAGTTGGTTCGTTCAATTCCCCACACTTCGGACATGGTCCTGCCATCATAACATTCTTTGGTCGTGTCAACTGCTCTCTATGTATTCCAGTATCGGCTTCGTAAATCTTGTCTTCATAAACCTCGTTATGTAAATGTTTGTAACGCTCCTGTGTTGCAATATTCCAGTGTCTCATCCTGTACTTTAGTGCGTCACCGGTTATTCCTTTTTTAGCATAATCGGTTGCTCGACTGTGTCGTATCAAATGTGGTCGTAGTTCCTTTTGAATACCTGAGCGTGCTTGTAATTTCTTGGTTAAACTCCAAACGAATTGTGCGTGTAAAGGTTTTCCAAGTGTTCGCTCATTCAACTGCACAAATAATGGTTTACTTCTGTCAGTATTGAATGGGTGTTTGTTCAACCAAGCACGTATGTAAGGTGCTGAGTAAATACATTCTAAGGTAAACTGCTTTATTTGTCCTCTCTTCTTACCAGTTGTCTTCACACGCATAATACTATCTTTGTCAAACACGTCTCCAATCTTTATGTTCTCAATTACTGATTTCTCGGCACCTAAGTCCCACATAAGCATCATAACTGCTTGGTCTCGCTCTTTAGTTGCTGGGTCCACTACTTTTAACAACTGTAAGTATTCATCCTCAGTCCACATCATATCTGCAGTTAATGTTTCAGGTGTTTTATGGAATTTTAAATGTTCTACCAGTTCTGGCTTACCTAACCATTTAAAGAACTTTTTGATGCTCATTTTATAGTTTTCAAGTGTTGAACCATTTCTTGTTCCTAGAAACCGGTCAATATCCTTTTTTGATACTTCATTGAATGGTTTTTTCACTTCATTAGCAAAAAGCATAAGTAACGATATGCAAGTATCTCTGGTTGCTAATCCACATTGATTGTTCTTGTTTTGAAGGTCATAATCTCTAATGACATCTATAACTGCCTCACATGGTATATTATTCTTGGACTTTCGGATTTTCATGTCATTGATTTCAATAACAACTACCTCTTCGTTTTTACACTTCATAAAAAGAGTCCTCCTGATTTAATTTCAAATAAGGTCGCTTCTTTATATAGTTTTGTGCAAACTTAATAGTTTCGGTCACTAAAGATTTACCAGCCCCAATACTTAAATAATGCATATTTAATAATGGAGACAACTCTCAGATATAAAATAAGTTGATGACCTATGGAATTAAATCTTACAGAAACAACAAGACAAATACTCTCTGCATTCTTACTGATAATTTTACCA
>Ga0209777_10006320_pt1 | contig 13349 bp, 12 predicted proteins | sample FrelakmetHBP12HB_FD_187147 | JGI IMG/M metagenome (GOLD analysis project Ga0209777, IMG submission 187147) | Freshwater lake sediment microbial communities from the University of Notre Dame, USA, for methane emissions studies -HBP12 HB (SPAdes)... | ecosystem: Environmental > Aquatic >...
CAAGCAGTCCGAGGAGAACGAATCTCCCGGGGATACAAGTACCGCACTTTGCCGCATTTCAAAAAAGGAGACCTAGGAGCAAGCGCAAAAGGATTCGTTGCTAATAGTTACAAGAGTGGGCTTAACCCCACTGAATATTTCTTCCATTCGATGGGAGGCCGAGAGGGGCTTGTTGATACCGCTGTTCGTACCTCTAGGTCAGGGTATATGCAGCGTCGTCTCGTCAATGCATTAGAAGACCTCAAAGTAGAAAGCGACGGGACTGTGCGACATACAGGTGGAGAAATCATACAATTCAGATATGGTGAAGATGGGATTGACCCTACACGAAGCACCGCAGGAAAAGCAGTGAATCTTGATCGGATCATTTATGATGTGAAACAGGAGGGATAATCACATGGCAAAACCAATTCCTAAGAAGAATCACACACAAAAAAAAGTGGAGAAGAAAAAGTCTGTGAAATTGGTTAAGCAAAAAATCATCCCTGTTACCATAAAGAAACAACCCGTGAAAAAAATAGTAGAGAGTAAGGTTCTTCAACAGAAGAAAAAATTAAAGAAAGTTGAGGGCATTCTCGAGAAGAAAAAATCAGTAGAAAAGAAAACGAAAAAAGAAATGATAGCGTCTAAGAAAAAAATTGAGAAGAAAAAAGAGCCGGAGCGAACGTTTCTTCCTCCGCCGATAAAAACAGTAGAAGAACCAAAAGAATACAAGATGATACGAGCAGAAATAAACAAACTGCTGAAAAACCATTTTCTACCTATTTCTATTATCGATGGTATTGCCGAGCGTACTGCACGGGATAAAAAACTAGAGGCTAAATTGAAATACATTGTTGAAAAAGCACTTGAAGAATACACGAAAAATCTGATTGACCCAACTGAAGCATGTGGCATGATTGGTGCGCAGAGCATTGGGGAGCCTGGCACACAGATGACCATGAGAACGTTCCACTACGCTGGTGTCGCAGAAATTAACGTTACCCTTGGGCTACCACGATTAATTGAGATAGTGGATGCTAGGTCCTCTCCATCAACTCCTATGATGAACATTTATCTTCGAGATGAGTATCGGGTGAACCCAGATTTAGCAAAAGAGATCGCTAATAAGATAGAGATAACCCGGCTAACTGATGTTGCTGATATCGAAATGGACCTCGTGAATATCACGATATCTATTAAACCAAATAAGAAAACCATGGAGAAAAAAGGAATCGCCATCGATGAGCTATTGGAGCGGGTGCAGTCGGTCCGGAAGCTTTCTGCAAAAATAGAAAAAGAAACTGTGAAAGTGACGTTGGATGAGCCTGGTTATAAGATACTTCAGAATACAAGCGAGACGCTTAAGAACCTGAAAATCAAGGGAATCGACGGGATCAAAAGAGTCATCATCCGAAAGGAGCCGAATGAAGGATATGTTATCTACAGTGAAGGTAGTAATCTCAAAGAAGTCTTAGATATCGAAGGCGTTGACCCCTACCGGACAACAACGAATGATATCCATGCTATTGCCAGGGAACTAGGGATTGAAGCAGCGCGAAACATGATCATCCAGGAAGCAAATGCCACCTTGTCAGAACAGGGGTTAAATGTTGATATGAGACATATCATGCTTGTTGCTGATGTGATGACTGCTGATGGGACTGTCCGGGCTATTGGCCGACATGGTGTCAGTGGTGAGAAAAGTTCAGTACTTTCTCGAGCAGCGTTTGAAATCACGGTGAATCATCTCCTGCTGGCGAGTCAGCGGGGAGAATCAGATGAGCTCAATGGTGTCGCAGAGAACATTATCGTTGGGCAGCCAGTGAACCTTGGTACTGGTGCGATTGAACTTGTTATGAATACAAGAAAATCAAAACAGAAGGGAAAATAGATGGTAGACATAAATAAAACATTAAAAGATGTTTCAAAGAAAGGAACGATCATTATTGGGAAAAAACAGACCAAAGCAGCGATCCAGAAGGGTACAGCAAAACTCGTGGTAATGGCAAATAACTGCCCATACGCCGAAGCCATTACAGCCCTTGTTACAGAAAACAAGGTGCCAATATACAATTACACCTCCACTGGTGTTGAGCTTGGATTTACCTGCGGGAAGAGCTTTCCAGTTTCCTCCTTTGCAGTGCTTGATGAAGGGGGATCAAACATCCTTCAGCTCGTGAAGAAAAGGAAATAACCAGAATGGCAGAGATAACCCTTTCAAACGAGACCGTTCAGTATATCAACCTTGCATCCATGCATTCCGGGGCAAGCATCAGAGATTGTGTTGTTGAGGAGGACCGTGTGGTGTTCGTCGTTGAGAAAGGACAACTCGGGATCGCAATCGGAAGCAAAGCGAAGAATCTGGAGAAACTCCGGTCTCTTTTTAAGAAAAGTGTAAAGTTCGTTGAATTTGATGAGGATAAAATCAGGTTTGTTTCGAATCTCTGCAAACCCTATGAAGTGACGAAGGTCAGCCTTGAAGGAAACGATGATGCAAGTGTGGTACGAATAGAAGTGAACTCCAGGGATAAATCAAAATTGATTGGGAAAGGCGGACGAAATATTAAAATGATCCGGAAATTGGCACAACGTCATCATCCGATAAAGGATGTTCAAATCGTTTAGGCTGTTTCTCCTGTAGGTAATACTTTTAAAGGGTGTTGTATTCCAGGATGGTAGGGGGTACAGTGTGCGCATACGAGCTCATCCCATTATTGATTTTAAGAAACGAAAGGAGCTGCCGTTTTACTTTCAAAAAAAGAAGATAGCAGGTGAGGAGGGGGACACGATCGCCTCTGCGTTGCATGCCGCAGGGGTTCGAACACTGACGACCAGTCTCAAGTATGAGAGTCCTCGAGGGTTTTTTTGCGGAATTGGGAAATGCTCCTCTTGCCTGATGAGGGTGAACGGTGTTCCGAATGTGCGGACTTGCATCGCACCTTTGAAAGAAGGAATCCTTGTTGAAATGCAAGAAAAACTCGCTGAGTTACCAGACGCCGAGTTCATCGGAGTACCAAAAAAAACTATCGATGTTGATGTCCTGATTGTCGGTGCTGGCCCTGCTGGTCTGTGTGCAGCAATCGAGAGTGCAACACAGGGAGCGTCGGTCTTAATTGTTGATGAAAACCAATGTGTTGGGGGTCAGTTGATTAAACAGACTCATAAGTTCTTTGGTTCTAAACAAGAACGTGCAGGGACCCGGGGTATTGATATCGCAAAAGAACTGGAAAACGACCTATGGAAACTGGAGAGTGAGGGGAAAATTCTGGTTATGACTGATGCGACTGTCATAGGTTGTTATGAAAGTAACAAGAAGCATCGATTTGGTGTGGTGGAACGTTGTGAGTATAAAAGTGTATTGTACGATGTTCGCTGTAACGCGGTAATCCTAGCTTGTGGTGCTATGGAAAATATGCTGCTTTTTCCGGGTAATGATCTTCCTGGTGTGTATGGAGCTGGTGCTGTTCAGACACTTATGAACGTCTACGGGGTAAAACCAGGTGAGCGTGTCCTTATGGTTGGCGCAGGTAACGTCGGCTTGATTGTCTCGTATCAATTATTACAGGCCGGGATTGCAGTTGACCGGGTCGTTGAGGCTGCCCCCATAATAGGTGGGTATAATGTTCATGCAGCGAAACTCCGACGATGCGGTGTGCCGATACAAACCTCGCATTCTATCAAAGAAGTTTGCGGTGATAACAAAGTGGAAGGCGCGGTTGTCGTACGACTTGATGAGAATTGGAACCCAATCAAAGACTCGGAGGAATATATCAAATGTGATACGATTTGTCTTGCGGTTGGTTTGACTCCTTCGACTCGATTGCTTTCTCAGATTGGCGTTGATCTTGAGTTTATTTCTGAGGCAGGTGGGTATGTCGCTCTTCATGATGGGTCGATGCAGACATCGGTCAAAGGCGTGTATGTGACAGGGGATGCCTCTGGTATTGAGGAAGCATCAACCGCGATGATCGAAGGGAAGATCGCTGGTCTTGCCTCGGCCATCCTGTTAGGTCGTTCGAAAAATAAGAAACTCTTATTAAAGTATCGTGAGGAACTTGTGCAACTTCGAGCAGGGCCTTTTGGGGAAAAACCACGGATCGCGAAAGAAAAAATAGCAAAACTAGTGGAGGCACACCATGCCTGAATATGAGAAAACCGGTATACTCTCGATGAAAGAGTTGCGGGTTCCCTTAAAAAAACATCTAGAGAAAGGGGTCGCAATCCTTGAGTGTATTCAGGAGATCCCTTGTAACCCCTGTGTGGATTCCTGTCCGGTTCATGCGATCTCTATGAAAGATATCAACGCGCCACCAGTGAATGATTTTGAGAAGTGTATTGGGTGTACGAAATGTGTTGGTGTCTGTCCTGGTTTAGCGATTTTTGTAGTAAAAGTCAAAGACGATAAAGCATGGGTGACGTTACCGTATGAATTTATTACAGTGCCTAAGGTAGGAGATATTGTACAAGCGTTGGATAGAACCGGTACGGTACGGAGTAAAGCGTTAGTTAAAAAAATAGTGAAGCATGGGAAAACCATGATTGTGACTATTGAAGTTGAGAGCGCTTATGCAATGGATATTAGGAACATAAAGGTTTGATGTATGAAGCGAAGTATTGTCTGTCGATGTGAAGATATCAGTGAAGAAGATGTGATTCAAGCAATTAAGGACGGCTACACAGATATCGAGGAGCTTCGCAAGAAACTACGGATTGGTATGGGTCCTTGTCAGGGTCGTGTCTGCATTCAGCTGGTAGCACGAATCCTTGAGAAGAAAACCGGAAAGAAGATATCACAGATACAGCTTCCGACAGTGCGACCTCCGTTGATCCCTGTATCTCTTGGAACACTGGCAAGTGAGAACGATGAAAAGTAAAGCAGATGTCGTAATCATTGGCGGTGGAGTGAACGGTTGTTCTCTTGCATACCGTCTCGCAAAAAAAGGGTTAGATGTCGTTGTTGTTGAGAAAAAATATTTATCATCGGGTGCGACTGGTGCGTGTGGTGCTGGAATTCGACAGCAGTGGTCCACACGGGAGAACACACAACTTGCGATTCAAAGTGTTAAGATCTTTGAAAGGTTACATAAGGAGCTTGGTCAGGATATTGAATTCCGTCAGGGCGGATATCTGATTGCAGTTCGTGATGAAAAAGAGATGAAACAAGCAGAAAAGAATGTCGCAATGCAGCGATCCCTAGGATTAAAAGTCGATATCCTGAAACCAGAGGAGATAACCGGTGTTGTTTCCATCCTCGATGTCAAGGGCATGAGGGCGATTGGTGCGACGTTCTGTCCGACCGATGGTCATGCGAACCCTTTTCGAACTACGTTTGCGTATGCTGATGCAGCACGAAAATTTGGTGTTGAAATCAACACCCATACCACCGTTATTAATGTGAAAACAGCAAAGAAAGCAATTCGTGCAGTGGTGACTGATCAGGGGGCCATACAGACAGACGTGGTCGTTAATGCTGCAGGTATTGATTCTAAAACAATAGCTGAGATGGTAAAGGTAAAACTGCCGCTCACCCCGTTTCGTAAGGAGATACTGGCAACAGAGCGGTTACAGCCGTTGTTTGAAGCCATGGTGATTTCCTTTAAAGATGGGATTTATTTTAGTCAGCAGAAAGAAGGACAGATCGTCGGTGGCATTCCCATCCCTGAGGAGAAAGGTGGGTATAAGACGATGCCAACGTTCGTATTCCTTGAGCACATGGCGAAAACACTGACGAGGTATGCTCCGGTGTTAAAACATGTGAATGTGTTGCGACATTGGACCGGGTTTTACGATGTGACTCCTGACGCGAGGCCTATCCTTGGTGAGGTAAAAGAGGTGAAAGGCTTTATCCAGTGTAGTGGATTTAGTGGCCATGGATTTATGATATCACCAATGGTATCATTCCTCCTTACTGAGTTGATCGCCGAACAAAAGACTTCCGAGGCCCTTGAAACTCTTAGCCTAGATCGATTCAAAAGAAAGAACATTGAAAAGGAGCTCTCCGTCGTTGGCTAGTCGTAACCATAATAAATATTGGTTTGGTATCGTGTCGATGCTTATGGACTATTAAGCGATTGATTTTAATGTTGAACTAGAGAGAATCATCAGCAGTTTGATACTCAAAAATTGTTCTGTCAGTGTCAATCCAAGATTACAGAAAATGCTGAGTAAACATTTGAAAGACTGCTTCGACCAATGCAAAGTGAACTAGGTGATGTTGACCGTGCTGTACTTGAGGAAGCAGCTCGGAAGAGACGGTTTCTGTATACTACCGCCTCAGGGACATCAACGTTTCTGGTGGAGGCAGATGAGAAGCCGCCACATATTGCACACAAAGAAGCAGCCCCTGTTATCTTGAAATATCTTGTGATGCATCCCGATTCATCTGTCGAGGATGCGATTCAAGGGTGCGGTTTCCAATCCACAGGGGAAGAGGATATCGTACAGATTGTACGAAGAATCGTTGCTGAGCGAAAAGATTTTGTCAAAGAATGAGGGATACGTGTGCTTGGTCCACTAATGGGTCTGGTGATGAAGGAACTGCGAGGAAAGGCTGACGGCAAGTTGATTCAGTAAAACCCTTCATGATGAGATTTTAAAGGTTATTTCGTCGGCCACTCAAACCACCTAACGTTTCCGTTTTCGAGAAGGCTCTTGATATGGTCTTGTGCTGGAGTACGCGGTGTGTTTCCTGTTTTGAAGCTGACAAAGAGGATTTTATCTTCTTCAAATTGAATTCCATCGATAGGATCACCAAGGAACCTGAAATTATCAGGATTATAAGGGTACTGTTTCATGAATGTGTGATACTGTTGAGAAGTGAGTCTCCCTATTCTTTGATGTAACGGGGTAATTGCTGTTCGATAGGAGAGTGCTACTCCGGTGATGACTCCGATGATGCTTCCAATGAAAAACACCCATATCGTCATTAGTAAATCCATGGTTTCTTCCTCACATAAAAGGGATACAAGAAGAGGTTGAATACGTTTTCTCATCAGATGTTTTAAGGGGTTACTCGTTTTTTAAAGAGGAATTTCAGGTTTTTTATGCCGTCTTTAAAGCTTTCGAGTTTCACCTGACCTTCTCGGGGGTAGAGGGTTGATGGTATTTCTTTTACCCTGATGTGTTTATTGGTGAACATTTCTATTTTTATTTCTTCTGAGAATGGCATCCCATCGTTGAATGTTTCTAAGGGTTGTATTTTGGAGAGTACATCTCTTTTGAAGATCCACATCCCTGATTGGGAGTCTCGGATGTTGACTAAGTATAGGATTCGGAGGGTCCAGGCTAAGGTCAGGTTGCCAAACCGGTGTTTCAGAGACATCGAGCCGTGTTTCAAAGCAGTAAAGCGATCGGTGGTGATGAATTCAAGGTGTGAATCAAGGAGTAGTTGAATATATTCATGGATGGCATCAAACGGGTAGGTCGCGTCAGCATCACCAGTGACGATGATATCGCCGGTTGCTTGTGCAAGCCCGGTTTTATAGGCCCGGCCGTATCCTTTTCGTTTCTCAAGAATAACCTGAGCTCCTTTGCTTGATGCGATTTCCCGGGTTTTATCCTTGGATTCTCCATCGACGATGAGGATCTCGAGGTCCCATGTATGTTTCATAAAATAGTCTCTGTTCACCGCGTCAATGGTTTTACCGATGCCGCGTTCCTCGTTGACCGCGGGGATAACAATACTGACCTTCAAATTTTACTCACTCCAGGTATGAGTATAAAAACAAAGGGGTTAAAAGAGTTTTGAAAAAAAAAGATTAAAAAAAGAGATAGAAAAGGGGTAAAACCCCTTTATGTGTTTTTGTTTAGTTCCGTCTGCGTCTGAGGAGCAGGAATGCTACTCCGATTGCTGCGACTAGTGTTAGGAGTTCAAATCCGGGGATTCCGCCGCCTTTCACGATAGTCACTGTTGATGACACTGATCCAAATCCGGGGAAGGTCGCGGATACCGGGTAGCTGCCTGCAGTTGCAGGCGCAGTCATAGTAACGGTTCCGCCAGCACCAGTGGTGTAGGTTTTTCCCTCAAAGGTGACGGTTGCACCAATGACGGGGCTACCCATATCGTCAGCGATGGTTAAGGTGAATGTCTGTCCAGCTTTTACGTCACCAGAGACTGCGATGATGAGTTTCGGAACGTTTATGACCATGATTGTACCTGAAACACTGGTGTATCCATCGGCGGTTGCCGAGATCGGGTAGATTAACGAGGTTGGCACTGAAGGAGCAGTGATTGTGGCTGTACCGGTTGTCGTCGGCCAGGTTTGTCCGTTAAAAGTGAACGTAACCGTTGCATCGGTGATGAGCGCTCCATTGGATTTTGCTTCAACCGTGAAGGTGTTTCCTTCGTTAACTGATGGATCATTGCTGATCGTCATTTGCTTTCGAGCTGCTGCAACGATGACGAATGCGTTGTCAGGGTCGGTTTCGTTTTCGATATAGATCGTGACGTTACCGCTCGCCTCTGCAGTGATTGAGAACTGCGCTTTCCCAGCAGTATCCGTGAATTGATCGGTGGGGAATTTGGATAGAATTGACGCATTAAGAGCCATACCGTGATCAAGTCCAACTCTAACCCCTTCCAACGGTGTTCCAGCTGATGGATTTGTGACTGTAATTGTTACCAAGGTTGATTCACCAATGTAGATAGTTGCAGGGCTTGGTGTTGCTGTCGCGGTGGTTACACGGAGCAATCCATCCGCAGGTCTATCTGCGCCACCATCGGGTATATAGTTGAAGGTGACGTTTCCAAGAGTGGTTGCATTGACTCCATCAAGAGTACCAACTCCGTTCTCGATTGATATCTGCGTATTTTGTCCAGAGTAGGAAGCATTCGGTAGACTTGTCATGTTATTGAGTGTTAATGTACCGTTTCCTGCTGGTGTCAGCTGGAAGGTCATGTTGACTGATTTATCGATCTTCCAAGCAAGGATGGAAGGTGAAGATTTCACGATATATTTAGTGACAAGAAGGGTCGCGTTGTTATCTCTACTGTCAGCGGTGGCATTGTAGGCGTAGAGATAATATGTTCCTCCAGAGAGGATGATCTCTTCCTTGGTGATGTCATAGGAACCGGGTTTAGACCATGCGTCATCACCAGTGACGAGCACTCCGGTCGAGTTATACAATGCAACTGTTAAACCACTCTTCGCCGGGTGTCCACCACCAACAAGGTTGACCATGATATTATAGTCAACGGAGTCACCAGCATACGACGCAGTTGGTGTAACATTGACCATCATGTTGTGGTGTTTCTCCATAACGACTTTGGTGTATCCCCAGAAATCTCCATACCATTTTGCTGCTACAGTGATGTTCTGCGGGGCAGAGGCCGGAGTAGTTGCATCGTTGTTATTTGATTTAATCCAGAAGGTGTATTCACCGTTGAGACCTTTCCCTGCTTTATTATTACCGGTTGTTGTGTTAAACTGAGTTGTTTGATCTTCCCAGATCAGATATACGTAGGCGTTTTTCACAGGAGCACCATCCATATCTTTGACGGTGACAGTGAGGTTGTAATCCGTCCCAACAGTGAACGAATCAACTGCGGATGTCACGTATGTTCCGTTGACGATTTCAATGGTTTGACTTGCGGTTCCATTGTCATCACCTGGCCAGTCGATGGTGAGTGTGATGGTTCCACCTGGTTTTGTTGGTGTCACAGTGGCACGCCATCTCCCACGATTTGAATTATCACCAATGTAGGTCGCATCGACGGGGTATAAGATATCTCCTCCTACAGTGATATTCTTGTAGTTTTCTCCAGTGTCATCGCCGTAGTACGCTCTTCCTTCGTTGTCAGTAATGCTTCTGCCAAATATGTCGAACACGATATTAAGGTGTGGGGCAGATCCAGGACCTGGCGTATTAAGTGGAGGCGTATAAACTGGAACATCCACTTTTTTATCAGTGGCTACTCCGCTGTCATCATTCACAATCACAATTTGCACTGGTGGGTTTGCGCTTTTCACTGTAAAGCTTGCAGTATTGTTCCACTCATATATTCCATCACCGTTGTGATCATATCCGAACACTACTTTCCAGGTGCCGTTTGTGCTATTGCCAACAACCGCTGCAAGATCTGACCAAGCATTCACGCCAGAATCGTATCGTGGAATCTCGATACTATAATTACCTAGGGTTAAATCAGTAATAGTAATGGAAGACAAAGATGGGACGTATTTTGATCCATATTTCAATTTAATCGCGTTAGGTTCGTCGATACCATTTCCGTCGTTGTCAGTTACGTTGACGTCAATACGTGCTTTATATCCCCAGTAAATCGTCGTGTTTGTTAACGTAATGGTTGGTTTTCCAGTGTTCACTGTGAATGTGGTCTCTGTAGCATTTTTTTCTGGTGGATCCCAGGGACCTATATTATTATAATTATATGTTGAAATTGCTGGGAAATTTCCTGTATAGTCGCTCCCATAGTACTGACTGTAATTCTCGGTGATACCACCAGGAGTGAAGAATTCATCAGGATAAAAATAGTAATAGTCTTGTGCATCAAAATCTTTGTATGCTTTTACCGTATAATCTCCAGCCATAGAAAAGTTCGCTGCTTCAATTTTAATTGGTTCTGTGACACCAGTTGCACGGTATTTATGGTAGACCGTTTTATTTTGTGGACCCATGATTGCAATCATACATCCCGTGTCGCTTCCCGTGTTCACAGTGATGGTTACACTCCCAGAAGCACCATAGTTGAAACCCGAAACACTTTCAATGGAATAAACCGTCGAGGTATTGATCCATAGGAATCCTGCATAGCTGCTAGGATCATTGGCTGTATGAGTACCGTCATTGTCAAAGATCCACATACCCGATCGGTTAAAGGTAATTGCTTGACCACCAGTATAGAGTATTTCACTGTCTAATCCACCGGTAACTACTCGGGGTAAATAAGTTCCTACTTGATAGGGACCCTTCCAAGAGAAATTATACGCGTTCCCTCCTGTTCCGCCGGAGCTATACGTCGGGTAGTACAGGAAATAAGGACCTGCTCCTACCTTTGTGAAATTTGATGAATTGATGTAAACAGACGAATATGACACTCCATATTCTAGGATGGTTGTTGCGTTTCCCCAGCTATCTACACCAGGTGTTGCTGCACCAGCTTTTCCGATAATGTTAATATTTGATATATTCAATATTACCAGCGTTGATAGTAGCATAGTGAGTACTACCAAGGTAGCAATTATTTTGTTTCCTTTCATTTTTTATGTCCTCCTAAATTCATATTGCATATTATTTCATGAAGGCCTGGTAAAACACGTACTGGTTCACACCGTGAACCAATATATAAGCCGCGCACTATCACATAGTAGGTAGCTTACATCTGTGTCCTCACCGGACCTCACCACGTAAATAATTACCTTGTTTATATAAGTTACGATTTTCCTTATCTTATAATTACCTATTGGTACAAAGTTTAGATTAACCTTCAAGAAGTTGTTTCGTTTTTATTCGTGTGTACCGTGCAACAATTTCTTGAACGCAACATTTTTTCTATCTAACTCGGCATTGAGCAAACCGATCGCCTGCCGTAACTTTTCCTGAGAATCAGTTTGGTAATAAATTTTTAATTTTTCCATGGTAAGTGTTTTTCCGCAACCTACACATTTCGTGGTCTTCGAGGAAAGATTCACTCCTTTGACCTGTTTACATTGTGGACAGACAATAACACCCAGCCTCATAAGATACGTCCTTGAGAAACAAACCTTAACTAATAAATATACCTATCATTATTTGGGCTTGACACGTTCACCCGCCTTAGCTCAGTCTGGCTGGAGCGGCCGGCTGTAGACTCTATGGCCGTTACCGGCAGGTCCCCGGTTCAAATCCGGGAGGCGGGACTCCCTTCTTTTTTTCGCAATAATTCCATAATGTTTATTCATCTATCAAATATATACAAAGAATGAGATGACAACAAAGAAAACAAAGGCTGTGTGTGTTCCGCTTACAGAAGCTGAACCTCTGCGGAGATCACTTCGAGAACGAAATCTTTTACGAGAAGATCTCGAGATAGTTAAGGAAGGGGAGTGTATTTATTTCCCTGTCAAAGACGTTCCAGATGAATTATGTTTGTATACGGTTGTCACCAAATCATTTGAGTTGAAAGCTGCAAAACCTCACTCTTATAAAGACCGTCTCAAGCTCTCAAAGAAACTCATGGTAGAGCTTCCGACATCCTATGATGTGGTCGGAGCAATTATTCTGATTAAGTTACCGAAAACTCTTTTTCATTATCAAAAGGAAATCGGCAAAGCATTGTTAGCGACACATAAAAATATACAAACGGTTTGTTTAATTGCTCCTGTTTCAGGAGAGCTTCGCACACGAAATGTCACGATTATTGCCGGGGAAAACCAAACCTTGACCACATATACTGAATATGGGTTATCGCTTCATGTTGATGTGAAAAACACGTATTTTTCCCCACGACTAGCATCAGAAAGAAAACGAGTAGCTGATCTCGTCAAGCCAGGGGAAATCGTGGTGGATATGTTCGCCGGAGTAGCGCCGTTCTCCATTATGATTGCACGGTATGCAAAACCAAGGATTGTATATGCGATTGATAAAAACAAAGAAGCGATAATATTAGCTCAACAGAATGTGAAACAGAACCATGTCCTTAATACAGTTGAAGTTATACATGCTGATGCCAACGACGTCAAAAATGTAGTTCCTACAAAAGCGGATCGGATTATTATGAATCTTCCGTTTTCAGCCTACAATTTTTTTTCATTGGCGTTGTGCATTGCGGCGAAGATATGTATATTACATTATTATGATATACTAAAGGAAGAGGACATTGAAACAAGGATTGATGCATTGAAAAAAATCGCTGCAGAACATGACTATATTCTCTCTGATGTATTGATTCGCAAGATTAAAACGTATGCGCCAAGAGAATTTTATATAGGAATAGATATTACGGCTACGAAACACGCCGACGTAGCTTAGCCCGGTTGAGCGGCTGACTTGTAATCAGCAGGTCGGGGGTCCAAATCCCTCCGTCGGCTTGCCAATCATTTTCCTCCTGTTAAAATTAAATAAAAAATTATTTTCTCCTGAGAATTCGAAAAAAGGGCTTTGGACCCCTCGTCAGCGTGATCTAAGGGGGTATACTATTGTTAATGGTTCAAATCTCTTCCCCTGCCATTCCCCTATCCAAACGATGGGGATTGTTATTTAAATCGTAAGAGGCCGACGACCGGACCAATTTTTTTAAGCCGTGCATCCTGACTAAATCCAACAATCGCACCGGTGCGTTCCGCGAGTTTCACGATCTCCTCGATGATATCAACCTCAGATGTGTTTTTCCCACAGGATGGACAACGCGACAAGGCCCCTGCTTCAAGGAG
>Ga0209777_10006321_pt1 | contig 13347 bp, 12 predicted proteins | sample FrelakmetHBP12HB_FD_187147 | JGI IMG/M metagenome (GOLD analysis project Ga0209777, IMG submission 187147) | Freshwater lake sediment microbial communities from the University of Notre Dame, USA, for methane emissions studies -HBP12 HB (SPAdes)... | ecosystem: Environmental > Aquatic >...
AAGGGAGGAGCCGTATGCGGTAGCTCCGCTCGTACGGATCTGTGCGGGGGGCGGTCAGCGATGGCCGTCCCTACCGCGACACGAACGTTTGGGGGACGTTTTCTGGAGAGCGAGCCTCGTCACATGCGGGACGAACCATTCGCGCTGAACGCCAGAGCTCCGAAGCTCACCACGCTGTGCTCGTCGATATTCCACTGCTCGTAGCGAACCGTGACGCCGCGCACTCCGGGCACGGCGGTCAGGAAGGTGTAGAGCGGTGACGCGCCGCACCATTTCAGGCCGTCGCGAACGCCGCCGCACGCTTGCCAGAACGCCTCGGCGTCGCCGCGTTCCAGAGCCTCGAGCCGCTCCCGGTCCGCGCTGGCGACCTCCTGCATCTGGCCCGAGCCGGCGCGGGCGCTGAACAAGTCGCCGTAGCGGCGCCCCATGTGGGCCATGTCAACACCCATCACCCAGAACAGCCGCCGGCCTTCCGCGGCCGCGAGAGCGCGCATCGTTTCCAGAAACCGGCCCACGGCTTCATCTTCCGCGGGTCTGCCCTTGCCGCAGTGGAAAAAGGGCCCGCACAGGATGGGCACAACCGGAATGGCGGCGCCGTACAGGTGCTGCAGGAAGATCACCTGGAACTCGATGGAGTGTTCGACGGCGTGGCAGTAGTCCTCCAACTTTGCGGCCGGTCCGCCTTCCGCGGCCAGCTTCTCGACAATTTCGGGTACGGGGATCGTCGCACCGAAAGGTGTGACGAACGGCTTGAGTGTGAGGCCGAAGCGGTCCGGCTCGCCATAGTGGCTGGTTCCCAGCACGATGAAGATGCGGTCGCGGTACTCGTCGCCGAGTGCGCCATAGGCGCCGCCATAGGATTGCCAGCCGCCTTTAGGGCTCACGTGAGGCGCCGCGATTCCGGCGAGGCCCGGCAGAGATGAGCGGCTGCCGTCGAGGTAGCGGTCGAGCGTCGTGTGGAGCTCGTCCGGCTCTCCGGGGTATCCCGAGCCCGCGTGAATGGCGTCGCGCCGGTCCGCCTGCGCGAAATCCGCGTGCTTGCGCTCGCGCATGCCGGCGTAAGCGGCGTCGTGGAAGAACCCCGATTCGCTCAGTACGCCGCGCAGGTGGCCTACCAGCTCCGATACCCGCAGATCGCCAGTGAGCTGGACGAGTGCGACGCGCAGATCGCCTTCCGTCTGCTCGCCGTCAAAGAACTGCAGGCACTCGACCAGTGCCGGGGGAACGATCAGCGTGGCTTCCGAGTAATGGAGCGGGTCGCGGATCATCAGCCCGGGCCGGTCGGGCACCGGCGAGGCCATGAAATCGAGGTCCATTCTCAGGCGGGGGAGACGCTCAGACACATCCACATTATGGCAGGGCACCCCAAGCAGGCGCTTCCGGTACGGCGCCGGCGCACCGGCGGGGCCGCCGGTGCGTTAGGCTGCGGATATGGACCTCGAGGGAAAGGTTGTGCTGGTTACCGGGGCGACCGGCGGATTGGGGACCGCCGTCACGCAGGCGTTCCTGGATTCCGGGGCGAGCGTAGCGGCAGTGTCGCGTTCGACTCCCGCTCCCACCGGAGGCCGGAAGAATCTGTTCGGCATCGCGGCGGATCTCACCGTGCCGGGCGAAGCGCCGCATGCGGTGGAGGCAGCCGTTGCGCGGTTCGGCCGTGTCGATGTTCTCGCGCATCTGGCAGGCGGCTTTGATGGGGGCACACCCGTGGGGCAGACGGACGACCCTGTCTGGACCCGCATGTTCGACCTGAATGTCCACGCCGCCTTCTACGTCCTGCGGGCGGTCCTGCCCGGCATGCTGGAAGCGGGGCGAGGCCGAATCCTGGCCATCGGGTCGCGGACGGCGCTCGAGCCCGCCGCCACGCTGAGCGCGTACGGCGCATCCAAAGCCGCACTCGTCGCGCTCATCCGGACCGTCGCGCTCGAGGTGAAGCAGAAGGGCATCACGGCAAACGTGGTGCTGCCGAGCGTGATCGATACGCCGGCGAACCGGGCCGCGGATCCTTCGGCGGATTTCGGGAAGTGGGTGAAGCCGGAGTCCATCGCGCGGCTGCTCGTGTGGCTCGCGGCGGCGGGTGACGACGTCAACGGCGCAGTAATTCCGATCTACGGGCGGGCCTGAGGCGCTTTCGCGCGGCGCCGCGGCACCGGCAATGTGGGCTTTCGGCTATCCGGTAACATAGAGGCATGGCCAGGCTCTCCGCATCCGAGATCGAGCCCGCCCTCCGCGAATTGCCGGGCTGGGCCGTGGTGAACGAAAAGCTGCACTGCGAGTACCGCTTCAAGGACTTCGTGGAGGCGTTCTCGTTCATGACTGCCGTTGCCCTGGCGGCCGAATCGATGAACCATCACCCGGAGTGGACCAACGTCTACAACCGTGTGGAGGTGGATCTGACGACGCACGACAAGGGCGGAATCACGCAAAAAGACCTCGAGCTAGCACGCAAAATGGAAGCAGCCGCCCGGAAATACAAATGAACCTTTCCCGCCGTTCGTGGATGGCCGGCCTCGGCGCCGCTCCCATCCTTCCAGCCGTTCTGCGCCTCTCGCGTGCCGCCGCGGCGCAGGGAACGGCAGCATTTTCCGGCTCCGCCGCGCTCGATGCCGTCATTGAGCAAGCCGTGCGGGAGGATCAGGCTCCCGGCGCCGTACTGGTGGTTGGCCATGGCGGCGCCATCGTACACCGCAAGGCGTACGGTTCCCGCTCGCTCGTCCCGAACCGCGAGCCGATGACGGTGGACACGGTTTTCGACGCGGCATCGCTCACCAAAGTCATCGCGACCACGTCGGCCGTCGTGCGGCTTTTCGAGATGGGCAAGCTGCGCTTGAACGATCGCGTGGTGGCGTACCTGCCCGAGTTTCAGGGCGGCAAAAGCGACGTGACGGTTCGCAACCTGCTGACGCATTTCTCCGGGCTGCGGCCGGACCTGGATCTGGAGCCTGCCTGGAGCGGCCATGAGACCGGCATTCGAATGGCGCTGGCGGAAAAATGCGTATCGCCGCCGGGCAGCACTTTCGTCTACAGCGACATCAATTTCATTTTGCTCGGTGAGATCGTGTGGCGCCTGGCGGGACGGCCGTTGCCGGATTTCGTCGCCGCCGAAGTGTTCGGACCTCTCGGGATGAGGGAGTCGATGTTCAACCCTCCCGCGAATCTCATCCCGCGCATCGCGCCCACCGAGGAAGTAAGGGGCCGCATTCTGCGCGGCATCGTTCACGACCCGACGGCGCGAAACATGGACGGCGTGGCCGGCCATGCCGGGCTTTTCACCACCGCGGACGACCTGGCGCTGTTCGCCCGGATGATGCTCGGAAGCGGGCAACTCGGGGGCGTGCGCGTATTCACTCCTCTGGCGGTCACGAAGTTCACCACGCCGCAGTCGCCGCCCGATCAGCCGATACTGCGCGGCCTCGGCTGGGATATCGAGTCGCCTTTTTCGTCAAATCGCGGGGAATTATTCCCGGTTGGCTCGTACGGCCACACGGGTTTTACCGGCACTTCGATCTGGATGGACCCCGCGTCCTCGACGTTCGTCATTTTGATGGCGAATACCGTGCACCCGAAAATTCGAGGCACCTTCAATTCCGTGCGGGGCAGGAGCGCCACGGTCTCGGCGGCGGCGCTGGGAGTGGCCGGCCCCGGCATCGCGATCACGGGCTACAACGAGACGATCGCCGGTCCGGGACTGCACCGCGTTGTGTCGCGCAACGCGGCCGTGCTCACCGGTCTGGATGTTCTGGTGGAGCAACGATTTGCGCCGCTCGCGGGGCTGCGCGTGGGCCTGATCACAAACCACACGGGACTCGACCGTGACGGCCGCCGCAACGTGGACCGCATGGTAGAAGCGGGCGTCCGCGTGGCCGTTTTGTTCTCGCCGGAACACGGTATTACCGGGCGGGAGGACCACGAGAACGTCGCCGACAGCGTGGACGCGGCCACCAAAGTTCCGGTCCGCAGCCTGTACACATCCCAGGACCGGAGGCCGACCGCGGCCATGCTGAAGAACATAGACGCGCTGGTCTTCGATATCCAGGACATCGGAACGCGCTTCTACACCTACACGACCACCATGGCGTACTCCATGGAGGCGGCGGCCGCGCAGCATATCCCCTTCTTCGTCCTCGACCGGCCGAACCCCATCACGGGGACACACGTCGAAGGGCCCCTGCTCGACCCGGACCTCACGTCATTCATCGGCTACTATCCGGTCCCGCTGCGACACGGGATGACCATTGGCGAACTGGCGCGCTTCTTCAATTCACGTAAGAGTATCGGCGCGGACCTGCGCGTAATTTCGATGCGCAACTGGCAGCGCGGAGACTGGTTCGACTCGACGGGCCTGGCGTGGGCCGATCCTTCACCGAACATGCGGAGCCTGAACGCGGCGCTGCTGTACCCGGGCGTGGCGCTACTCGAAGGCGCGAAGAATTATTCGGTGGGGCGGGGAACTGATGCGCCGTTCGAGCAGGTGGGCGCCGATTGGATTCGCGGGGCCGAGCTGGCCGCCTACCTGAACCCGCGATTCATCCCCGGCGTACGCGTCTATCCCACGCGCTTTCAGCCGGTTTCATCGAATCTGGCGGGCCGGAAACTGGAGGGGATCCGGTTCGTAATCACGGAGCGGGAGGCGTTCGACAGCGCGCGCCTGGGCCTCGAGGTGGCGGCCGCGTTGCTGCACCTCTATCCCGGAAAAATCGCGGTGGGTGAAAACGACAGGCTCATCGGAAGCCGTGCGGTGATCGGAATGCTGCAGGCAGGAGAGGATCCCGAAACAATTCAGGCGGCCGGTGAGGAGGCGATCCGCGGCTACCTGAAAGCCCGGGAGGAGTATCTGCTGTACCGCCAGTAAGACGCGCCGGCGATTCGGGCTTTACTCGCGGGGCGGAGGCGCCTCCCGGGTCATTCCCCGACCAGTCTATGCGACTGCGGGTTTCGCAATTGCCTGTGTCTTGTTCTTGCTCCCGGGCGGCCGGCCGCGCTTCTTGGCGATGGCGAGCCATGACGGCGGTCTGCCCCGCCGCCTGCCGCGCCCGCGGGCGAGCCGTTCGAGACTGATAATGGCCTCTTCAATCTGTTCCCGCTCCTGCCGCAATTCGGAGATAATTTTCGTCACGTCCATGATCCGCTCCCCTGCATTCTGGCCCCGACGAGCTGCCCGGTTCTGAAAACGGAACAGCAGCAGCCAAAGCCCACAGAATACAAGTGCAGTTTTAGCGCATTTTTGGCGGGGTTTCAAGCGGTTTGTTCTGAATTCAGAACAAAATCTTCGGAAAGCCGTTTCGGGAGGTAATGGAACTCCGGACCGCCCCTCTCGAGGAATAGGTTCAGATTAGCACAAAAACCGACGCCGCCACCGGAAATAAAACGGTAATCCGGCGACGATTATCCCCAATCCCAACAACGACTCACGTGGCGATTCCCGCAGTGTGAACCAGAGCACCGCGGCGGCCCCTAGTACGAATAGTACCGGGATCCACGGATAGCCCACGGTGCGGTAGGGGCGGGCCAGGTCGGGGCGTTTCCTCCGCAATACCACCACCGACGCGGCCGCCATACCGTACAAAATCCAGCTTGCGAAGATCACGTAGGTGTAGAGGTCCTCATACCGGCCGCTCAGAACAAGCACTGCGCTCCACGCGCACAAGGCAAGAATCGACACGCCGGGCGTGTGAAATCGGGGGTGAACCCGCGCCACGGGCCTGAAGAACAAGCCGTCGCGCGCCATGGCAAAAGGGACACGGGCGCCGGAGAGGATGGAGCCGTTCAGCGCCGCGAATATCGAAACCATCGCCGCGACGCTCACTGCGCCGGCGCCGGCCTGGCCGAAGATTTTCCGCATCATCTCGGCCGCCACCCGCGGTGTCGCGGCCACTTCGCGCGCCGGAAGTACGAAGAAATATGCGAGATTCGCCAGGAGATAGACGACGATTACCACCACGGTTCCGGCGATCAGGGCGCGCGGAAGGCTGCGCTGCGGATCGCGGATTTCCGAGGAAACCATGCTCACGTTGTTCCAGCCGTCGTAGGCCCACAGGGCTCCCACGAGCGCGGCGAAGAAGCCGGCAACTCCTCGTGAGACGGGAAGTGAGGAGTTGTAGTTGGCGGCGGCGCCGTGTCCTGAGCCCAGTCCTATCACGATGATGGCGGCGATCAGCCCCACTTTCACGATGGTGACGACCACCTGCACGCCGCCCCCGAATCTCACCCCCGCGTAATTGACTCCTGCCAGGATGATGATGACGGCCATCGCGAACAACTGGCCGTAGCGGATCTCGAGAGGTCCGCCGTGGGGGCCGATCGGCAGGTGAAGCGTGTAGAGAATGCGGTCCAATTCCGGGTGGAAATTCGTCAGGTAATAGAAAAAAGCCGTTGCCAGAGTGGCGATAGAGCCGCTTTTGGCCACCCACATTTGGGTCCACCCGTACACAAATCCCCACAGCGGCCCATACGCCTCCCGCAGGTACACGTACTCGCCGCCGGCCTCCGGGAGGGCAGCCGCGAGTTCCGCATAGGTGAGCGCGCCGAAGAGCGAAAGCAGGCCGCCGAAGATCCACACGGCGAAGAGGACGTGCGGTGAACCCACCTGCTGGATCATCCGCGAGGGAACCAGAAAGATCCCGCTTCCGATGACTGTGCCGACGACTATCGCCGCCGCGCTCCAGACACCGAGAACACGCTCCAGCCCGGGCTGCCGTTCACTCTGGGACACGTTTACCCTCCCTGGTCACGAGCGACACCGCAAGGGCGGTCAGAAGCGTCACGGACGCCCCGATAGCGACGTACCATGTCCAGGCAATGCTGGTCGCCACTTTGACACCGGCCACCGCCAGGACGCCCGCAGCCATGCCGGCCATCGCCGCGGTTTCCGAAACGCGCCGCGGCAGCAGCCCCAGCAGAAAGACGCCGAGCAGCCCGCCGTAGGCGATCGATGCGATGGTGAGGCCTGCCTCGAGCACCGGTCCCCAGTGGCGGGCCAGTGTGCCAATCAGGAGCAGCACGCCTCCCCACACGACCGTGGCTCCCCGGGCGAGCTTCAGGTCGGCCGCGTCGCTCTGGCCTTCCGCGGGCCGGTCACGCCGGCGGTTGCGGGCCGGGCGGATGAAATCGATCACGGTGGTCGAAGCCAGGGCATTGAGCGCCGCGCTCAGGTTGGACATGGCTGCCGCGAGGATGGCCGCCACCACCAGCCCGGCCACCCCGGCAGGCAGGTGGCGCCAGACAAAGCCCGGGTAGAGGCTGTCGGGCGGCTGCGGGGCGGGCAGGCTTCGGCCTGAGTACCAGACGAACAAAGCCACTCCGATGAGCAGGAACAACCCGAACTGGAAGAAGATCACCAGCCAACTGCCGAACAGCGCGGCGCGGCTCTCCCTCTCGCTGCGGGCCGCCAGAAGGCGCTGCACCATCAACTGCTCGGTTCCGTGACTGGCGGTGGTGAGGAAGCAGCCTCCGATCAGGCCGGCCCAGAACGAGTACGTTTTCGAGAAGAACGCGGTCGCCGGCCCGGCTCCGAAATCGAACACGCGGAACTTGCCGAGCGGCGCGGCCACCGCCACGACGTGGCTCCAGCCGCCGGGAATCTGCTGCAGAATCACGAAAAAACTCACGGCGGCGCCGAGCACGTACAGGCACATCTGCACGACGTCGGTCCAGATGACGGCCGTCATCCCGCCTTCGAAGGTGTAGAAGAGCGTCAGCAGCACGATCAGGATGATGGAAACCAACTCGCCCGTTCCGAGCACGATCGAGATTACGATCGACACGGCGAAGACCCTGACACCCTCAGCGAAGGCGCGCACCACGAGGAAGGTGGCCGCGGTCAGCTTCCTGATTCGCGGTCCGAACCGGACCTGCATCAGTTCGTAGGCGGTGAACATTTCGCCGCGGAAGTAGTGCGGCAGAAAAAGCGCCGAAATCACGATGCGGGCGAGGAGGTATCCCAGTACGACCTGCAGGAAGCCCAGATTGCCCGTAAATGCCAGGGTGGGAGTGCCGATGATGGTCAGCGTGCTGGTCTCGGCCGAGACAATCGAAAGCGCGATGGCCCACCAGGGAGCGTTGCGACCGCCAAGGAAGTAATCCCGCAGGCTTTTCTGCCCGTGGCGGAAACGGGCTCCAAACCACGTGATCCCGGCCAGGTAGGCAATGATGACCGCCAGGTCGGCGTAGCGCATCGGCGAAAGGCCCACCGTAGCACAGGCGCCGGCCGCTGTGCCGGGCTGCCGAGTTTCACGCTCCTGGAACAAGCTTCGGGAGCCCGGTGTCTAAGGTCGCACGGTGGCCGAAACAGAAGCGCTTTGGCGTCCGCCGGATCGAATGCCATTCGCCCTGCACCTTTATGTTGCACCTTGCAGATTGATTCGGCTATACTCCGCAGTGCAAGTTCCGCCGCACCATGATTTTGTCTGGACGCGGCGAGCTTGCAAGGTCAGTCATACAGGACAGGCAGGACAAAGGGCAATACAGGAGGCGTGAGTGCGCGTTCAAACATATAAAGCCGTCGTAGCCGCTGCGGTCTTCTTCGCTTTTGGCCTTGGAGCCGCCTGGGGGCAGGCTCAACCCCAGGCAAAACAGCCGCAATGGAAGGATCGGGCCGAGTACGATCTGGCACAGAGCATCGCGAAAGAGCCCGACCCGAACAAGAAGCTCGCCCTGCTCGATCAGTGGAAAGAGAAGTACCCTGAGAGCGACCTCAAAGAGAATCGGTTGGAAACCTACCTGGACACATACCAGGCATTGAACCAGCCGGCCAAAATGCTCGAGAACGCGCAGTTGATCCTGGCGCTGGATCCGAAGAACATGAAGGCGCTGTACTGGACCAATCTGCTAGTGGTGAGCATGAACGACACTGCGCCCGCCAAGCTCGAACTGGGCGAGAAGGCCGCGCAGCAGCTCCTCGCCGCGGCCAATGATTTCTTCGCGCCCGAAAAGAAGCCGGCGGCGACGCCGGAAGCAGCGTGGCAGCAGGCCAAGGCCTCCATGGATGCGCTCGCGCACCGGACGCTCGGCTGGGTGGCGATGCAGCGCAAGGATTACGCAGCCGCCGAGAAGGAATTTGCCGAGGACATCAAGCTGAATGCGGCCGACGGGGAAAGCGCCTACTGGATGGGCACCGTGATCCTCGTGCAGAAGAAGGTGGAGCGCCAGCCGGAGGCCGTGTTCTACTTCGCCCGTGCGGCGGCCTTCGACGGCACCGGCCCGGCCGGTTTTCCCGGCGCGCTCGATCCCGCCCGCCGCAAGCAGATCGAAGCCTACGTGCAGAAGGCATACGTGACGTACCACGGCTCCGATCATGGATTCGCGGATCTGCTGCAGATGGCCAAGGCACACCCGTTCCCGCCGCAGGATTTCAAGATTCAGAGCGCGGATGAGGTGAAGGCACAGGGTGAGGCCCAACTGGCGAAGGAGAATCCCTCGCTCGCATTCTGGCTGAAGCTGAAAGATGCGCTCACTTCTCCGGAGGGCGCGCAGTACTTCGATACGGGTATGAAGAATGCCATCATCCCGCCCGAAGGCCAGCCTGAGTTGGGCGGGACCGTCATCAGCGCGACGCCGGCGGCAAAGCCGACAGTCCTCGTGCTCGGTGTCGAGAAGCCCGATGTTCCCGATGCCACCCTGAAGTTTGAAACGCCGCTGACCGTGAAAGTAGAGCCCGGCACGAAGCTTCAGTTCCGGGGTGTTGCCGAGTCGTACACGGCGACTCCATTCATGGTGACGTTCGCAACCGAGAAGAAGAACGTCATCGGCTTGCCCTCGCCTCCGCCGCCCGCCAGGAAGGCCCCTGTTCACAAGGGAGCGGCAAAGAAAAAGCAGTAGCACCCGGCTGTGGAATGGGGGCGGAGCAGCTCTGCCCCCATTCCGCTCTTCCGGCCAGGTTCACGCCTCCTGGCGCGGCGGGGAATGAAGGGTTCACTTGCGTTCTCAGCCTGGAAGTTCCCCGGTTGCCTGCAAAGCCGTATCCGGCGCCGCCCCTGGGTTTTGGGTAATGCGGCGTCATCGCTTGGGTAATGCGCCGTTACCGCTAAGAAGCGCAATGGGTTCGTGCGCTGTCGGCGCGGGCAGTGTGGCAGGGTTCCGTGCTCACCAGCATGATGCTGAGAGCGATCTTCTCCAGGAAACTCGCCGGGACGTTTGAGTGGTTGAGAGACCGGAAGTAAGCCGCAACGCTGTGGGCTGCCTGGTAGCTGCGCCGCGCGGGCTCGCTCGTCGCGGCCACCACGCTGAACGTGAACAGCAGCAGCACCGCCGCCCCCCTCCTCCAGCCTCGGTTCCTTCCGTTCATATCTAGATAGACGATCCGGCGCCCCAGTTGTGACTTCGGCGCCATGCCCTTAATGAGGGATTCTGTGCTCAGGAATGTCCGGCGCGAGCCGGTGCCGCTCGTTCCCCGTAACTACGCGCCGCGAAGGCACTTTTCGAGATCCGCGGCGAACCGGCGCAGGCTGTCAACCTGCTCTGTGCTGGCTGCCTGCTCGGATCCCTTGCCGGCGAAAACCGGGCGCTCGCCGCGCCATACCAGGGGCGCCAGGCCCTTTCCGGTCAGGAGCCCGGCCGCGCCGATGCCGCCGAAGCCGGAGGCAGTGCGCTCCACGAGTGCCGCAAAGCCGTCGCGATGGAACACGAAGTGAGTCTGAAGGGACGGAAGGCGCAGAAGCTCGATGCCGGCCGCAACCAGGCGTTCGAACGAGTCCTCGACATTCATTTTGCGGTTGGACGGGCGGCGGCCCCGGGCGGTTTACATCTTGTAGCGCCCGAGATCCTCGTCGTTCAGTCCCTCGAGCCAGCGCCGGAGTTCTTCGTTATTCACCTTGTCGGAAACCGCGGTCGCCATCTTGGAGGACTTCAACACGGACTCCTCGACGTAAATCGGGCAGTCCAGGCGCAGCGCCAGGGCCAGAGCGTCGCTCGGGCGGGAGTCCACGCTGATGATTTCACCGTCGCGCTCGAGCCAGATGACGGCGTAAAACGTATCGTCTTTCAGCTCGTTGACCACAACCTTCCTCATTCCCGTATTCAGGCCCAGGAGGAGGATCTTGATCAGGTCGTGCGTCATCGGACGCGGGGTCGTGACTTTCTCGATTTCGAGGGCGATGGCGTTGGCTTCATAGACGCCGACCCAGATCGGCAGGATCGAGTTGCCGTTGATGTCCTTGAGAATGACGATCGGCATGTTCGTGACCGGATCCATCATCAGGCCGCGAATTTTCATTTCGATTTCCATGGCGTCGTCCCCCTCCTCCTTCTCCATGATACGCTGCCCGGGCCGCATGCGGTCCGCGAAAAGAACTCACGCCGCGGCGCCCGCGAGTGAGTTCGGGCCGGCCCGCGTCACCACCACGTCCAGATACCTGCCGGTCAATTGTCCGGCGCCGTTGCCGTGCGTAAAATTCAGCACTCGATTCTGCGCGGTGCGCCCGATCCACTGCCCGGTCGCCTGGTTCCAACCCTCCACCAGCACCTCCTGCACCGTGCCCACGAGGTCCGAGTTGCGCCGGATCTGAATGGCGCGCTGCTTCTCCTGCACGATGCTCAGCCGCCGGCCCTTATCTTCGTCGGAGACCTGCCCGTCGAGCGCCAGGGCGGGCGTGTTGGGCCGCGGCGAGTACTTGAAGCTGAAAATGGAGTCGTACTCCACCTCGTCGAGCAGTGAAAGCGTTTCGTCGAAATCTCCCGCGGTCTCGCCGGGGAACCCGACGATGATGTCCGTGGTGATCGAGATATTGCGCTTTGCGCTCTTGAGCCAGCCGATACGTTCCATGTACTGGCCGCGCGTGTAGAGGCGCTGCATGCGCTCGAGCACGCGCGTGGAACCCGATTGCACCGGCAGGTGAACGTGGTTCGCCAAGGCCGGATTTGCGTCGATGGCATCCACGATCGGCCTGGTGAAGTTTCTGGGATGCGAAGTGGTGAAGCGCACGCGCCGCAGCCCGGGCACCTCGCCAACACGCGCCAACAGCGTGGCGAAATCCTGGCCCGCCGGCGACGGGTCGCGGTAGCTGTTCACGTTCTGACCCAGGAGCTGGACTTCCGTGTAACCCTGCGCCGCCAGGGCGGCCGCCTCTTCGAGGACGGACGCGCCCGTGCGGCTGCGCTCCCCTCCGCGCGTGAACGGCACCACGCAATAGGCGCAGGACTTGTCGCAGCCCTCGATGATGGTGATGTAGGCGCGGTGCGGGTTGTCGCGGCGAGTCAGCGGCGTCTCGAACGTATCTTCGGTATCCAGCTCCAGCCCCGTCACCCTGCGCCCGCCCGCCTCGAGCTGCACCAGCAGGCCGGGCAACTTGTTGTAGCTGGCCGAGCCGCAGACCAGGCTGACGTGCGGCGCGCGCTCGAAAATCCGCTCGCCTTCCTGCTGCGCGACGCAGCCGAGCACCGCGAACGTCTTTCCCTTCCCGGCTTCTCTCTTGAACTGCTGCAGGCGGCTGAAGACCTTCTGCTCGGCTTTGTCGCGGATACTGCAGGTGTTGTAGAGAATCAGGTCGGCGTCAACGGGCTCATCGACCTGCGAGTAGCCCTGCGCCAGCAGCGTGCCGATCACCTTCTCGGAATCGTGCACGTTCATCTGGCAGCCGAAGGTTTCGATGTAGAACTTCTTCATGCGGGAGCGGGCAGGCGCAATCGAGCCTCCCGATTCACCTATTATAGACGGCGGGAATTTCGGACCTCAGCCTCGGCCACGTGTGGTGCGCTCAACGTGCGTACATTGCGGTGCGGTAGGGAAGACTGTTAGTTGTGTTTTCGGCTCAGAATGAAACGCTCCCACCATCTTGGACAGAATCTCGTTCCCGTAAATCGGCTGGCAACGATGAGGTATGCAACAGCCGCAGCAACGATCAGCGCACCGATTTGCATTGCACTCATGACGACTCCAGAGTACTACGTCAGGAGATGCGAAATGGAGTACGCGCGAAGTATCGCAAATTGTAATCACGCACATGCCTCGAAGGCCGAGTTCTGTGAGCAGAGCGCGCTCGGTCTGGATCAAAAGAATCCGCGTTCATCGGGTGCGCCAGGCTCCGATGCGAACGGAGAAGCCGCAAGTGGAAGAACCACGAGGGCGAGAGTACGGAAGCGGAGCCCAGGGGCGGAACAACCCGTAGTAGCGAGGAAGTCTCGGAAAGGGGATGGAGCCAAGTGGTTGTGTCATGGAGCCTTGATTCAATGCGCCAACCAGCAATGGGAGGAGCCGATGAGTGAGGCAAAGCCGTTCAGTGTTTCCTAGCGGGAAGTCTGGGAGGCGTATAAACGAGTAAAAGCGAACCAGGGAGCGGCAGGGGTCGACGAGCAGACGATTGCGGATTTCGAAAGGAACCTGAAAGGGAACCTGTACAAGATCACTGCTGTCCAAAT
>Ga0209777_10006322_pt1 | contig 13345 bp, 11 predicted proteins | sample FrelakmetHBP12HB_FD_187147 | JGI IMG/M metagenome (GOLD analysis project Ga0209777, IMG submission 187147) | Freshwater lake sediment microbial communities from the University of Notre Dame, USA, for methane emissions studies -HBP12 HB (SPAdes)... | ecosystem: Environmental > Aquatic >...
CCGTTTCTCTTGGCTCGTCAACATCTGACAAACCAGTTGCACCTGCCGCCGGCAAAGCGGCATGGCACGCCAAGTCGCAGATGACTGCAGTGCGCAACGGCACATTGAAGCAACTCGCCTCGAAGGCTATTCCCACGACACTGCCGATGCAAAAGGCGTTCAACTATGCCTCAAACTGCACAGTCTATGTCAATCAGCCTGTGCAGGCGCTCTACGATTGGCTGGTAGGGGACGAAATCTATTACGCTTATCAGGACTTACATTTTTACAATTTTAACTGTGACACAACATACCCGTTCGTCGTCACGCACATTGGTCAGACACTCGTGCTCAATGATACCGGTACTATCTACATGCAAGTATTTTTGGCCACGGTCGATCCCATCTATTCTTCACCGGCCTGCCCGGTGCCTTATGAAATGATCTACCTCTCCGATCAATATGCGGTCAATATCCCCGGCGCCGGAGTCTACTCAATCGCCATCGCCCTCGAACAGCCGACGGCGGTGTATGGTCCCTATTTTGCCTGCATCTACTACGGTAGCGACATGTCCGCAATGTCTCCGGGCCTTGCTTTGGACACGACCCCTTATCTTTGCATCAACTACAACGATTGGGGCAGCGGGCTGACCGATCTGGCGCAGAACGACTACTACAACTTCCCGGGGTCAATTCATCTTTTTAGCGTTGGCTACTCCAAAACCGGGCTACAACCTCAGCCGCACTTTATCATGCCGGGGGACTCCGGCACTGTCCTCCCCGGCAATGTCATCTGGGCCGCCGAACTGCGTGATACAATCCCGTATGAAAGCGCCAGCTTTGAGTACTTCAAGGCAGGCCAATGGTACAAGTTTGGCGCCGATTTCGACGGCCGAATCGCGTTGCGTTCCGGCGTCTTGCCGGCTACGACTGGCGATGGCTGGTCCAGTGTCTGGCAACCCTATGGCCTTCCCGAGGGCAACTATCTGCTGCGCGTCTCGATCACCGATTTTGATTCCACCTTTGTCAGCGATACGATTTCGGTTTATTACGACCTCAAACCGCTTGAACCGAAATTCAGTGGCCGCACCGACAAAATGACAACCTGTGGCGCTGAGACCGTCACGGTTGCCATTCAAGATGAGAACCCGATTGCCGTAACTTTCGGATATCGAAATCTGCCGACTTACGAGGACCGCAGTCTTCAATTACTCAGACGTAATGATTACGGCGACGTCAACGGCAACGCCAACGATGGCAACCATGAGTACAACGGCGAATATGGTGAGTACTACAGCGCTCCCGCTCTCTTTGCGTCATTTTTCAAGCACTGGTATGACAAGGGCTACATTGAGCTGATGGCGGACGGCGCCAATATCCTGACCATTACGCAGATGGTCGAGAAACTAGCGCAGATATTCAAGACTCGAAGTAACCGCGGCACCGAGGATGACGATCTCGTGTATGGACTGACCGATCACCTCAAGACGCACAGCGGCAGGATTGTTGCCGATGTCAAACGCAAACCCGATTGGGAATGGTTCAAGACCAACTATCTTGGCAAACAGGCGACAATCGCACTGGCCATCCGCAATCCGTTTGGTCACTGGCTCGCCGTACAGAAGGTCAATTATACGAGCGCCACGTCGGATAGTTTCCCGGTCACCTACTATGATCCAATCGGTGGCCTGCTTCGCGAATCATTCTTGTTAGTGCGCGGTGATTCGCTTCTGCTCGGCTATCTTCCCAACAACACGAAATACCCCGTCGATCTTGGCATTGCGTTACACACGAAACTGGAGACAATCACCTACATAACCTTTGGCACCGACTTCAATCCAATCGACGGCTGGAAAGCCACGTTGCCTGTTTCCTCTTTGCAGCAGGGTCTGAGCTATCTCGTCCGTGCGCGTGCGCTTGATGCCAACGACAAAGTCGCCGAAAGCTACTGGACGATGAAATACGATTGTTCGGGTACGTTTCGTCATGGTGATGCCGATGGCAATCACAACATCGACATCGCTGATGCTACCTACATCGTGGAATATATATTTTCGGGCGGACCTGCGCCGGTGCCTACCGGCGCTGCAGGTGACGCCAACTGCGACGGCAGCATCGACGTCTCCGATGTCGTCTATCTGGTCACCTACATCTTCTCCGGCGGCCCCGCTCCCTGTCCGTAAACAGTCTGAAAGATGTCGTGCGCACAAGAGCTAAACCGCGCACAGGACAGACGCAGAAAAAGCAGCACCGTTATACAGCACCATCAAACTGCGCCGTCAGGAGTCCTTTCCTGATGGCGTTCTTGTAGCGGCGCACGGCGTGCGCCCTATTCTTGCTTCGTGCGCGGCAGTCGTCTCGCCTGCCGCGAAGGAACCGCCAGACAAGGACGGCCAGCGGTCACGATCCTTTCCTCACGGCGTTCTTGTGGCGGCGCACGGCGTGCGCCCTATTCTTGCTTCGTGCGCGGCAGTCGTCTCGCCCGCCGCGAAGGAACCGCCAGACGAGGACGGCTGCCGCTCACGAAATACTGAGTGCGAAGGCACACATTCCGAAACAGACACGGAAACAATAGCGCCGGTCGTCTCCTCACTCTCCGCCATCAGGCCATCTGGTCAGAAATCTCGCTCCCCCGATTTCGGCGTCATCGATCGTGATTGAACCGCCATGCAACGCAACTATTCTGCGCACAATCGCCAGACCCAGTCCCACCCCACCCGACTCTTTGTCGCTGCGGTCACCACCGTGAAAGAAAGGCTGCATAATCTGTTCGTGCTGTCCCGGCGGAACTCCCGGACCGTCGTCACAGACCTCCACTAATGTCGCTGACTGTTCCCGCGAGTACCTGACCACGATCTGACCCCGCGCATATCGCAAGGCATTCGAGACAAGGTTCTGTATCGCCCTCCTGAACAAAAGCCGATCAACCCGAGCCATACACTGCTCCTCGTCGCCGGCGATTATCTCTACGGCTACCGCCTGGCGAAAATCGTGCAGCCGCCTGACCACTTCTTCGAGCAGCGGTCGCACCGGAACCGTCTGACGATCGAGAGATGTTGACTCGGACTGAATTCGATTGAAGTCAAGCAACTCTCCGACCAACTGGTCGATCTCGCAAATTTCACCATCGATCTCCTGCACGCGCCGCTGCTGCTCTTCCCGATTCTCGGCATCGTTTAGCAAATCGAGACTGAATCGAATCCGCGCGATTGGGGTCCTGAGCTCATGCGACACCGACTGCAATAGCTGTCGTTCTCTTTGAATTAACCGTTGAATTCGATCGGCCATCAGATTGAACTGTCGTCCCACGCTCCCCACAACATCTCCCGGTTTGGCTACTGCGCGACTATCCAAGTCACCATCGCCAAAGCGCGACGTGGCCATCTCCAGCGCTTTCAGATTACGCACGAGCGGCGAGATCATCACAAATCCGGCGACGCCGACGATTATTAAGACAACCGAAACCAGAATGACAATTGAGCGAGTGTCCGGTGATGGCGGACCAGGTGTCGGACCCATAACAAGTACTTTGCCCGTATTCCTCAGCGCCACGAAAAACATCTGACGGCCACCCCCAAACCCCTCGCCAACGTCCCTGACAATGATCTCACGGAGGCCGAGTTCCCCGGGCAACGACCCGTCCCCGGAATCGACCAACTTGACCGGAAGGTCAAAGATCACTTTGAGCGAATCGAGTTCTCTTTCGATCTGCGTTGGCGCGACGTGCTCAAGGCGATGCTTCAACAACTCGATAGTACCGGTCATCGGCCCCGCGAATGACAGTCCGTTATCTCTTCTACCTATGAGGTCGAAAATGACCGCAGGCAGTGAAAATGCGAGTATCAGGATGACCAGGACGCCGAGAATGATGCGAAAGTAAAGCCTTCGCATCAGTCAACAACCCACAGATATCCTGTTCCTCTAATTGATCTGATTCGCTCCGGATTTCTGCCGTCGTCCCCCAGTTTTTTGCGCAGACGTGAAACTGACAGATCGATGGAGCGCTCGGCTCCGTCCCATTCGTGACCGCGCAGGGAATGACTGATCTGGTCGCGAGTCAGAATTTCACCCGCATGACTGGCGAGTAGCCACAACAGGTCAAACTCGGCGGTTGTGAGCTCAAGTGGCTTGTCCTCCGAGTAGACGGTGCGCCGGTTGGCATCAATGCTGATATCACCCAAATGTAACTGCTGATCAGTGTTGTCAAATCGCCGTGACCGTCGCAACAGCGTCTTTATTCGAGCCAGCAACAATTGTGGACTCACCGGCTTGCTCATGTAGTCATCAGCTCCCGACTCCAGACCGAGCAATTCATCATTTTCGTCACCCCGCGCAGTCAGCATTAGAATTGGATACTGGTACGTCGAGCGCACCCGTTTACACACTTCCAGGCCGTCCATCCCGGGTAGCATTATGTCGAGAATTACAAGGTCGGGGACCTCCTGCGCAATCCGACCGATAGCGCGATCACCGCGCTCCTCGATTGAAACATCGAAACCATGACGCTGCAGAAATTCCTGCACCAGTCGGGACAACTTGATATCATCCTCGACTAACAATACACGGGCTATCGGAGCCGTGCTCTTGATATCTCGCTCACTTGAATTTGCTCTTGCGATTCTGCCTACTCGCACCGAATGCCTCGATAACACATCGCTGATTTCAAGAACCTGTCAAGCGAAACCATACCACTGAACCCACCGGATTGCGAACTTTGATCTTGTAACAATTTGTATCACGAGCAACTTTTTTCTCCCGCTTCGGGCAAACCGCTGCTTCGAGCGCCATCACTAACCCTGCCGGTTACTTCGATATTTTGACATCGATCTCTTGTAGAAACTTGCGGCGAAGTCGTAACCGCGAAAGAACAAGTGCGCTTTGGGAGGAAATGTTCGGGATTCAAGAAAACCTGCCGGCCGAAGTGGTTGGCCTCGGCCGGCACGGGTGGTTCAGCCAATCAAGTCAACAGTAGACTGTGCGTTGGTTGATGGGGATTGGGTGTAACGTTGCGAAATTGTGTCGTAGAGCGAACTGGTATCGGTTGCACCGCTCTGCTGGGAGTTCAATAAAGTCGACATACTGTTAACAAGCATCGACTGCATCTGGCTCTCCATCTTTGCAGCAAACGTAGCAGACTCACTCTTGCTGATCTTACCGTCGCCATCAGTATCGATTTGCGAGAAAAGATCATTGGACTTGTTCGTTGAATTGGCCTGAGAATCGGCCTGATTCGCCATCTGCTGGATGAACGCCTCGAACTCCGTTTTGTCGACGGAGCCATCACCGTTCGTGTCCATCTTTGCGAACATGTCCTCCAGATTGCCTCCGGCGCCATGGTGCCGCTGCGCCCTCGCCGCCTGCATTTGGCTGGCGAACGCGTCGTTTTCACTCTGGCTGATCTTGCCATCGCCGTTCGTGTCAATCTTCGCAAAGAGCTCTGCCGACTTGTCCGCTTTGCCCATCTTGGCGGCCATTTGCTTGCCGAACGCGGTGAATTCCGCTTTGTCAACAAAGCCGTCACCGTTGGTGTCCATCTTGGCGAACATCTCGGCAGGGCTTGGCCGCGCAGGCATTGCAGTTGTTCCACTTGACCAGTTAAGCTGTCCTATTCCGCTTATCATCTTTCACCTCCTTTCCCTTTCCTTTCTGCCTTTGTTTTCTGTTTTCACACATCCTGGTACCAAAGTGTGAGTGTCACATCAGTGACCGCTACAAGTCTTCTCGGCGAATGGCTTGAAACCTTGCGCGGTCTTGAGGTGAAATCGTGTTTCAAAATGTATCAGACTATTGACGCATTGTGCGGCAATTCCTATCCTTTGTTGCAAGAGTGTGTTCGTCAGGTTTCATGTCCCGCAGTCCCGTAATACGCAAGGTTCCTGCCGACTCCACCCAATCCTGGGTTCCCCCTGCGGGACGTGCGACCTCCTGCTCGCACGCAAAGACTCCTTGACTCTCGCATTTGATCCACTGATAATACCCCCCGAATATGAGAATTCATGCCCGCGAGTTCATGCTGATACCCAACATCTTGAGTTTGGCGCGTCTGCTCCTGATTCCAGTAGTGGTTTTTCTGGTAGTGCGCGGGCACAACACAGCGGCTCTGTTGCTGATCTTGTTTGGCATGGTCACCGACATCCTCGATGGCTACCTTGCCCGCAGACTTAATCAGGTCACCGAACTCGGAAAGATTATTGACCCCCTCGGTGACAAGCTCGGCACCGCGGCTCTGGTGATAACATTGGCTCTTTATCGCGATTTCCCGGTCTGGGCGGCAATCTTTGTTATTGGCCGCGATGTCGCCATTCTCTTTGGCGCGGCCTTCTATATCGCCACCGGTCAGCCGACACCGATGTCGAACCTGCTTGGTCGATTGACCGCGCTCGCCTGGGGCGTCGCCGTTATCAGTTACCTAACCCCCTGGTACGCACTGCATGTGATCTTCCTCTATCTCGCCGTCGCCATGGTCCCCTTGTCGTTTATCTTCTATCTTCGACGCACTTTCCGCGCCTGCACCTGACTAGCTATTCGGTACCCCACCCGCAAGGGTGGTTGAATAAGCCCGACAATCTGTCATTCTGAGCGAAGCGAAGAATCTAGCTCACCTGTCCTGCAAAGAATTGGCGATTCTTCGTCGTCCCGCAGAGCGGGACTATTCAGAATGACACCCTCGGACAGGTACCCCACCCGCAAGGGACTGTTGAAAAAGTCCAGCCGCGTCATTGCGAGGAGTGCTGGGTGCTGATGCAGGGTGGGGAGCACGACGAAGCAATCTCGATTTATGCTCTCCAGTATCCTGAGTCCGTTCGTCTTGAGCTTGTCGAAGGATGAACGGACGCCTCTTGCCCTTCGACAGACTCAGGGCGAACGGGTCGCAATGCAGGTGCGCAGATTGCTTCATCGTCATTGCCCCTCCCCCCTATCACCCACCCTGACTCCTCGCAATGGCGGTTCCGAGGTTTTTCAACAGTCCCTTGCGGGTGGGTTACCGGTTTGACCATTAGCGGTGAATCCTCGCCTATTTAGGTAAATTCTGTTGACAATTGGCGGACTTGAGAGTATACTGCTGTGACGAAAACCCTTAGAGGTGTCATGAGCACCAAGCTCCAGACATCAAGAACGGACGACAACGAAAGATGCGTGGCTTATGAAAAGTGCAGTCTTGCTGATGTGTTTATTGTTGGCCACTGAATTCCTACCCTTGCGGGCAGGGTACCAAGTTCTTAAGAAAGAGAGGAAATCATGAATCTGAAACTTGTTCAAAGCACGCTTTTAGTGTGTCTACTGGTCGCTGGAATGGCATCCGCCGCAGGGCCAAATCTCATGAGCTATCAGGGGCAGGTATCAACCGCAGGTGGAGTGCCGATTGCGAATGGGGCGTATCCTGCTGTCTTTGCGTTCTACCCCGTTCAAGTAGGTGGATCGCTACTGTGGACTGAAAGTGCGTCGATCACGACTTCGGCTGGTCTCTTCACTCACACCCTTGGGTCCGTCACTCCCATTCTCACAAATGTCTTCACGACCAATCCTGACGTTTGGCTTGAAGTGACGGTCAATGGTCAGTTGCAGGCTCCGCGTACCCAGTTGACATCAGCCGGCAATGCCATCGCGGTCAGCACGGTGGATGGGGCAACTGGTGGAGCAATAACTGGAAATGTCTCGGTTTCCGGGAATGTGGGCGTCGGGACGACAAGTCCGGGTGCAAAACTCGATGTTTTGAACGGCAATATACGGGCAAGTTCGCAAGTCATGAGTGCGGGTATTGAATTCTATCCAGCCACGGCAGGAACCCCAACAAATGCCGGTAGCATCGCGGGAATTAGTGGGACTCCGAATAATATCGCAATAATGCCGGTAGGCAATGTTGGCGTCGGGACGCCGAGTCCTGGTGCAAAACTCGATGTCTTGAACGGCAATATACGGGCAAGTTCACAACTTGGGAGCGCCGGTATCGAATTCTATCCGGCTTCATTTGGAACTCCTACGAATGCCGGTAGCATCGTGGGAACTGGTGGGATTCCGAATAATATCGCGATAATGCCGGTAGGCAATGTCGGCGTCGGGACGACAAACCCCTCGTCCAAACTTGAAGTCGTTGGTGATTTGAAAGTAAGTGGTAATATTATCGGCTCCACTCCTTGGACCTCTTTTCCATTCGCTGCTGGCTATAATGACTATGAGGATGGCCATCCCGGTTCAGGTTTCCAGCGGGTTCAGTATCGCAAGATTGGAGATATCGTCTATATTAGAGGGCTTGCCCATAAGGCGGACCATGCGGTAATTCCCAATGGGGCAATATTTGGAACACTCCCGGTTGGGTTCAGACCGCCTGCGATAGCGACTTTTGCGACTGCAGCCGGCCCCAGCGCCGTTGTTTCAATCGGTCCCTCCGGTAGTGTCTACTCGTCAGGCTCCGTTGAGTACCAAGGTCTTGATGGAGTCAGTTTCTCCACAAGTCCATGATAAGTTTTCTTGGACGGTGCATAGAACCTTACCCTCGGGCCTCCTTACCGACGCGGCGGGGAAGAACAGTAGAATGAGAGATCGGCGCAGGATGACAATAATAAAGAGGATGTTATGAAAAGATATTTATCTTCACTCGTCGTCGCACTTGCGCTGTTCGCGCCTCTGGTGTTGAGCGCAGACTCAACGAAGAAGGCCACCGACGCGACCGCAATTGGCGAACAGATAAAATGGCAGGTCATCGGAGGTGGAGGCACCGCGGCATCTTCCATCGGTTACAAGCTAAACGGAACAGTCGTGCAAACAGCGACCGGACTGGTGACATCGGGGAGCTACAAGACCAATCAGGGCTACTGGCAAGGAGTCATTAACGGCTATATGTGTGGCGATGCCAACGGTGATAACGTGGTAGACATCTCCGATGCCGTCTATCTGATCGCCTATATCTTCTCGGGCGGTGCAGCACCATCGCCATTGCTCGCCGGTGATGCCAACTGTGATCTCGTAGTCGATATCTCGGACGCGGTGTATTTGATTGCGTATATCTTCAGCGGCGGTGCAGCACCGTGCGCGACGTGCTAGGCGTCTCCAATCGGCTCGTGACGAGAACAAAGTGCGAGGGCGCCTTTCGGGCGCCCTTGTCGTAGAGAGGGCGTCACCACCGCAGCCAATAACTCGCACTATCCGGCACAACCACCTGCTTTCGCAGAATTGTCCCGGACGAGTAGTAGAAAGTAAAGTCATACTTCGTGTCGTTCGGCTGCAAATTGCTGTTCGGAATCAGATCAAGATACCAGTAGCCGGTCGAATCGGTACCGGTCGATACTCCATACGGCGACACCACAACGCCATTATATTGCAGCGGCGACTTCGCTATCCGTGCCGTCACGACGACTTCTCCCAATCCACTGGCGCCTAAAGTCTGCACATAACCATAAACGCGACAGAGCGAAGCTACCGGCGGACTTCCCGGATCAAATCGGCTCCCCCAGATCGTATCGTTAACCCCCGCCGCTGTCACCATTACAGCTTGCGGCAAACTGCCGAATGCGTAGCCGGTCAAGTATGGTAGCAGATGATAACTTGCGGCATCAAGGGCAAAGATCAGTCTTCCGTTAGAGTCCGAATTCCCGATTGCCGCAGTTGCCGTCTCGGTCGCATTTAGCGCTCTCACAAACGCCCCCTGGATCGCCGTTTGCGAGGTCGATTCGAACACCGACAACGTGCAGGCGTATGCGCCGCTTCCCGATCCGATCGTTCGTTGCGTCAGCAATCCCAGCGTGTCTTTGATCGAATCGGCGTCTGCCGCAAGTTTGGCGAAATAGTTGCCGACATCGCCGCCGATCACACGATAGCCCGCTGAAGCCGCGCCACGCCAGTCGCCACCGATCTTAACTCTTGCATAAATACGATAACTCCCCAGAGTCCCCGTCGTGTTGGAGCCACGATAGTGAATCTCATACCATCCCTTGCGCACTTTGAATAGATTCGCGGCTGTCTGCGACAACGAATCGACCATCGTGTTATCAGGACCAAAGCGTAGCGCAATGATGCTGTCAGCGTCGGCGAGGCGTGGATAGAGTGTTGTGTCAAACGTGCAAAAGGTGACGAGCACCGAATCGCCGGAGCCGCTGCCGACGAATGCCGGTGTCACCCAGATACCGGCCATCGCGATGTTGGCCGACAGCAGAAGCATTACGAATATTCTTTTCATTTTAATCTCCTATCAAACCCGCGCCAATTATCTCACCGCGTCGCCGCGCCGAACCGCCGTATCCCGAAAGGCGGACTCGAATTTGCGGACGGTTGGCGATAACGTTCTCATCCGATGAATAGTAGATGATCTCGGCATCGTTAATTTGCCCGTTTTGATTGTTCCAGTAATTGTGCCAAACCCAGCCGTGGTTATTCAGTGTGTCTCCCATCATGCGCACGGCGTACTGGGGTGGGATGTTCCAGGTCAGCGATATGCCGGTCGCCGTATTGCTGCGACTTTGATGCAGCGAATCGAGCACGGTGTCCACGACGTCGCTGTTGAGTCCAAGTGCTCCGCCGGTGTTCCAAGGGTAGCTGTTGGGACTCTGCTTGTAGCGATAGGTCCAGCAAACATAGTCGGTGGTCGTCTGACCCGTCGCACGACCGCACTTCCAAAGTAGCTTCAGAAGGTTGATTCCGTTGGTCGACTCCCACAGAGAATCCCCAGCGTCGTTAAGAACCTGCTTGACTTTCGTGCGCACTTTGAACTGCTCCACCACCGGCGACGGTTGCCATATCTTGCGTTGCATGGCATCGTTTTTGATCTTCATAAACGTCACTTTCGGATCAAAGTCGAAGCCGGTGTAAAGATCAGGCCAGCCACCATAGCTCTGAAGCGAATCTTCACCGGATGAATTTTCCGCAAATGCGTCCTCGATTTCAATCCAGCCGCTGAAACAGGCGTTATGCGTGACAAATTGGTTCAGCGTATCACGCGCCGCCCAGGCAACCGTGCGGGTGAAAATCGTATAGAATTGACAAGAGTCCCGCGGTGTTTGGGTCACTGAGAACAACCCCAGAAACGCGCGCCTGCCTTTAGCAAGGTTGTTGCCGTCACCCGTGTTAATGATTGTTCCGCCGCTGTCTGCCACGGCCAGATGCACAAATGCCGTATCGCCCGCGTTGTCTTTGTCGATTATCAGCGGCGCGACGCTATGAAACGTGTCCGGGAATGCCAGTCCGTAGATGCCCGTCGCTGTCGCTGTCCAGAGCAGCACCGTGTCCTGCAGCACCCGCGTGATCCAATGGTTGCGATTGATCGCCCGCACAAAACCGGCATTCTCCGCCGTTCGCCCGTTAGTGCCATCGGAGTTGCTTCCAAGATTGATCTCGTTCCAATTCTCCGACAACAGACTGACAAATCCCACCCGCGACTTTGCCACTGTATCCGCATTTGCATTGGGTTCCGGCTTGGCGACTTCATTGCCGCACCAAATCACTACATCAAACGCCGTATCGAAATACGCCGGCGTATGAATTGCCACGGTGTCTGGCGTAATCCAACGTACGCTGTATTCTAAATCGTTGACCAGCGAGTTATACAACAGGGTGTCGTAAGCCTTGTTGGCGACATCCTCGACGACCAACACCGCACGCTTACCGGCGGCTGTCAGAGATGCGCCGAATAACAGCAAACACAACAGGACTATTCCGATGCGTCTGCATCTGTAGCCGTTGCTTCCTCTACTTCTGATGACAGTTCCTCCTTTCGCAGTTGATTGATCAGCTCCCAGATTTTCTGCTTTTCCTCTTCCGGCAGCTTCAATTTCATTTTCAATTCCAGCGCCTTGAGGAGATCGCCGACTTTCGGATTGATTTCCTTGCTGCGCAACTCCTCAATGATCTTGTCCTGAATCTCCTCCAGGACTTCCAGATCGCTCGGGCGCTTTTTCGGTGACCCGGACGTTTTCGCCATGCTATTCCGTCTCCAAACTGGCTTCCAGAAGCTCGCACGACGTCTTCTTGAAACGGTGTCTGCAGACCGGGCAGCGACGGAACACACCGTCACTCGCGGCGAAAAACACGACACCACAATGCGGGCACAACAGTCCCTGTAGTTGCATATTCATCATTGTCTTCACCCCATTTCGATTATCAGCAGGTCGACCGCCGCCACCTGCGAGGTTTGAACCGCTTTTGCCAATGTAAACGACTTCTCCCCTTCACTCCCCTGCACCAGCACCGGGATATTCCCTTTAGCAATTGGCAGCACACGCGGATTGATCAGTAGTTCGGGAAGCTTGTTGCCCTTGACATCGGCCAGATCACCATACTCAAGCTGCTGCACCGACCCGCCGAGCGCGACTGTCGTAAACACAAGGCGTTTCGCTGAGCCTTCGGTTTCGGTAATGACAAACTGCGGTTCGAATGCCGCAACCGATCCCCAGACATTGATGCCGGAGACCCACCACATCTTCTTGCCAAGCAGGTAACTCAGAGTCGGGTTCATCGCTCGATCCCTCCGGTCACCACGGTTGGTGACTTCAGCGCCGGGCGCTGCCCTGCGAATCGTGCCGCCAACTGCGTGCCATCGAAGTTGTACTTGTCCGCTAATTCCCGCCAGCCCAGTGCGATCTGGGCTGCGCCACTCGTGCTCGTAGTCTCCAATGCCGCCGCGGCTTTGGCCCGGCACAAAATCGCGAGCGCCAGATAAGTCTCCGCCGTAATGAGAGTTTGATCGGCCGAGTCCAGATAGGACACATCTATCAACTTCAGCAGCAGGTCATCCGCTTCCGTGATAGCCATCGCGATTTGTGTATCATCAAAGCCGCCGGTCAACGTCTGGTAATCGACAAACACGGTTTGGCCGTCTTCGATCGCGCCGGATGTTATCCGCCTGAGTGTCCCCTTTTCGTAATTGACCGTGAAATCGACCCCTTCAACATAGAGTCTATAGGCGTAGTACCAAACCGCGACCGCAGCCCCAGAACCGATCATTCCCGTGGCAATGCGCGCTAGTTTGCCGTCCACGTGGTCAACGTGGTAGTCGGTGTTTTCGGTATAGATCGTACCCAGCGAACTGTCGGATGCCACCACTACGCTGTCAGGGATAACCTGTTGACTCGTCAAGACAACCGGCTGCGCCGCCAGAGTTACGCTCTCGAATCGCGGTGTCCCGATCTCCTTGCCTTTAACCCTGACCGTCCCGGCTTTGAGATTGGCATGCAGCAGCGCGACCGGTGATGCTGCGAGCAATTGCACCGTCACATCAGCGAACGTGTCACGCACAGCGCCTTCTTGCCTGAGATGCTGCCGCACCGTATCCGTGTTAGTAAATGCCATGTCCTCGCCTCGTTTAGTGATTTAGATAGTTGATGTTTGCCAGTGGCGTGATCTGCGTCCCAATCGGCGCGGTGGTATATGCAGCCGT
>Ga0209777_10006323_pt1 | contig 13344 bp, 5 predicted proteins | sample FrelakmetHBP12HB_FD_187147 | JGI IMG/M metagenome (GOLD analysis project Ga0209777, IMG submission 187147) | Freshwater lake sediment microbial communities from the University of Notre Dame, USA, for methane emissions studies -HBP12 HB (SPAdes)... | ecosystem: Environmental > Aquatic >...
AAACGAGGCTCTTTTTGTTCAATCCCATTTTTATCACTTACCGTATTAATTTTTATTAGGTCGTAACTACGTGACAGCGTCTTCATTGTTACCGCTTTTTCGCTAAAACGGGCCAAAGGATCACCTAAATAAATATATGATAGTAATGTCTTTTGGTCTTCTCCGTCTAAGTATCCTTGCCGCTGCATCATTATTTGTGCTAAACTCACTTTAGCCCGCATCAATGCCTCACCGGCAGTGTATCCTTCAATAATATATTTCCAAAAGAGAAAAGCAAGCAAATCTGCTCCGATCAATGGAGTATAAACCGAACCGTATGAAATACATGTCGAACCGATAAAGACAGAAGACCCAATATCTATAAATTTCAAGGCGATTGATTCTTCTGCATTTTTGTTTTTTAAATAAGCTCCATAACATGCTTCGCTGAAAATTATTTCTGGAGAAGGCTCACCTATTTGCAATTGCTGTGAGGAAATTGCAGTCGGGAAATCAGGTCCCGCTTGTTGCTCACTGACATCGCGTTGCCCATACCACTCCGCAGTATCAGGAAGTCCATGTAAATTGAAATAAGCATATCTGGATTTTTTAAGTAACTCAATATCTAAAGAAGACGAAATAAATGGAGGGGAAACCCGTAAATTATTGCCGCTTCCTATTGGCCGAAACGCAGCCAGAGATGACCTCCTCCATACGGATGCGGTATAACCATAATTTTGAGGCTTATCAAAAATACCTTTATAGTAATCAGATATATTTCCCCAGTGTAAAAATAAATCTAAAATTGTTTGCCACCAGGGAGTTGCTTGATATTTTTTCTTATGGTTAATAATGGTCTGTCGGATTTGTTTCAATAATAATCCAGGGTCATTGTTCATTTCTCCTGAGAGGCGGCCAACCGGCCATTCAGGAACGAAATAATTCCCATCCAATGTTGAGTAAGGGTTATCAGATAACACTTCTGTATCTTTATCATCAGTCGGATTGGGAAGTGCATGGAATGGAATTACATCAGCTCCACCAATGATTAATACACAACCGATCATCTGACCTTTTTTCCCTAAATATTTATCCAAGTCCACTAATGCCAATTTAATTTTCCATGGATCAATCTCAAGAATTGGATCCAACTCAAATATCCGCATGCAATTTAAATCATCTGGATAAAATTCAACCGATTGCCAGTTAGGTTGAAGGTTTAATATATCGGTTAGTTTCTTTATTTCATCATTAATAATAGCCGAGCTTTTCTCACCATATTTGTTGATTAGACCTTTCTTAGTTGATAGAACAACATATACTGGAATTTTCCCATCTTTGTCTTTTCTCTGAGATTTTTTGCCCTTTTGAATAATAAATTCCAATTCTTTTTCAATCTCTGAATTCTCATCTAATTTTTTATTTTGGACAATATTTTTTTCAGACTTCGGTTGTTTTACAGTTCTATTTAGTCTGGTTTGAATTTGCAACTTCATTTTATTTACGATAGAAATACCTTTTGTAGACTCTTTTTTATTTGAAGAAGATCTCGAATCAGAATCTTCACCTGATGTCAATTGATTCCAACCGAGCGGCATGATGATTTGAGATGGCAGTGGAATATCTAAATTAATGGATAATTTTTGAGGCCACATAGAAATAAAATCGTGTTGATTTCCCCATATGCGGCGCGCCACCTGTCCGGCTGGATCATTAATTGCACAATCGTGTAACAACGATACCGATTCTGTCTCTTCACCTTGATCCATCGCAGATTCAGCCAGCCATAAAGAAATTTGAAGACATCTTGGCCAACGTTGATGATAGATCTTGGCAAGACGGTTGAAAGACAAACCATCCTGAGTTTTTTTTGATAATCGAAGATGATAGATACCAATAAGAGGAGTTGATAAATTTTCTTTTTGTAAGAATTGAAATCTTTGTTCTGCAATATCGTATTTCCCATTCTCAAGACATTCTCTAATTTCTCTTAAGGTCTTCCCCCATTGAGAAATCTCATCCTCCGAGACATTTTTACCAAGTACGTAAAGGATGGTGCTTGTAAAATGAAATGCATCATTATCTTGTTTTGATAGAACTTTACCGAGAAGTTCCCATGCTGGTAGATATTCCGGGTCTCTATCACAGATATTCTTAATTAATTCAATAATTTTTTCTTTATCATTATCGAATAGAAGTGATCGAATGAGAAAACACTGGACTGCCAAATCATTAGGATATTTTTCAAGCCAGATAGTACTGACTTGCTTTATAAAGAGGAAATTACCAGAGTTTAAAGCTTGGTTTAATATTTGAATAAACTTTTCGCGCTCTGTTTCCACTGAAGGATCATGCTTTAATTTTGTTGATTCATTCATGATCCGGCGATTACCTCTTGTTTTTGATGGATGAGATTCATTGTTGAAAGCGTGGAGAGCTGACGTTCCAATTGAAGATCATTTGGATTAAGTTCACTTGCCTGCCTAATCATTGATTCTGCCTTAATATAATCTTTCATTTCCCAATATATTTTTCCGGCTTTTTGAAAAAGACGCCAATCGTTACTAATAATTTGAATCCCTTGCTCAAGAACATCAATTGCTTTTAATACCTCACGTCGATACATATAAATCTCACAAGCATCAAGATATCGTTCTCCATTTTCCGGCTCGCATGATATAGCATTTGAATAATATTTTACTGCTTGATCCAAATTGCCATTCTTTTGAGCAATTTGGCCAAGAATTTTTTTCAAATCAGCCTGTTGAGGGTTGAGCGAAAGACTATCAAGGGCATATTTTTCCGCATCCTTCATATTGTTCAGCTCCATTTCATAAAAAGCAATCTGACTCAATATTTTTTCATCGTTTTCATTTTGGTTGGCAAGCAAAAATTCAAGCGCGGCTTTAGTCCCAAAAATATTTTTTCTTAAGGATGCAATTTCACCTAAAAGTGCTGACGACTTAATTCCTTTATTTGAAATTAGTTCAAGATAATTTAAGGCCGAATTTATGTCCTTCTGAATACAAATTATTCTAGACATGATCAAATGAACATCAATGTCTTCTGGATCGTATTTAATCGCCCTCTGGGCGTAATCAAGGGCCTTATCCAATTTATTTAATTTCAGCGCAATTTCACTCAAGATCAAATAAGGGACTGGTGAACTCTCCTTCAATTTGTTAGCCCTGGCAGCATAATCGTAAGATTCTTTATAGCTTTTTTCAATCAAAGCTGCCTTTGCCAGAATAACCAGATCTTCAAATGACTCCTCTCCCTTGCAACTTATTTCTTTAATTAATCTGGCGGCATCTGCAATCCTATTTCTTTGGAAATAAGCGCTGATTAACCTTTTTCTAACTACTAAATCATGTGGCTCAATTGCAATTGCTTTTTCAAGATGTAAACTAACCTTATTCCATTCTCCGCTTTTTTCCGCCATATCTGCTGCAAATACGTGCCAATTAGGTTCATTTGGCATTATGGCTAAGCCCTGATCAATTGCTTTCAGTGCTTCTTGGGGATTGTTCAATTTATTTTCAAGAATAGCAAGGGCAGCATAAAAATATGGGTTACGCGGATTTAATGCAAGCGCTTCGTTAAAATGCTTTTTACTATCAGTAGGATTGTTTGACACTAATAACTGAGCAATTTGGAAATGCACATCAGGATCATCGGAATATTTTTGGCTGAGGAGGTTTAAACCTTCAATATTATTGGACTTACGATACCAATAAGCCAAAAAAGGAACGCTTTCTTTTGTTTCTTGAAAAAGGATTGATTTATCATTTTCTAATCCCATTATTAATTTAAGCAGAGAATGCCAGAACAGAATATCTGGATAATTATTTTCAAAATTGGAAATGGCCTTATCGATCATTGGGTCATAATCATTCGATTTGACTTGAATAGGAGACTGATTGTTCTTAACCATTAACTCTGCGGCCTGACTTTTAATAACTTCAATTTCTATCCGCATTTTCAAGTATGCTAGAACAACAAAAGGTGTGATTATTTTAGAATCCACCAAGTCAGAAATAATGGTAAACACTGCATCAAAATCCCCATTTTCTATTGCAGATTCCAAAAACCAAATAGTTGAGCTATTCAGCAATGGAGTATCCTTATTTTCTGTTTTTAAATGGTCTATTTGCGTTTTAGCCTTTCGATAAAATATTACCGAATTCTCTAAATCACCTTGACGGTTTAATAATCTTGCTTGCAGGCATTGCAGACGGGGATTATCCTCATTTCCTTGTAAGTGGTTAGAAATTAATGACGCAGCGTAGATATCTTCTCTTCGGGAAAGTGCTAATTCTGCACGCAAACAAATCAATTCAAGATAATTATCAAAATCTTTTTCATTTTTATTCGCAAGTTTAATATTCACTTCAGCTAATTGATCCACCTTGGAATCCTTTAATAGTGAGCGGGAAAGTTCAGCGGTAAATTTACGCAGGGCTAAATTCATTGGATTAAGATTTAATGAGTTTTCTGCAATTTCAAGTGATTTTCCAAAGTCTCCGATTGATAATAAACACTTTGAAAGGAAAATGCCTAGATTTTCTTTTGCTTGAAAAAGCCATTTCCATTCATCAGGAAGAAATAAATCTTCATCTGAAATAACTGGAGAAAAATATTCTGATGAGAGTTGATTGTTCTGAATCTCATGAGTAAGACTTATCACCAATGGTTTTAATTGCTCCAAATCATTTTCACTAAAATATATTTCTGCTAATAATAGGTTTTGTAGAATATTTCCATCAAATTGGTCAATATTTTCTTTTATTGTTTTTTCGGATTCTTTAAAATTATTTTGTTGGCGTTGAAGACCAGCTAATTCAAATTTGATTTGTTTCTGATCAATTTCTGGCTCTACTGATAACTTATTAATAATATTGATTGCTCGGGAAAAATCCCCAATTTGTGCAAATATACTTGCAACTAAATGTAATAGTGATGGAACTATATTGTCGTGTTGAACAATCTCCTCAAGTAATTTCTCTACTTTTTCATTCTGCCCTAGTTCCAACTCAACACAAGCCAATAATAAAATAAGCTCATTCTTTTCTTTTTGCGTCTTGATCTTGTCCATCAAAAATTGAATGGCATTTCCCTTATTCTTCAAGTGAGTAATAAATTTTGCATACCATTGATAACATAAAGATTTATCAGAGAAAATCTCAATCGTTTGGTTAGCAATCTGTAGAGCTTTTTCTTCCAATCCAATTAATTGGTAACCTTTTGCAGTACATTGATATATTTCGAATATAGCTGGTGATTGATTCAAGACTTCAGAAAAAAGCGCAATTGCGGATTCGGGTTGCCCTATTTCGATTAATATCTGTCCCAGACCAAGCTGAACTCTCCAAATTAAATCAGTTTGTGATTTAGGTAAGTCTGAAAGGAGATTACGATAAGCATCAAATGCTTCTGAATTTTTCTTCTGAAGGTGAAGAATTTCGGATTGAATTAATTTTGTCCAAAAATCATCCGGGGCAATTTTTGATAACTGGTAAATTAATTCTGATACTTTCTGAAGATTAACATCAGTAAGTTGAGCATTAATTGGGAATACTAATGGACTACATCGCAATAAGGAGAACAGATAATCACGTAAACCATTTGCATCAAGTTGATTATTTTTATAGAAGGCTTTTAAATAATTTTCCGCTTGTAAAAAAGACTCCTTCTCGATTAATAATTCTATGTAAGTCTCAACAAGCTCTATATTTTTAGGCCATTTATTTAATGCGAGCTTTAACAAAGTTAATGCTTTTTGAGGATTTTGATTTTTACCGAGAAATTGGACAATTTCTTTAGTCAAGGGTACAGATATAAAAGGGGTTTTCGTTATTTCCCCAATCATTTCCTCGTAAGCTATTTTATTTCCGCATTCTAGATAATATTTTGAAAGTTCATAAATAATTTCTTGCGAATTGGGTGCATATTTTTTTGCAGTAATTAAAGCTTCCAGCGCTTTTTCATTATCCCCATTTGACTTTTCAATTTTCGCGAGCAGAAGCCAGGCTTGTGGATTATTTTTATCCAGCTCTATTGTTTTCTGAAGATTATCCAAGGCAACTGTAACTTTTTTCATTTGATAATTGGATTCAGCTGCTAGTAGAAAAATTCCCACAGGACATTCACTTGTAGAAATTTGTTCCTGACATAAATTTAACGCAAATTCTGGGTTATTATTTTTCAGGGCATATTCACATAATTCTTCAACATTTTTTCCCATGTACTCCTTTTGAGTATCATAAAGAGTTTTCATAATATCCAATGCTTTTAAATAATTTCCTTGAAAATAATAGGATCTGGCTAATAATCTTTGGATAGAATGATTGGAGGAGTCAAGTGCTTGCGCAATAAGGATGTCATTATGCGCTTCCTGGAATCCTCCTAATTGAATATTTATCTCAGCAGCAAGGCGATATAAATTTGGGTCCGATTTTCGGGTTTGCTTTATACATTCCAATTGCTTATCTGCTTCGATGTAATTGGAAACTGAGATCAACTCTTCGATTTTTTTAAATGGAAAAGTTTTTATAAGATAATCTTCATCTTCAAAGAAAGATTTATCAGAATTTAATATTTTTTCTATTTGATCATCTGACTCTGGCAAAGTTGATTTTGATTTCCTTGTATCATCCATCCGCAATGTTGAATTTTCTGTCAGTTCTTTTTGAATTTTTGCCAGGGAAAAACTTTGCTTTTCCAAAATCTTTTTTACTCGATCAATCAATGCACTTGCTTTTTCTTGTTGACCAGCAAATGCATACAAAACAGCAAGATGTTGAATTTTTTGTGCCAGATCATCCGCATTTATCCAATTCGTACTTTTTATTGATTTATCAATTTCATTTATTCCAATACTGAGATGAGGAGATGAAGATAAAATGCTATCGGCTACTAATTTAATAATTTCAGGAAAACCAAATTGATTGAGAAGATCAAGAAATCGAATGCATACGACCAGCTTTTGCTGCGTTAATATCTTGGAAATTTCTACATGTAATTCGTCATCTGATAAAGGATTCATTAACAGAGATTGAATAACTGATTTAATCACTTCCCTAGTAGGTTTCTCATTTAATAATTGGTCATAGAATTTCCAGGAATCGGGGAAAATATTCTTTAAACATGCTAGAACAAGACTCCAAAACTGATTTCGTTCTTCATTTTCTTTACCATCTAGAATAATAATTTTTTCTGAAATCCCCTGCCAAGTTTCAGATTGCTTAAAATGTTGCCTAAGAAAAAGGGAAACTAAAAAAGCATCTTTTAAGTCTGGTCGAAACCCCTTTTGTAAAAGAATTCTTTGATATATATCTGCCGCTTTCTTTAAAATATCTGATTCTATAGTTGGAATTTGTTCGACAATTTTATTATTTACCGATGAAATATCTAAGCCCAACAGATTTAAAGCAATAAATGCGGGTTGAAAGAATGATATGGAATTTGTTTGATTATTCAGAAAATATTTTTGAATATCATCCCAATTTAGATGGTTTTCAAGGAAGGGATTTTGAAAAATTGTCCGTAGAATAATTCTTCGTTCGTTAGGGGAATATTTACTATTAATTAATAAGAGCAACTCAGGATTAAACATTGGTGAGTAGGTTTATCTTTGAACGTAGAAATCTTATGGAATCCTGGTTATTAGAAAATAGGCGCATCCAAGTAGGATAAAAGCAACCATTAAGAGAAACATCCCCACCCCGGCTTTAGTCCGCGCCATTTCATTGATGGACTGTAACAAAGATGATGCATTTCCAACTAAACCGGAAATGTCTTCGCTAATGCCTTTACTTACTAATTTTGCAGTTTGTGAAGAAATTTCGTTAAAATCATCATTGTTGATTTTAAATGCAAGGGTAAAAATCCCCACAATGAATGCTATCAGTCCCATGACAAGAATTGCGACGGCTAAGGTAAGGATAAAATCATTTACACTCAGTCCGAACATTTTTACCTCCAGAAATATTAGATTCAAGAGGTAAAGTAGCAATTCTTATGCCAAAATACTATTTTATGTTGTAACGATATCTGATGGGAGGTCGGCTATATCAATGACTTCACCATTACAAAAAATCATTGATCGTTCAATCGCATTACTAAGCTCGCGGATATTACCCGGCCAATTATAGTTCTGAAGTAGTTGAAGGGCTTGTGGGGTTATATCCAATACATTCTTCCCCATTTTCGGGTTTAGTGTTTGGATAAAGAATCCGGTTAATTCAGGGATATCTTCTTTTCTCTCCCGTAATGGGGGAATATGCAAATCGACCACCTTTAATCGATAATAAAGGTCTTCACGAAATTTTCCATCCCGCATCATTGTTTTTAAATCTCGATTTGAAGCGGCTATGATTTGGACGTCCACATGTATCTGAGTGGTTCCTCCCACTCGGCGAAATGTTTTGTTTTCTATCGCGCGTAGTAATTTCGATTGCACTTCTGCAGATACTGATGAAATCTCATCTAGAAATAATATGCCTTCATCCGTTACTTCCATCAAACCAATTTTTTTCTTATCTGCGCTAGTAAATGCATGCGCCTCGAAACCAAAAAGTTCAGCTTCGATCATCGTGGGTTGTATTGCAGAGCAATTCTCAGCTAAAAAAACTTTTCCTGAACGAGGACCGATCCGATAAATGTAATTTGCCAATACTTCTTTACCAGATCCCGTTTCTCCTGTTATTAATACAGAGACTGATGCATCCGCAGCTTTCTTCGCCTGTTCTAGAATCAATTTCATTTTTGTAGAATTGCCTATTACAAACCCTTCGGCCTGGCTTTGCGTCTGATGGATATGATTAATCTCCCGCCTCAAACGGATAATTTCACCAGCTCGTTTAATAGATGAGTCGAGGCGAGCCATATCTTCAATAGGTTTTTGAATAAAATCATGTGCTCCATTTCGCATCGCATCGACTGCCATATCTATATCACCATGAGCGGTAATCATTATGACCAGCGGATGATTCGGTATAGGAGCAATTTCCCTTAATAAACTCGGACCGTAGCCATCTGGCAGCTGCACGTCCAATAAAATAATATCGCTGCTGCCATGATCAACTGAACTTTTTGCCTCTTGTAAAGTTGATCCTTCCAACACCTCAAATTTCTTTTGACGTAAATATTCACTGATGGCTTTTCTCGCTTTTTCATCATCATCAATCACTAGTATTGTGCAACTCATTTAATTGCTTTCTCCATGATTTATTTCGGGTAATGTCACTGTAAAAGTCGTTCCACCAGGAAATGATTCAACGTCAATCTGGCCATGGTGTAGCTCAACAATTCGTTTGGTTATAGCTAATCCGAGTCCAGTTCCGCCTGGACGCGAGGAAAAGTAAGGGTCAAAAATCTTTGAAATAAATTCTTCCGGAATTCCCATACCATTATCTGAAATTTTAATTACCACACATGTCAAACCATCACCTTGAACTTTTTTACCTACATAAATACCCAAAGTTCCACCTTTTTGATTCATGGCATCCCGGGCGTTGCTAAAAAGATTATTAAATACCTGTTCCAAGGATCGGGGATCCGCTGATATGTGTGGGATTTCTTTTTCAAACTGAAGTATAGATTTTATTTTGGCTTTCTCCAATTTTGGATTCCAACGTTCAATTATTCGCTGCAGTAAAAAGGTAATATCCAGAGACTGAATATTTTCTTCAATGGATGATGAGAACGAGAGAACTGATTCCATTAATTGGTTAATTCTGTCACAATCTTCTTTAATATTAGCCGTGTATTCTTGAACTAATTGATCCGCGCTTGTTTTCACCTCAACCGTTTCGGCATTTAATTTGATTGAATTAAACACATTGCGAACATCATGGGTAAAACTGGCAACAAGGACGCCCATTTCTGCCTGCCGCTCGAGTTGTTTGTTTTTCATCTTAAGAAAATCGATTTGAGATAAATCATTAATTATCAAAAGATTGATTGTATCTTCACCATCCTCATTGGAAAACGATAGAGGTAAAAATTGTATTTGTGCAGGGAATTCGCTTCCATCTCTCCTATTGATATTTACCACTAAATTTATGTTATTAGATGCTTGCAATTTATTTTGGCTATTCTTTTCAGCCAATAAGGAAAGTGGGAGAATTGCTTGAGCATTATTGTTAATAATTTCCCATTTGGAAAATCCCAGGAGTTGTTCTAAAAATGAATTTGTTTCGGTTATCCTTCCTTCTCTATTAATTACAACAACTCCCATTTTAATATTACTTAAAATAGTATCCAGTATTAGGGCGCGAATATTTTTTTCGAATGATTTTTGTTTAATTTTCTTTTCTTTGTATTTTTTTTCCAGGTTTGCTCCAATAATGGATACGAATAAGGGCAACTGTTCAAATGTTTTTTCAGTATCAAGTTCATTCTTCGAACATATTACAATCAATCCTTTAAATTCTTCATAAATACTTAAAGAAATCTGTATCATCAAAGATAAATCATTCCCTCGAGCCACTCTATGGTTATCAGTTAAGACCCTTTTACCCGGCTTCCAAATATCATTATTTCCGATTATAGAAATTTCCGAAAGGGGTATTTCATCAGGTAATATTGATGTTGGTTCGGTTGTCTTTCTTTTCTTTAATTTTTCAGAAGGATCATCAGTAAGATAAATAGTAATAGAAAAGCAATCGTAAATCGAATTTAATTTATCTACAACGTTATCCAGGTATTCATCAATTGGTTTATTTTCTTGAAGAAGCACAAGGTCGGATACATTTTTTAAAAATACGTTTTTATCTGCAATATTTTTATTGTTGCCATTTACCGAACGAAATGTCAACAACACCAAACTTCCCTGTCCATTGAGTGCTGCTGAATCAATGAGGCAATTAAGGGGTAGTTTATTTTTTCTGTTTAATTCAAAAGCCTTATTCCCATTTGCCGTATAAGCCAAATCAAAATTATTTATTAAATCCCCTGCTTTCACCTCATATAATTCTTCTCGAGAAAATGCAGTTATGGAAATCAATTCACTATTTACCTGAATGATTTTGTCATGCATACTATCCCAAATAATGCATGGGCTATTCATTTGATCCAATAGATTTCCCAGTGCTGTTTTACCCAGGATCGGTTTTGAAAGCAATAATTCCATTTTTCCCATTGGATTCTTTTAATTAATCGATTTATTTTTATTTATTTTTACGCATATGCGCTGGAAGCACTCCATCCATTGAACGGTACTTAGCAACCGTTCGTCGAGCGATGTTTATTCCCTGTTTCTTTAACATCTCCATTATTTGGGTATCACTTAACGGTTTAGATTCTTTATTAATAATTTCATGAATCATGGCTCGAATATTCAAGTTGCGTTCAAAGAATTTGGCAAGAGGAACAATTTCCCCATTGGGAAGTTTAACTGATTTATTTGCCACTGCCCTTGAAATTGTAGACTCATGAACACCTAATTCTTTGGCTAATTCCGCACGCGTTATTGATTTTAAATATTTTTCACCATGTAAAATGTATTTTTTTTGTGAATTAACCATTCTTTCCAGTAATCTTTGCATAGTATTGTTTCTTTGCTGAAGGCACTTGATAAAAAGAGATGCTTTTTCCAAATCCTCTTTCATTTCTTCGCGCACATTTCCTTCTGCCTGTTTCATCCCTTCCTTAAAAACCGGATTTAATTGGAGAGTACCCCTAACAGGCATAATAATTTCAACCATCAAGGGATTTTTTTCATCGTTATTTAAATGGCTGATAAAAACATCGGGTTGTAGATACACATTTTTTCCAAAGGAATCTGGTTGACGTTCATTTCCCCAATTCGCTCTGGTTGGGAAAGGATTCAGGTTTTCTCTTATAAATTCAACCGCTGATTTGACCGCATCTTGAGATATTTTTAATTTTTTTGTAATTTCCCGATAATTTTCATGAATCAATAAAGAAAATCCGTTGAGGATTATTTCTTTTACAGCGGATGGAATATTTCTTTGTTCTGAAAGCACTTCTACCTGAATTAGGAGGGCTTCCTGTGGCGTGGATGAACCAACACCGAGAGGATCAGCGTGCTGAATCAGATTCTGTACCTTCTTGATCCTTTCCATCGGTACATGAAAATATGTGGTAAGTTCTTCAAAATTAATAAGCAGTAATCCATCTTCATTCAGTTGATTAAGTAAATAAGCAGCAATCGGACGATCCTCAATCTTTAACTCTGATGCGATCTGACGAAGTATGATTGCGGGTAATTCTTCCACCATGACTGCCATCTGTTCATCTTGCATATCTTCATCATAATTATCAGATCGGGAAATAAAATCATTCCGCAGAGAAATAAACACCACAGTCTCATCAGCAGACATACTCTTTGGTTTGGTGCAATAGGTACAAAATCCATTGCGCGGAATAATTCGATTACACATTGGGCAGTGCAGTTCCTCATTTAATTCCAAGGCTGGATTTGCCGCCAATTCCTTTTCGATTTCTTCATTTAGTTCTTCCACTGCTTTAGTTAAAAGCGTCATTGTTTGAGCTAAATGGGCTGTGATTTGTGGACGTGTTGTCTGTCTCTGTGTCTGATACATTGGATTACCTTTACCCAATAAGTATAGCTTAAGAGCCAAAACTTACGCAATATTTATGCCATTTTGGATAACCAAAATGATAAAATTCATTTGGGCATACGAATGAGTGAATTAATTCTTATTGGTGGTGGTTTAGCCGGAACAGAAGCTGCTTGGCAAGCTGCTGAAAAGGGGATTAAAGTTCTGCTATATGAAATGCGACCTAATCGAACCACCCCAGCCCATAAAACCTCCCTCTTGGGGGAATTAGTATGCTCAAATTCATTGGGGTCAACGATATTCGATCGACCTTCTGGTTTATTAAAAGCTGAATTAAAAAGACTTGGATCATTTATTTTAAATTGTGCTGAAAAATATGCTCTTCCCGCCGGCAGTTCTTTATCAGTAGACCGTGAAGCTTTTGCCAGAGAGGTAACGGAAAGAATTACAAATCACCCAAATATAAATATCATTCGCGAAGAGATGAAAACCATTCCATCCACAGTTTGTATTATTGCGTCAGGACCGCTTACCTCAGATGCTCTTGCGAAAAGCATAATTGAATTCACCGGCATTCATAATTTATTCTTCTATGATGCAATTGCACCCATTATTGAAATTGATGGTATTGATTTTTCAATTGCCTTCTATGCTTCCAGATACGGCTGCGGTGAAAATGAAAAAGGTGACTATATTAATTGTCCCCTGGATAAGAAAGAATATGAAACCTTTGTGGAGATGCTTTGCTCAGCTGAACGTATACCAATAAAAGAATTTGAAAATGATATTAATAAAAGCATTACTACAAAGAAAAGCG
>Ga0209777_10006324_pt1 | contig 13343 bp, 7 predicted proteins | sample FrelakmetHBP12HB_FD_187147 | JGI IMG/M metagenome (GOLD analysis project Ga0209777, IMG submission 187147) | Freshwater lake sediment microbial communities from the University of Notre Dame, USA, for methane emissions studies -HBP12 HB (SPAdes)... | ecosystem: Environmental > Aquatic >...
AGTTCGCGCTGCTCTACCCGCCCCAAGGCGAAAAGGGTCCCAACCGCGTAGCCACGATTCTGTCCAAGCAAACTCTGACCCAGCAAAGCCTGGCCGAGGCACTGGGCCTGAACACGCTGCGTAGTACGCCAAGTCGGTAATACGCCGCCCCACCGCGGAACTCCCCCACGATCTACTACTTACCGGTGTGCCGCGCGTCTTTCCAGTAAACTCCCGCTAGGGGTGCAGTCCAGTCACGGGTTGGACTGTCAACCACCCCGTCAAAACAACCCACTCGGCGCGAAACAGTGCTCCATTTCCGCCGCGCACACGCCGGAGGATATCGGCGCCACGCTCGGCCACGCCGGGAAGTCGCTCCGGTGCTTCCGCCGAGGCGCACTCCGCTACGCGCTGAAGCAGAGTTTCGCCGCCGTTGCGTGCCCTGCTTCACACGACACCGGCCGGGGATGTATCGGCGGGAATATGGCCCCCGCCGGGAGAGCGGATGTCTGCTTCCGCACAGCGTAATCCCACAAGTGGACAGGGCGCCCCTCCGATAGCCCAACCATATCAAGCGGTTGCGGCCGGAACCATACTTGCAGTGCGAGAACTCGTATCTTCGGCGTACACGGCCATGCGGACTACTTACCAAGATTTGCGGTACGGCTTGCGCGTTTTGCTCGGCAGCCCGGGACTCACGGCGGTGGCCGTGCTCACACTGGCGCTGGGCATAGCCACAAGCACAACGGTGTTCGGCTGGATCGACGCGGTGCTGGTGCACCCGTTTCCCGGCGTCAGTCGCGGCGACCAACTCGCCACGCTGGAAACCGTGTCGCCCAATGGCGAATTCAGCACCACTTCCTACCGCGATTATCGGGACTACCGCGACCGGCTGAAGCTGGTTTCGGGCTTGGCCGCCTCGCTGATGAACGCCTTCAACCTCGGCGGCGACGAAAACCCGCAGGCGCTCTGGGGCGAGTTTGTCTCCGGCAATTACTTTGCCGTGCTTCGCGTTAAACCCCTTCTGGGTCGCGCGTTCGTCCCCGACGAGTACGATGACAAGCCCGGGGCCTACCCGGTGGCGGTTATCGGTTATCGCTTGTGGCAGAAACGGTTCCACGCCGATCCCGGCGCGGTCGGCCGGCGTATCCGCATCAACCGGCACGAGTTGACCATCATCGGCGTCGCACCGCCGGAGTTTCGCGGCGCCGTCCCGGGCATCGCGCTGGAGGTGTGGGTGCCGATGGTCATGGCTCCACAACTGAACGGCCAGGGTGATTGGCTGCTCAACGAGCGCACCGAAAGGCAAATGTGGGTCACCGCGCGCTTGAAGCCCGGAGTGACGGTCGAGCAAGCCCAGGCAGAGGTGATAGCGTGCGCGCACCTGATGGGACAGATGGAGCCTCAAACGAACCGGGGCTTCAGCGCCGGTCTCATGCCGATCTGGAAGGGTCACATCGGCGCGCAGGGGCTCTTACTGACACCCCTCCGGATCCTGACGGCGATTTGCTTCGTGCTGTTCCTGATCGTGGGCGCGAATGTCGCCAACCTGCAACTGGCCCGTGCCACCGCGAGGCAGAAAGAGTTCAGCATCCGCCTGGCGCTCGGCGCCGGCCCGGCTCGTCTGGCACGCCAACTTCTGACCGAAAGCCTGTTGCTGGCGGTCATGGGGGCCGTGGCGGGGATTCCGCTCGCTCTCTGGATGGGGGAGTCGCTCACCTGGCTGCTGCCTCCGGTCGCTATCCCGATCGAATTGGGCATGAGGCTGAACGGCGACATCCTCGCCTTCACGACTCTGCTGTGCGTCGTCGCGAGCCTGGTGACCGGCGTGGCGCCCGCACTGCACTCGATCCGGGCCAATGTGAACGAGAATCTGAAAGAAGGCGGGCGTAGCGCGACTTCCGGCGCGGGTCTACACCGCACCCGCGGCGTGCTCGTGATCTCCGAGGTTGCCCTCGCCCTCATCGCCCTCGTCGGCACAGGGCTGTTCGCCCGGAGTTTCCAGAAAGCTCGCGAGATCCGCCCCGGTCTGGACGCCCGAAATGTGCTCTCCACGAAAGTCTATGTCGCCACCTTCTGTCGCACCGCCGAACAGCGCACGCAGTTTTGCCTCCGCCTGCACGACCAGCTCGAGTCGATTCCCGGCGTCAGCGCCGTAAGCTACGCGAACGCGGTCCCGCTGGACTTTGGCTCGAGCCCTTCCGCGGATATCGAGGTCGAAGGGTACGTACCGAGCCGCAGTGCGGAGATGCGGCTCCCGGACAGCACTGTGGCGCCCGGGTACTTCAACGTGCTCCGTATTCCCGTGCTCGAAGGCCGGGACTTCACGGAGAACGATGACCGCGTCACCACCCCGGTCATGATCGTCAACCAGGCTTTCGCGCGGCGCTTTTTCTCCGGGGAAAGCCCGATCGGCCGCAAGATCCGCCGCTACGGCAGTTGGCACACCGTGGTCGGCTTAGTCAAAGACAGCAAGTATCACACACTCACGGAAGCGCCCACGCCCTATTTGTACGTGCCCTTCCGCCAGGCGCACAGCGGGGAGTTTTGGGTTGCGTTCTTTGTTCGAACCTCGGGTCCGGCCCGGGAGTCGATTACCGCCGTCCGCCGCGCAGCCGCCACCGTAGATCCCGGCGCTGGCGGGTCCCAGGTCGTGGCGTTCGAGGAACAGATCGGCGCTTCTCTTTATCCACAGAGGGTTGCCGCCACCCTGCTGGGCGTGCTCGGCACGATATCGTTGCTGCTCGCGGCTGTCGGCCTGTACAGCGTGATGGCGTACGCCGTGAGCCAGCGCACAAACGAAATCGGCATTCGCATGGCTTTGGGCGCGCGCGCCGGAGACGTGCTCGGCATGATGGTGCGGCAGGGAATGATCCTGACTGTCGCGGGCCTCGCCGCGGGCCTCGCCGCGGCCCTTGCGGCAACGCGCCTCGTTGCGGGGGTGCTTGTGAACGTGAGCGCCACCGATCCGATGATCTTCGCAGGTGCGGCACTCTTCCTGGGAATGGTGGCGCTCGTGGCCAGTTACCTGCCTGCACGCCGCGCCACCAAGGTCGACCCGATGACCGCCCTGCGCTGCCAATAGCCCCGCGGCACTTCGCCGTGCGATCTCGGAGAAACCGGGTACAGGGTCGAAAAACCGCCCACTCATGCCGCACCGCCGGCCGCGTTGAGTGGCTCGACAGTGTAGCCGAGTCTTCGGAGTTCTCTGATCATCCTGGTGGTGCGGTTTCGTCTGGGTTTCGCGCTTATGGCGGGACCTCGTTCTTCGTAGCGTCAAGCCCAATTTGTAACGCCCCTCCCTTGACAGCTCAAACCGAAGAGTTAATACTCTGGGGCAAAGGAGACGGAGATGCCGATATTACCCACCACGCCTAGCCCAGACCCCAGAACCGACCCCGAGGAGCACATCATCGTCCGCATGGCCCGGCTGCTGACCTCCAAGCTCCCGGAGAACACCGCCGATCTTTGGCTGATCGAGTTGATGCTGGCCGGAGCCATCCACCGGTACGCACGACTGGATGAAGTCCCGGCCTGGCTGGCGGCGAACCGTATGTGGGCGCAGGTCGTCGAGCAGCGGCAGAGGGGTGACGCTAAGCGGGGCGAGTAAGCCCGTCCGTTACAATCACCACGGCCCGGCGGGCCACCCCTGCACGGCGCAGATCCGGCCCGGAGTGGCGAGTCTTAGCCAGTTGGCCCGTTCCTGGGCCGCCGGAGTCGCTCGGGATGGACAAAATGAGAGAAACGGCTCTAATGGAGCTGGTCGGATGTACAATTGACGGCGCCAACCGAAATCCTCGATGAACTCTCTCACACACGCCCTGGCAAAGAAACTCGGGTAGGTCGAATCAACGAGATTCTTCTTGTTTCTTCTTGTTTGGAGTGGCCTCGTTTGACGGGGAGGACTGCATGCGTGATCTGCTCGCGGACGCAATCACAAGTAACCTCAGGGAGATTCTGACAAAGAATCCGGGCCAGGCCACCCATTCCCATTTTCCGTTCGAGTCCGCCTGCAGCTCGACTCCACCGATCTGCGATTCTATCGGCCCCGCGCGGACCGGTCGCAACTTTTCCCTGGGAAAATCTGCTTTCTTCTCAATCGTCTCGCCGCCGGACCCCGTCGGCGCGTACCGCGAGCCCGCTATCCTGCTCGACGGAGGCTCACTGCGATCTGGGGCGACCGAGCCCTGTGTCCGCGTCCTGTAGCGCTCCTTGCCGAGCGAACCCAATTTCGAGATGACACACGTAGTCCAGACCGGTGCTCTGCCACCGGCCGGGCCGCCCTTCCACAACGCCGCCTCGGCGAAAAACGAAGAATGCAAATCGAACCTAGTCCCGGAAATGAACACCGCCCGCGACGCGGTGGCGGCGCCGGCCAGACCGCACCCGGAGTCCGCCAGCAAACAATGCAAATCGAACCTAGTCCCAAAAATGGACACCCAGTCCGATCCGTTCGTGCCGGCACCCCCGGCGCACACTGCAGCCGAATCAGCAACCGCCGTTCGGACCCAAGTCCGCCGCCCGCAACGCCCCGTGCCCCTGCGGCTCCGGCCTCAAGTACAAGCGCTGCTGCGGCCGATGACGTGCAACGCGGCGCGTTTTCCGGCGTCAGCGTCACTCAAGACGGATCGCGGCAGAGGAAAGCTGTGACTCTCCCCTCAGTCGTCGTTGCCGAAAATGCTGCCGAGGGTCGGAATCGGGCCGTGCTCGTCGCCGCCGGTCTGCATGGGCGCGAGCTCGCGGCGCATCTTCTCGAGCGTCATGCTCTGGATGATCACGCGGCCCGGTCCGCTGAGCGTGGCGAGGAACAGCCCTTCGCCGCCGAACAGGGCGGTGCGGATGCCGGCGACCATCTGAATGTCGTAATCCACCGTTTCATCGAAGCCGACGATGCAGCCGGTCTCCACCTGGATGGTCTCCCCCGCGTTGAGAGCGAACTCGACGAAATCGCCGCCGCCGTGAATGAAGACGGCGCCCGGGCCGGTGAGCTTCTCCAGGATGAACCCTTCACCGCCGAAGAAGCCGGCGCCGAGTTTCTTCACGAACGCGATGTTCAGCGTGGCGGTGCTCTGCGCGCAGATGAAGGCGTCGCGCTGCACGTAGACGCTCTGGCCGGCCTTGAGATCGAACACCTGGATACGGCCGGGGTAGCTGCCGGCGAAGCCGACCTCGCCGGGCGCGTTCGCGTTGAAGTACGTGAGGAAGAGCGACTCGCCCATGAGCTTGCGCTTGAATGCACCCCAGAGCTTCTCGCCGATGGTCTGGCCGGTCATGCGGGTTTCCCACTGGATGCTCGGGAACTTGTACACCATCTTCCCCGCCTCCGCGTAAACTTCCTGGCCGGGCTTGAGGCGGATGCGGGCCACCTGGAGGTTGTCGCCCTGAATCGTGTAGTCGAGTGGCTCAGGCGCGGGCGCAGGCGCGGCAGCCGCGCCGCCGGCATTTCCGATGGGACGACCGCAGCCGGCGCAGAACCTGGGATCGTCTTCATTACGGGTGCCGCAGTTGGTGCAGAAAGGCATAGGAGGACCTCCGTAGAGTGTACATTGTCGCAGCAGGCGGGGGAGTTGAGCGCGCGGGAACGCGGCGCGGCCGGGCGAGATCGGGGCAAGCGTACCGCGCAACCGGAGGGCCGGCAGAGTCGCAGACCGGCCGTGCGGATGCTTCGGGCCGGATGGGCTGCTACAATTTGCGATTCGGCAAGCGGCGGTTCGTTACCGCGGAACGCTGCCAGGCAAGAGAACGTCCTCATGCAACATCACGAAGTTTTCTATGAGTTCAAGCCGTTTCGAGGTGAGCTTCCGCCTCACTACGAATGTGACTTCCTCGGAGCAAGGCTGTGCCGTCCATTCGTGGCCGGATTGCCATGCGCCGCAGGCTTTACCGTAAGGGAGTATCCCGAGCTTGACGAGGAATACTTCGAGTGGATCGACCTTTTGGAGTCGGTCGTCGCAGCCAGGGGCTCTTACACCATGATCGACCTTGGCGCAGGCTACGGACGCTGGTCGGTTCGCGCGGCCTGTGCGGTAGGGCAGTACGCTCCGGAAATGCCCTATCGCCTGATCGCGGTGGAAGCGGAGCCGGCGGTCTTTCAATGGATGCGTCTGCACTTCAGCGACAACGGGATCGACGCGAGCCGGCACCGCCTGATTCACGGCGCTGTGAGCGACACTCGCGGCAAGGTGATGTTCTATGTCGGCGGTCCGAGCGGCGGGACATACGACCTCCGTCCGGAAGAATGGTACGGCCAGGCCCTGACGAAGGACTACGATGTGCGCGGCAAATCGGAACGCGCCGGCAAGTACGGCGGGTTCGATGTCGTTTGTCACACGAGCGGATGGCGTTCCATCAAGGTTCCCAGCGTGAGCCTCCGCAAACTGCTCAAGGATCTCGACCACGTCGATCTCATCGACATGGACATCGAGGGGCAGGAACTGCCCTCGATCCGGACGGCGATTCGAGAACTGGATTCCAAGGTCAAGCGTCTCCACATCGGAACGCACGGAAAAGAGATTGAAGCCGGACTCAGGGAGCTGCTCTGCGCGCACGGCTGGCACTGTCAGGCCGACTACTCGCTGTTCTCGAAGAGTGAGACACCTTGGGGGGTCGTGAGTTTTGAGAACGGCGCGCAGAGCTGGTTGAACCCCAGGCTATAGACCGGGGACTCGAGAGGAACACACAGCACACCGGCAGGCGGTGTTTGGCTTTTGCGGCAGCGTGTTTGAAGCGTGCCAGGAAACTCCAGCGACATGCTGCGGCGCTTCTGCTCCCAGCTTTGGCGGTGCGCGGCACGAGGCCCCCGCACGGCGTATCTTACAATGAAGCAATTCGCGCTATGAGAAGACTCTACCGTCCGCTTGTCCTCGGACTGCTCTTTCTGTGCCTGCACGCCGCCGCGCGGCAGGTCCCGGGACTGTGCGGAACCTACCGCGTGCGTGTGCAGGAGGATCTGCTGCGCCACCGCCGCAGCGTGCGGTTGCGGCGCGAGCTCGTTGTGCGGCCGCAGTCAGCGGGCGGCATCGCGGCGGCCGCGGGCACGGCATCGGCGGCCTACGACACGGGGCCGAGCAACGACATCGCGGTCCTCGAGGGCACGGAAGGCGTGCTGGCGCTGCCGAACGACTTTGACCTGGATAACAACACGCTGGTCTTCACGCCCTCCGCCGCCACGCAGTACACGTTCGCGGTGACCGGCGCGCCGTCGTTCGATTCGGCCGCCGTGGCCGGAGGCACGCTGCTCGACGGCCTGGGCGACGACGACGCGCGGGTGCAGACGCTCCCGTTCGATTTTCCGTTCTTCGGCAAATCCTACCGTCAGATCTACGTGAGCTCGGACGGCAACCTGACGTTCGAGGCGGCCGACACCGCCTCCTCCGAACGCTCGCTCGGCCGGATGACGGCAGGGCCGCCGCGGCTGGCGCCGCTGTTCCGCGACCTGGATCCGACGCACTCCACCAAGGGCGTCTGCGTGCGCGCCGAATCGAGCCGGTTCGTCGTGAGCTGGGTGGCGGTGCCGGAATACGCCGACTATGGGACGGGCAGGCTGCAGACGTTCCAGGCGCGGATCTACGCGGACGGGCACATCGAGTTCGCCTGGTATGGCATCACGACCACAAGCGCGGTGGTCGGCATCGCGCCTGGGAATCTGCGCGGCGCCAGTTCCCTGGTCACGTTTCTCAACGGCAGCACAGACTCCTATTCGGGAGCGATCGCCGAACGCTTTGGTACCGACCTCGAAATCGACCTGGTTACGGTGGCGCAGAAGTTCTACGGGACTCACGACGATGCGTACGACTACCTGGTGGTGTTCAACAACGTCGGGGTGCGGGACAGCGCCGATTCGATCGCGAGCGAGCGCACCCTCCGTGCCACGCGGACCGGTGTCGGCGATCCGCCGGTGGATTTCGGCGCGCAGTTCGGATCGCCGCGCCGCCTGCAGTCGCTCATCAGCATGGGCACCCTGAGCCAATACGGCAACATGGATCAATGTGTGCCCGGCCGGGAAGCAGAGCACGACACGCCGATCACGGTGCTGGCCCATGAAGCGGGGCACCTGTTCCTGGCTTTCGCCAGCGACCGCGACCCGCTCAACCCGGATGCGCGGCCGATGCTCGGGTACCAGAACGCGCACTGGAGCTTCAACTTCAACTCGGACGCCTCCCTGCTCGAAGGCAACCGGATCACCGACAAGGGCGCGGGCGCCTCGCCGCGGTTCCTGACGTCGGGCGTCACCCAGGGCTACTCGCCGCTCGATCAATACCTGATGGGCATGAGGGCGCCGGACCAGGTTCAGCCTCCGCACGAGCTGTTCTATGTGACGAACTCCGGGTTCAGCAACAAGGATCATCCCGAGATCGGCGTGTCGTTCAGCGGCGACCGGAACGATGTCACCGTGGACCAGATCATCGCGGCCGAAGGACGGCGCACACCGGACTACACGGTGGCACAGCGCCTTTTCCGGCTGGCGTTCATTCTGATTGTGGGACAGGGCACCACGCCTTCACAGGCCGAGATCACGAAGCTCGAGAACTTCCGGTACGGCTTCGAGTCGTACTACCCACAGGCGACTTCGGGAAACGGGACGGCGGAGACTGAGCTGCGGCACGCGCTCCAGGTCTCGTTGTACCCGGCCGCAGGCGTGCTGAAAGGCGGAACGGGAACCGCGGCGCTCTGGATCGAGCACCCGGCGCCAGGCGACCTGAACATCAGCCTGCAGGCGATGAACGGGCTCATCACGGTGCCGGACTCGGTGACCATTCCCTCCGGCCAGACAAACGCGACGTTCACGGTGGCCGGCGTTTCCATGGGCGTCGATGACCTGGTTGCCACGCCGGCGGACGTGCACTACGAGACGGTTCACGCCAAGATCCAGGTGGCCGGCTCGCCCGCTTCCCTGAGCCTGGAGGTCGTGTCGGGAGACCGGCAGGCAGGCTCGGCCGGCGTGCCGCTCGCGAGCCCCGTCGTCGTGCGCGTTGTGGATCAGAACCGGCTTCCCTACCCCGGCGTGAAGGTCACGGCTACAGTGACGTCGAACGGCAACGTGACCCCCGCCGAGGCGATAGCGGACGAGAACGGGACGGCGAGCTTCCAGTGGACGCCGGGAGCCAGCCAGAACCGGTTGACGGCAACGCTGGGCGGTACGTCAGCCGCGGTGACGGCGGTCTCGTTGGGGCGCCCGGCCATCACCGCTGCCGGAGTGGTGAATGCGGCCAGCTTCCTTCCGGGCATCGCGCCCGGGGCGCTGGCTTCGGTTTTCGGCGTCAACCTTTCGACCGGCGCGCCGGCCGATGCCTACACGGTCCCGTGGCCGGCGACGCTGGGCGGCGTGCAGGTGCTGCTGGGCGGCAGAGCGGTCCCCGTGCTCGCGGTGCGCGACGGCCAGGTGAATTTCCTGGTGCCGTCGGACGTCGCGACGGGCGCGACCACATTGCAGGTGAGCGCGGCGGATCTTTCGAACTCCGTTGACGTCGACATCTCGCCGGTGGCGCCGGGGCTTTTCTTCGACGCCGCTGCCGGGCTCGGGTCGATTCTGATTGCGAACACGCCTAACCCGACCTGGGTGCAGCCGGCAGGGCCGGGAGACTACCTCGAGGTTTACGCGACCGGGCTGGGTTCGGTGCACGCGGCCAGCGGCGGGCTGCACGTGACGGACCAGTCGGTAACCGCCACGATCGCAGGGCGCACGGCCACGGTCACATTCGCGGGGCTGGCGCCGGGGTTCGTCGGCCTGTACCAGGTGGACGTGCAGGTGCCGGATGGCACACTATCGGGCGACCAGCCGGTGGTGATCCAAATCGGAGGGCAGACGAGCAACACGGTGAAGGTCAGGGTGAAGTGACAGGGCCGCTCTGCCCCGCGGTTTCGCGAAGCAGAGCGGCTCTCCGATGCCAGCGCAGGCGCCCCTACTGGATTTGAATCGTTGACTTCGGGCTCCCGCCGATGGTGCTCGGTACGTCGCGGTAAATCACCGCCACCGGATTGGCCTGTCCGGGAGCGACGTGGTCGCTCGGCACGAGAACGTTGATCTGCCACAGGCCGACGAAGCCGGGCGCGGCGCCCGAATACTGGACGTTTGCATCGGGCACGAACTGGGTGCCGATGAGCACCTGCGGTTTGGGCGGATCCGTCGGGGCTGCGCCCGAGGATGCCTGGCCGTCGCCGGGGCCGCCTGACTGCTGCCCCTGCCCGGTCAGGTAGAAGATGATCACCTCGCCGCGCTTCACGGGGCGCGTCCCGCCCGGGCAGCCAGACGAGGGGCCGGCGCTCGCACCGTTGCAGGTGAACTTGGTGGGGTCGTTAGAGTTGTCGCCGTTGATGGCGGCCACCTGCCCGCTGGTGGCATTGAACATGAAGAACGCCGGCGAGGCGGCTTGCATCGGGGCGACGCCCGCTCCGAGCACCTGCTGAGTGGAAGACTCGACCACCTGCAGATCAACGACGTTCTTCTGGGACGCGGCGCCCGGCACTTGGAAGTTCACCTGGACGTAGCCGGGATACTGGCTGTCACCCACGTAGAACAGAGGCGCGAGCGTGCCGCTCACGGACACCTGCACGCCGCCGAGATCGGTGGGCAGCGGAATGGCTGACGCGTGCGTCGCCGGAGAAGTGTACTTGGCCCAGAGCGTAGCAATGGTGCCGGGGGCGATCGCGCGGCTCTGCAGGAAGCTGGCCCCGTTCACGGGGACCACCTGCGGATAGTAGAGCGACACCCGATTCCCGCTCTCGGAAACGAGCAAGTCGCCGCGGGAGTCCACGATGCAGTTCAGCGGAGGAGTGGCCGTGGCGACCTGCCCGATGATGTACGGGCTTGTGGAGAGCGTCAGGTACTCCGGATACTGCAGCACCCGGTAAGCGTTGGCGGGAGTGACCCAGACCTGCCCGTTGTCGGGGCTTACGTAGACGCCGTAAGGCTGGCCGATTCCGTGAGTAGCGTCGTCGGAGGTGTAGACCGCCAGTACGGATGCCGGGCCGTTGCCGGCGTGGACGATGTCGGTAAACACCTGGATGCGGCTGTTGCCGAGGTCCGCAACGTAAAGGCGGCCGGAGGTGTCCACGGCGATGCCGCGCGGAGCGTTGAGCTGGCTGTTCGAGTTGCCGGCGGCGATCGTGTAGAAATCAGGCTGGCCGAATACGGTGGACGCTCGCATGCCGTTGCTGAAGTCGCCGTTATCGGGCTTCTTGAACAGCAGCACGCGGCTGTGCACAAGGTCGGAGACGGCCAGGTGACCTTCCGGTGTCAACGCCGCGCCGACCGGAGCGTACATGTTCGACGGACCGGGGTCGGTGTAGTGGGATACGAAGTCCTGCTGCCCGAGGACGAGATTCGCCTGCGGGAAGTTCTGCTGTCCTTGCGGCTGATCGCAGGGCGGCGCGAAACGGAGCACGCGCCCGTTCCCCGTGTCGGCGACATAGAGGTTGCCGCTCGAGTCGAGAATGAGTCCGGAGGGAAGGTTAAGATACTGCGCGTTCGGGGTGGTGCCACCGTCGCCGTTTCTGCTGGAGTGGAACAGGTCGGGCTGGCCGATGACCAGGTCCGCCTTGTCTCCCTGCTTCGCTTTGCGCGCGTCGCAGTAACCGAGGACGCGATTATTACCCGGATCGGAGATGTAGAGGTGCGGCACGGAACGCGAATCCATCGCCAGACCGGATCCGATCCCGGTGAACGTGCTCGTGCCGACCTGGAGCAAGCCGGTTGTGTCAAGCTCGCGGCCCTCGATGAGATTCACGGCGTTGGTGTCCAGGTACAACTGCCCGAGAACGCGCGTGGCGGTGGCGCCGCTGTCCGGCACGGTCAGGGGGAAGACCACGACGCGGCTGCTGAAGGAATCCGCGACGAACATCTCCGTGGCCGTGACGGCCACCTGGACCGGAACGTTCAGCGAGGACGGCCCCACGGCTGCTTTGTTCGACCCGAAATCGGCCTGGCCGATGACGGCCGCCGCGGCAGGTTGTCCTTGAGTCGGCCACTGCGATAACGGCGGGAATTTGAGGACCCGGTTGTTGGAGCTGTCGCTGACCAGCAACTCATTGGTGGTAGGAACCACCAGCACGCCCTGGGGCCCGTTGAGACTCTTGGCGTTGGGCGGGTTCAGCACTTTGCCCTGCTGGGTGATGAGCTCGCCGATGAAGGATGTAGCCGCGGCGCCGCTGAGCGGATGGGGTCCAAAGACGAGCACCCTGTGCAGCGCATCGCTGACGTAGATATCACCGAGCGAATCGATGGACACGCCCGAGGGCTGGTTCATCCCGTCTTGCTTATTGACCACGTTCGAGGCGGTGTTGCTGGTGAAACCAGGCTGGCCGAGGACGACGTCCGCGGTCGCGACGACGCGGCCCGAGTTGCTGGTATCCGCCGGGTACCGCAGAACACGGTTGTTCCCGGCGTCGGTGACCCACAGGTTGCCGGAGCCGTCGAACACCAAAGAGGCGCGCTGCGCGCCCTGGCTGGAGCTCAAGGCAAGGGTGCTTGCGGAGATGCCGTTGGTGTTGTTGCCGCGAGAGTTGAAATCAGGCTGGCCTATCACCAGGTCCGCTCCGAACGGGTCCTGTGTCGCGAAGGGTTTGGGGAAACGAAGGATGCGGCTGTTCCCCGAGTCGATCACGTAGAGATTGCCCTGCGCATCGACGAGGAGGCCGGTGGGAGCATACAGCCCCTTCTTCTGGCTGGACCCCGAGATGTTGGGCCCGTTTGCGTTAGTGCTGACGGCGTCCTTCTGGCCGATGATGAGGTCCGCGTAGGCGCCGTTCTGGAAGCCGGAGGAGTTCTTCCAGGCGAGCACCCGGTTGTTGCCTGTATCGCTGACGTAGACAATGGGCGGGGATGCCGTGGTGTCGAAAGCCACCGACTGAGGGTTGGACAGTTCCCGCCCCTCCACTATATTCGGCGCGACGGACTGGTTAATCGACGTAAGTGAGGGCTGGCCGATGACACGGCCCAACACCAGATTCTGGGCGTTCAGCGAGAGCGCGCACACCAGCGCGACCGAGCACAGAGGTAGAACTTTAGCGAGTCTCATAATAGTTGTATTAGGAACCGGGACGCGGGGCTGTTCATCACATTATCACTACACCATCGGCAGCGCAAATCACTCAGTGTACACGATAGCTGCCGGATGCCTCGGACGGCCCGCAAACAGACGGCCCGCAAACAGGGGTGCGCGACAAAGAAGTGGCGCGGTTGCCGATTTCTGACGAATTCGCAGGAATCCGAGCGTAGGGGTACGCAACGCTTTCCGGCTCGCAAGAGGCTTGGTTTGTATCAGGGCATGGCTTCAGCCGTGCCGTAAAGTCGCGGGAAGAGTCCGGGCTTCAGCCCCTGCGGAGACGGCACGCCAAAACCAGGGCAGCCCTCTGAACGCTACGGT
>Ga0209777_10006325_pt1 | contig 13341 bp, 10 predicted proteins | sample FrelakmetHBP12HB_FD_187147 | JGI IMG/M metagenome (GOLD analysis project Ga0209777, IMG submission 187147) | Freshwater lake sediment microbial communities from the University of Notre Dame, USA, for methane emissions studies -HBP12 HB (SPAdes)... | ecosystem: Environmental > Aquatic >...
GGGCCGGAAGACTGGCCATAAGGCATCCGGCCACCGCCATACGGCAAACCTTCAGAACCATAGGGCATTTTACCCCGATTTGGAGAAAACAGCTGCTTGGCAATCTTGAAGCCAGCCATTGTGTTTCCCTCGCCCATCGATGAGATGATGTCGGCCGGGATGACGTAGGAACCAGACTTTACGTGCATTGGCAGGTGATCGGTGCGGCCAGCCACAGGGCTGTGAATTGGGCCGACATGAACTTTCGTCCGTCCGCCACGGGCGCGCGATTGGCGGGCCGTGTTCAAGGCGGCAGCGATGGCTTGGTCCCTTTTATGACCAGAATTGATCATTTCGCCAATATTGCGACTGATCACTTCCTTTGATTTTCCCTTTTCGAGCGGCATGATGACCTCAACTATAACCTATGGCCACCGTCTGGCCCGTTCCCGGCACAATCGTTATGCCGTTATTGGTGGGCATATTGACAGTATAGGTGCCAACAGTGTTTGGAATTGTGTAAATCCGGCTCCCTGTCAATGTGCCAGAGTTATTGGTGTCATAGATATACCCGACAGCCGAACCGGCCACAATAACAGAAATATTGGCAACCCAGCCAGAAGATGTTTTGACAACGGTTGTTGCCGCAATTTCACGCGATTGGCTTTGACCGGCATGGAAATTAATGGCCGTGACATAGGCATTGATGGCAACTACGCCGTTCTTTTGGGTGGTCAAAATGTCGTCTAAACTAGCCATCAGAACCGTCCATCAAGTTGATATCGATAGCGCATTGCGCCAATTCGATAGAATGTGTTTGCGACCGCATTGCCATTTGCGTCTGCCGTTGAAACGCCAATCGACAGAAGGCGGTTCCTGATGCGGACATTGATATATTCTGTGCCTTGGGTGAATTTATATGGGCCATAGACCGTTGGCGTGTCGCCGGGATAATTGGCTCCATAAAAGGTCAGATAAAGAGTTGCAGAAGTTGTTGATCCACTTAGCGTCTGCCATTGGAAATCAGGCCACACTTGATCAACAAACACAAGGTTGTCCGCCTCGTTCAGCTGAATGTAGCCAGTCTGGAACGAAGAAACCATCGGCACAGTGTCGGCATCATAGCCCATTTCATGCTGATAAATGATGCCAGAGGACGAAGAGCCAATTGGCATTCCAAGAACTGACTGATCGACCCAGGATGTGCGGTCAAGAGCGCCATAATCCCAGCTGTTGGTCACGATGTTATATTTGACATAGGCATTGTTTACGGCAGAGCCTGCCGTTGGGTAATACCAAATGACCTCATTGAACACGCTGTTTGTGGCGCAGCGGATTTGGGTTAAGGCATTTTGATTGAGGTTCTGGAACACCTGATCCCAAATTTGGCATTGCAGTGTCTCTGGTCCGCCGCCAGAAAGCCGCATGAATTTCTTCTGTGACATCCAATAGACAACGCCATTGATGACACCCATGCACTTCTTGGAGATGGCCCCGGATCCATCCGAAATCTTATTGAAGCCATAGACCGCCTGCGGACCAACATATTGCATCGCCCAAAGGGAAATATCGGTCCAGATCAGGCCCTGCTGTGGTCCCTGAATAGCGCCGATAATAGCCGATCCTTCCGGGATGCGGTAGGAACCGGCTTGGTTGGTTGGCGTTGGGGTCCATGTTGTCAGATCGCCAACATCTGACCAACGGACAAGCAGCGGATCCTGAATGCCAGTGACTGTTGAGCCATAAGCCACCAGCTGCCGGGCAGGCATTGCAACGAATATGCCCTCATTGGCCTGCGGCGCATTGGCAAGCAAATAGGCATTGGGCGTATTTTGAGTTGGAGACCAGTAATAGATTGCGCCGCCATCAGGGCTGGCACAAAGCACTTCGCCAAAATTTGTGATCGACCAATCGGTCGATGTTATATTGTTACCTGGAATGTTTGAATTTGCTCCAACAACGCCAACACCATAACCGCCAGCGCCATAGCCGCCTGTGCCGTATCCGGAAGTCGCATATGACGAAGGTAAATTGTAGGTATACTGGAAATGAACATACGCATTTCCGTTCGACAATGTGTTCATATAAATCGTTGTCGTTGCCGTTGCGGCAGTTGACGCAACAATCTGATAAGAGTTCGTTGTCGCATTGGTAACAATATAATTTCCGTAAATGGTCACGCCATTGCTGACCGTTGGCCAGAGGAAAGTCACAGTTGTCCCATTGATGTATGGCTGATTAGTTTCATCGACAGTGACAGTGGATGTTCCGCTCGTGAGGACAAACGAAATTAATGAACCTGTGTAGGTGGAAGCTGCAGTTGCCCCAACTTGAATTTGGTAAATGCTGTAAATTCCAGTCGATGTTGTGGAATATACAGTATAAGTTCCATTCAAAATTAAATTTGAAAAGACAATAGGCGTTAGGAAATTGACATTGTATCCAGCCTGAATTTGGTTCGGGATGAATTGCTTTCCACTTCCCGAACTGAAGGAAACTGGCACAACGGAAGACGAACTTGACGAAAGGCTGTAAGTCGTTGAGGTTAAATAAACAACATAATAGGTTGTCCCAGGCGTGATGCCAGCAGGTACACTTGCGCCATAAAATTTGACGGGTGTTCCGTTGGCTGGAGAAGTGGCGGCATTTAAGCCCGTTGAATCTGTTCCGACAGTAACAATGCTGCTGGCGAATGTTACGTTCGCAACGCCCACGCCCGTATCATAAATGGTGATTAGGTTTGAACCCGAAGGCCAAACCGCAATTTGGAATGTAAAGGTGCTGGAACCAGAACCAGTGGTGCCGAGAGATATAATCGGCGTTAAACTTGGCAACGTTGAAATTTGAAATGTCCAAGTGCCAGCCGAATAGGACGTATTTGCGGCATAATAAACAGTGCCTGCCGTAATGCCGGTGGGCAATGTTCCAGTTGTTGCAAAGACCATAGCCATGCCATTTGACACGGGCGTTGTTGTTGAAACTGTGTTTGTGCTGCCAGCAACAAATGAAGACACTGCATTGGCCACGCCGAAAACCGTATTGTCCGACTGCTGCTGTGGCGTAATGTTTGTTTTGTAGTTAATGCGGCCATCTTGAAGATAATAAAGGCCAGTGGTGTCCCCCACTGCGAGCCGCTTGACTGAGGCAAGATCTTCCCACGCCCAAAGCTGGCTGATGCCAGTAAATGTGGCCGTGCTATATTGCAGCCAGCCACCGATCTTCTCAATCAATCCCATTCCATTGCGGTCGGGCTTAAATCGAACCAATTGCGACTTGTTAAAAGCCGCTTGATTCAATGCAGGCGTTTCGTTGTTGTCAACGCCTGGGATCAATTTCATTGTGGCGTGGGGCATCTTTTAGCCTCTCGTTGGCGTAGCCACGGGTGAGGGTGAATAAGAGGTCCAAGCCGCAGATTGATACTTCTTACGCGATTCTTCAGTCATTGCCCCGGCAAGAAGCGCCTTGTACTGCGATTCATAGCTTTGGGCCATCTGAGGATCATCCGATTGGCGCCCAAAGTTGCGCTGGAATGCAGAGACATAAATCATGGATGCAATAACAAATAAGTCAGGCAAGTACGTTGAAATGAACGTCACTGGGTTTGCGGCGCTGATCGGCGCAAAACGGATTGTGCCAGTCAATCGAGCAGTGTAAGCCAGATCTGGGGTTGGCCCAACAAGGATATTCCGAGAAGTAGGATTTGCGCCAGCAATACCAGTATCTGAGCCATACATAGCAAAATACTGGGGTACCGCCTGCGTGGAGTTTCCATCATAAACATTCTGAATGTACTCTTTGGCAACCGGCAATAAAGGAGTGCTATTCCCTGAACTATCAACCGCCTCAATCGTTTGCAAAGTAATAAAAGACGATTGCGGAACAGAAAGGATGTTGTTTCCGATTACAAACTTGTTGCTGCTGTCGCTGGTCTGAGTTGCCAGAAAATCAAGATCGCGCTGAATACGCAATTCTGCGTAGTTGATTGTTTCTGGCAGAATTGCAAGAAAATTGGGGTCATATGTCACGGTCACGCCATCGGAGCCGACCGTATAACCCGCCATGATCGCCAATTGCTTTGTGTAATCGCTGTAAGTTAAGGCGGTCATAAATTACCTCATACCGAAGCCATGTTCTTTGCCATGTCTTCAACTTGCTCAATGCGCTTTGTCCAGCCTTTGCCAAAGGCATCCCAAGTGGAAAGCCCCTGAAGAAACTTTATACGCGCATTGCTGATGTCTTCAATTACATGGACAGGGTTTTGCTGGGAAGCCTTTGCTAAGGTGATGGGGCCAATTTGCCCATCGGCATCAACATGCAAAACAGTCTGGAGCGCCCGCGCTGATCTTACAACGCCGCTGTTGACGGCATAGTCAAAAACGCAATAGTCGATGCCTGAAGGCAATTCATCACCACAAACAGCATCCCAATATTTTTTCTTGTACAAGGGCTTTACGTCATCAACCGTAAGGGCCTTCATGTCGTCAACTGTTACGGATTCCCCAATCCATTCTTCCCATACAGCCTTGGTCACGCCATGGTTGGTTGCGCCGCCGGGATCGCGTGGATCATTCACAAACCCACCCTCAGAAACCATCAACGCATTAAAGCTATCGGTGAAATTCTTGTTCAACGGGCCGCTCCGCAAAATTGCTTCCACTTGCGATTATGGGCAACGATTTCAGTGGCCGTATGGTCTGTCATGCGGTCGCCCTTCACAACGTAAATGGGCTTTACCCAGGAGCATCCCTGATCAGACAAAAGGGACTTCCCAGCCCAAGACGAGCAGCCGGACAATAAAACAATTGGCAATAGGGCAAAAACTTTCTTCATTGGTCGGCACTCCAATCGCGGCGAAGGATTTCTTGGATCTGGTTGTTCTGTTGGGCGGTTGTCTGATCAATGGCATTTGACTGATTGTCGATCTCTTGCTGCCGCTTGAGAGCTTCAGCCTTCATCTTGTCCATGACAATCTGAGCGCCAACATGACGCTCATGAGTTGCCCAAAATGAGTAAGCTGCAATCAAAATTACTGCAGCTACAATGCCTGTCGCAATTTGCTTTATAACAGGAAGTTCAAGGAGAAACGCTAGCATTTTGTGGCTCCGTTTTGGCTTTAAGTAACAGGCTGCCGCCCCCGGCGGCGAGAATGGTCCCAGCGCCGATGGCCCAGGATTGAGGGTCGAAAGTATGTCCTGCCCACACTTGTCCAGCGGAAATGGCACAATAAACGACAGAAATCTTGGCCCAAAGGATGCGGCCCAAATCCCAAGTCTGGTTATCAATGCCAGTGAATATGTGTTTGAGGAATTTGATCACATTAATGCCTCAAAAGTAAGTTGATGAATAATTCCATTGCTTCCGCTAGCAATCCCTGCATTCGAAGTCATTTGTTCAACGCCTTGCAAATAGTGAGAACCAATGCCTGGTAGGTTTTGGTAAATCACCGTTCCAGTGCTGTTTGCGCCATTTATGTTGTACATTTGCTCTTGCCCGGCAATGTATGGGTTTGTATTTGTTGAATCTAAAGACAAACCATTAAAAACAAAATTTCCATTTACTGCATAAAAATTAGAAATGAAAGAAGCCCAAACGCTCCCTTCGTTCAGACCGGCAAAATAAGTAACGCGATTATTTGTGCTATTATTGGCAGGTCTCCAACTCGTATTTACATTGTTGTAACTTGGCCCGTTGTCTCTGCTTGTTGCAGAACACCCAATACGATTGTACATATTCCAAAGCTGCAAACGGCAATTTCCACCTCCGTTGGCAGATGCAGGATTAGCCACCCAATCTACACCATTGCTTGAATTAGTAATAAATGAACCAACATAAACCCCAAGGCCAGCGGCAGGCCCGTTTGTAATAGCCCATTTATTTACGTAAACGCCCGCAACGGCATCTCTGGTTAATTCCGTTGAACCGGCCCCTGTACCGCGCTGCGTGTTTGATCCGCCAGTTCCTGATGCCCAGCTATATCCGCGCGTGCAACGAATTGTGCCAGCATCATTCCAAACAAACATGTCATAAGCGTTGCTGGCCGATGTTGACGATGGGCTTTTTGTTGAATCTGACAATGCTTGTGAAATTTGGCTTGTAGCGGCCGTGTACCAACTTCCCGAACCATTGGGGAGATTGATATAACCATTTATGTATGGTGTATAATAAATTGTTGTTGCGCTTGTAACGTCAGAAGTAATGACGGGAGAATTACTTGTCAATGACAAGCGCAAACCCGGCGGTGTAAAAGGTGCATTATATGGCTGTCCAACCAAACGCCACGCAGTTGAAGTTACATCATACCAAAAGGCAGCCGATTGCCCCGGCTGAAGGACATAATTGAAACCGATCAAAAAACGATTTGCAGCGGAAGAACCAGTGTTTTGATCAAGCAGCGTCAGGTTATAGCTGCTGATATTTTCGATGATGAGATAGCGGCCATCGCCGCCAGCCGCCAACCCAGTAATTGACCAACCTTGCGTGTTTTGCGCGATGCGGAGGATTGAAGCAGAAGAATATCCCGTTGGGCTGTAATCATTGACGTTTGCTGAAAGGGCGGTCGGAGAAAGAGTATTAAGCTTCAATACGCTAGACGCAGGTGTCCAAACCGCAGAGGTTGAAATACCTGTCGTGGTGCATACCCACAAAAGATTGTCAGTTGAATCCCACACAACACTAACTGGAGCCGTAGCATTTCCAGCCACATTGCCGTTGGGGTTGCCCGCATACGTCTGGATTGCGATCTGGGCCGAAAACGAAATTGTTCCTGAGGTTGTATCAGTTGAGACCAAATATGGACCGCCAACAGGAATAACAATTGAATTGCTGCCATAGGCCAGCGATAGGGTGTAATTCCCAGTGCAAGAATTTTTAATAATCCAGCTGCCACCAACCGAAATGTTGAAGACAAAATTCCCAGTAAGAATACCAGAAAAATCAACTCCTACGTTTTGCGTTTGAGCCGTTGAAAGTGTCTGTGGCGAAGTCAGACCAGTGACAGTGATGCCAGCAGTATTTCCGAGAACGCTGTCAAGAATAGTAAAATTGCTATTGAGAGGCGAATCCCAATTAGGTGAATTATATGCCGGCTCTTGAAGGTTAAGGTTTGGGGTATTTGCCATCAGTGACTCCCAGGGATCTTAAATCCCATAGCATTAAGAAAATAATCTAGCACAATAACGGCCCCGCCGCCAATTCCACCCGAAAAATAATGGCCAATCCGCTTTTCTATTTTGGAATCCATGCTTTCTTTGATTTCGTTGATTTTTTGGGCAAGGTCGGCATTAACTTTTGCAATGCTTTCCGCAAGCTGGTTGTTTTGGGCAACCGAAGTACGCATATGGTCAGCGAGATGATCTGCAGTTGCCTTCTGGCCGGACTGCAGGCGACCGATTGCAACGCTGATCTCGTCAAGACTGGAATTTCTTGCCACAATAGACCTCTTACGTTTTGGCAACGTGATTTCTCACGCCGCTTCTTTGATTAAGCTTTGTTCCCGTCCAACGTACCAGCCATCCTCCCAAAGGGTCAGGAGCCGTTGGAAATAGTTGTCATACTTTTCCCCGATTGTCTCAAGCGAATACATGCTGCGCGCCCGCTCGGCGATGTACACCCGGTTAAGAAGCTTTGCGTTTTCTGCAGCTTCCTTGAATTCCTTGAAATTGCGGCAACGGAATCCCGTCACACCATCCTCAACCGTTTCTGTAAACGCGCCCCAATCCGTAGTAATGACCGGCGTACCGCAAGCCTGGGCTTCAATATTTACGTTCCCAAAAGGCTCAACATAGATCGTAGGCACGAATACCGCTTGGGCATAAGCCATCAACTTGCCGCGCTCTTCAGGACCAACAACTCCGCGGTAATCAACACCGGGAGGCGGCTCGCCCTGACCGCAAACCACGAGCTTCTTTCCCAATTCCTTGCACACTTCGACCGCGATATTGTAGCCCTTGCGGTCAATCAACCGCCCAATAAACAAAAAGTAATCATGCTTGGTTAAGCTAACCGGAAACATCTCAGGGTCAAGATAACCCGGAATAACCGTGTCCCACCAGTTGCCGTCCGCATTGTGGGGCTTGCCGTGGGTTTCAGCACCATAGATCGTATGCATCCATGCATAGCTCTCAAACACGCGCTTGTTGGTAAATGTGCCGCCATAACCCACGCCAAATTCAACAGTAATCATATGGGGAAGTGCATCTGCAATCGGCTTTTGCGCCCATCCGCCGATGACACAAATTAAGTCCTTTTTCTGCGCCCGCTTTTGAATTTCAGACGCCATTTTGGCGTTGGCCTGCTGCCAGAATGGCAAATTATAATTAAAACTTGCTGACGTGAAGTGCTTATCGCCAACGTGCGCAGCTCGATCAGCTTCCGAAACGCAGACAATATGTTCCGTGCATGGGGCTTCATTCTGTTCGCCGCCATACAAAAACACCTCATGGCCGCGTTTCATCATCATGCGACAGAAATTGATGACCTTGGCCGTGTAGGCACAGCTCAAGTATTCATTGGTTGTGTGCGTGTGTGGCAGTGCGGTTACATGCAATCTCAGTTTCTCGCCCATTATAGTCCTCCCGCTGCGATAAAGAATTGATCAATCTGATCTTTGGTAAGCCCCAACGCAGTCATGAGAGCTTCCAAAAGGGAATTATTGCGGTAGTATTGCGTAGCGGCAAAATCAATTTGTGCTTTGACCTGATCATTGGCGGCAAGAGTGTTGATCTGAGCCTGAACAAAAGCAGGAATAGCCGCAGTGCGGGCCATATCAATGGCCTCTTGCGATGTGATCTGGTTTTGGGCCAACAGTTGCAAAGCAGCCTGGCGTCTGGTGATCGACTCTGGCACTGCAGGAGGAGGTGCATTCATCATCCATTTGACCAGTTTATAGCCGGAGTAGAATGTGTCGAGGTCCGGCGCGAACACGACATCTCCCGTAGGCAATGTGATTGGGTTCGGGATGCCGGGGCATTGGCCCCAAACGCCACCCCAACTCTGGACAACCGTTCCGTTTCCATCGACCAGTTGATAACCGACGAGTTCCATATCAGTGTCCCATCATTGGCATGTTGTAAAGAAAAGCTGAAGAAGCCGGGGTGTATGTCAGAACAACCAAACCTTGAATCCCAACCCCACTACTTGGACCGCCTGTGTTTGAATAACCGCCACCGCCGCCGCCATAATTCCCTCCTGCGCCGCCAGAATTAGAAGTTATTGAACCGCCGCCGCCGCCACCCGACCCGTGACTCGCGTCCCATTCGGTTCCTTTGCCACCTGCAGTTTGGATTGCGCCGCCACTGCCGCCACTCCCAGCGTCGCCACTCCCGCCTGCGGTAGCCACGGCGCTGGCCGCGTTCGTCCCATTATTTCCGGCTCCATTTTTACCGCCCGCACCCCCTCCACCAGTCCCTGTTTGATTGCCGGAAAATGAAGAATTGCCACCGCGACCCCCAGCATTATGGGTCGTTCCAACACCTCCTGTTCCTCCAGTTCCGCCTGATGTTCCATTTGAACTACCACCCCCTCCGTTTATCGCCCCGAGGGTAGAGCCAGCTTGAGTTGTGCCATTGAACCAAGAAGCACCACCCGCGCCCCCATTACTGGATACTGATCCACCTCCGCCAGACCCGATTTGATAAGTTGCAGTTGTCGTTCCCGGCGTTGCAAAAGAAAAATTCGTTGTTCTCCCGTACTCGCCACCTCCCCCTCCATTGGCCGCAGTGAAAGCGTTATTGCCAGCACCGCCGCCGCCGCCTGCAATCAATTCGATAGTGTTATTTGAGTTATTCCAGTCTGCAGGCGACGTGTAGGTTTGGTTACTGCCCGTTGGAGAAGTCAGGAAAACGACGGTAGCGAAATCATAGTCCAGTTCCTCGCCCATAAATGGCTGCCAAGAAGGCGTAGGAAGCTGCCACAGAGAAATTTCGTTTTTCAGAGTGCCCATGGCAAGGGAAAACAGAAACGCGTCAAAATCGTCTCTGTCGTCAAACCAACCGCACCAAACGACGTGCCCATCGTGCAACCTTGCACGAACCCTGAAGCGGGTTTGGTTTTCGTTCCCCAACTGGTCTTTAGGCTGTGCAGCCGAAGGTGTCCGCCACTGAGATTTCTTGACGGGCATTATCAATTTCGGCTGGTTGCGAAGGATCATCATTGCAGTGCATACCAGCTGTAAGTGGGGGAACCGTAGATTTCGCGGACCGAAAGGATGAACTGGCTGCAAGCGTTGCCTGTCTGGGTACCGGACTGGGAACCCGACGTGTTGATGTTCGTGCCACCCGGCGTGGCCGCAAGGTTGAAAGTGTTCGCATCGATGTATTTCACGTAATACACCGTGCTGGCCGTCAATCCTGTCGGCAGCGCGCCGGAAGTGGTGAGGTAAATTGGGTCTCCATCGACGCAGCCGTGCGCCGTCCACGTGACCACGCAAGGCGACGCAATGGTCATGGTGACTGTAGCCGTAGCACGTAGCGTCGTGGCAAAAGTCGATCCGGTGCTGGCACCAACGCGCCACTTGCCTGCTGTGAAGGTGATTGCACCAGCGCTCGGGCCATTGATCACCAACAGGTCAATGGCGTCAAACGTTCCTGAAGCCGGAGGCGAGAGCGAGAATGCGCCGCCATTGATCAGGTACTGGTAATTCTGGTTCGCGGCAGAAAGTGTTGTTGTGCCGCTTGACACAGTTCCAATGCTATATGGAGTGAAAGTGTAGCCAACCGTGATTGTTGCTGTATTGCCCGTTGTCAAAACAGTCGATGACGTAGACGGGAATGTCATCGTTGTGCTGTCAGTACCAGCCAGCGTCAGAGAATTGCTTGCAGTCAACGTCTTGCCGTCAGCGATGGTCAAAGTTGAACCAGTTGCAGGCGTTGTAATAGTAACTTTGTTGATACTGGTCGCGGAAGCCACACCAAGTGTTGGGGTTGTCAATGACGGGCTTGTGGACAGAACCACGTTTGTGCCAGCCGTACCAGTGGTAGAAAGCTCACCCACCACGCCTGCATTGTCATACAGAACACGGCCAGATGTGCCGCTGGTAATGGTCGTTGTGCCAATGGTAATGGTGCTTGGTCCGGCAGAACCAGTAGCACCAGTGGGGCCTGCGGGACCAGTCGAACCTGTGACACCCGTGGCCCCCGTTGGACCAGTGGATCCTGTCGGTCCAGTCGCTCCCGTAGCACCGACCGCACCCGCAACACCAATGTTCCAGGATGCATAAGTCCCCGAACCGCCAGTGTAGTCCGAAGTAATGGTCAGCGTTGTTCCGCTGAACGCAGTAATGCTGCCCTCAACAAAGTTCGTTGGGGTCGTTGTATATGCAATCCGGACTCTATTGCCGACAGTAAAGGCAGTCGCAGTTGAAGCAAGGTTCGTTGTGAATGAAAGCGAACCAGTGCCAATCGTAACAGAACTTGTGCTGCTTAGGCCGGAATAACCAATGCCTGTCGGGCCAGTTGGGCCAGTGGCTCCCGTAACGCCCACCGGGCCAGTAGCTCCTGTAACGCCCACCGAGCCAGTAGCACCCACAGGGCCTGTCGGTCCCGTAGCACCCACAGGACCAGTTGCACCCGTTGCGCCGATCGGGCCGGTTGGACCAGTGGCACCCACAGGGCCAGTGGCACCCGTTGCGCCGATCGGGCCGGTTGGACCAGTGGACCCAGTTGAGCCAACAGAAGCCAGCAAATTCCAATAGGTCGAATTGGTTGGGGCATTGCCCGTTGTGGCAAGAATACAAATGTAGGTCGAACCATTGTAGGTGACTACATTGTTGGGAACATAAGATGTCAGTGCGCTGTATGCACCGAGATAGGTTATGCCCACAGGGCCAGTGGCACCCGTAGGACCTGTCGGGCCGGTGGCTCCCGTTGGGCCAGTCGCACCTGTGACGCCCGTAGCGCCCGTAGCACCGACAGGACCTGTTGCTCCAGTTGCGCCCGTAGCGCCAACCGGGCCAGTCGCCCCCGTTGGGCCTGTCGCGCCTGTCGCTCCGGAATTGCCAGCAATGCCAAAGTTCCAAGAGGAAAATGTGCCTGCGCCGCCCGTGGTATCAACGCTAACGGTGAGCGTTGTGCCAGAGAAGCCCGTAATAATGCCTTCCATATAGTTCGTTGGAGAGGCAGAAGATGCCACGCGAATACGATCGCCCGTGACATAAGCAGTGTTGGCCGATGAAATGTTGGTGGTAAACACCACCGATCCAGTGCCAATTGCATTCGAGGTTGTGCTGGTCAGTCCGTTGTAACCAACACCCGAAGCGCCCGTGGCGCCAGTTGCGCCGGTCGCACCCGTTGGTCCGGTTGCGCCCGTTGGGCCAGTTGGACCTGTGGGACCAGTCAGCGAAACGATTGCGCCGTTATCAACCCAAGATGAACCATTCCAAATCCAAAGATGGTCAGTATCAAGCGTGACATAAGCGTCACCCGTTGTGTTGCCGGAACTTGGCAATGAAGCCGAATTGGCAACCGAGCCTTTATACGTAATACCAGAGCCAGCTGGGCCAGTTGCACCCGTAGGACCAACCGCACCCGTGCCGCCTGTTGGACCAGTAACACCCGTAACACCAGCCGGACCAGTGGCCCCTGTAGGGCCAATCGGGCCAATAGGACCAGTTGCGCCCGTCACGCCTGCAGGGCCTGTCGGACCCGTAACACCATTAACACCCGTTGGGCCTGTAGCGCCCATGGCACCAGTGACACCAGCCGGGCCAGTAGCCCCCGTCACACCCGTAGCACCAACAGCACCCGTGGCACCAACAGGTCCTGTAGCGCCAGTTGCACCAACAATGCCTTGGGGGCCAGTGGCCCCCGTCACGCCGGTTGCACCTGTGGCGCCGATCGCGCCAGTTGCCCCGACCGGGCCTGTAGCCCCCGTGACACCCGTTGGGCCGCTCAATCCCGTAGGACCAATGACGCCCGTGGCACCCGCGGCACCCGTAGGGCCAGTGGCACCCGTAGCTCCAATCGGCCCCGTAGCGCCCGTAGGACCAGTGGGGCCAGTCGGACCCGTCAATGACACAATTGGGCCGTTGTCAACCCAGATTGATCCATTCCAGATATAAAGGTAATCGTTATTCAGGGTGATATAAGCATCACCCGTTACGTTCCCAGAAGCAGGAAGATTTGCGGATGTCGGCACGGCACCCTTGTAGGTGATGCCTGCACCCTGGGGGCCGGTTGGCCCTGTTGCACCCGTTGGGCCAGAAATACCTTGTGGCCCGGTCGCACCCGTTGGACCAGTGACGCCCGTCGGTCCCGTTGGGCCAGTAATGCCCGTCTGCCCAATCGGACCAGTTGATCCCGAAGGACCAGAAGGACCAGTGCCCCCCGTCGGTCCCGTTGGGCCAGTTGAACCCGTGGCACCCGCCGG
>Ga0209777_10006326_pt1 | contig 13340 bp, 10 predicted proteins | sample FrelakmetHBP12HB_FD_187147 | JGI IMG/M metagenome (GOLD analysis project Ga0209777, IMG submission 187147) | Freshwater lake sediment microbial communities from the University of Notre Dame, USA, for methane emissions studies -HBP12 HB (SPAdes)... | ecosystem: Environmental > Aquatic >...
CACTTGTGATTCTGCTAGGGAGCCTGACGTTTTTCATCATGTTCATAACTTTGCGGGTTGTGGAAAGCCGCCGCTGGAAATAGCATGGCGACCGAGCCTCATCCCAAGCCCAGCTTCTCGCCCTATCGCAAGTGGGGCACTGGCTTGCACGTTCTCCTCCTGGTGCTCGTCGTTTTCTCGGTGCTGGTGATGGTCAATTACCTCAGCCGTGACTACTTTCTCCGCTTCCACACGAGCACGCGCACGCGGATCGAGCTTTCCCCCCGCACGGTGGGCTTGCTCCGATCGCTCACCAACCACGTAAAGGTGACGCTCTATTACGACACCGAGGACGAGGAATCGCTTTATAGCACTGTGGTGGACCTGCTCAGCGAATATCGGCTGGTGAACCCGAGGATCACGGTTCAAACCGTCGATTATACGCGCGACGCCGGGCTGGCGCAGAAAGTTAAGGCCAAGTACAACCTCTCCGCCCCGACCGACAAAAACCTCGTCATCTTCGATTGCGAGGGCAACGTGAAAACGATCGATGGCAACAGGTTGGCCAAGTACAAGGTCGAGAGAGTGACCGACCCGTCGCCCAACGGCAAGGGACCGACCTTAAGCCGCAAACCGGCTGCGTTCCTGGGCGAGATTGCCTTCACTGCGGCCCTGCTCGACGTCACCAGCGCCAAGCCGCTACAAGCTTACTTCCTCCAGGGCCACGGCGAGCATCAAATCGACAGCGGCGATGAAAGGCTGGGTTATCTCAAATTCGCCTATATCCTCCAGCAGAACCATATTCGGGCTACGCCACTTTCCCTGCTCGGCACCAATGCCGTGCCGGGGGACTGCAATCTGCTGGTGATAGCCGGCCCACAGGACGCCATTTCCGACGGCGAGCTGGCCAAAATCGAGCAATACCTTGATCAGGGCGGCCGGTTGTTAGCTTTGTTCAATTTTGGCTCGGTCCGCAAGGACACGGGCCTCGAAAGAATTCTGGCCAAGTGGGGCGTGGATGTGGGCCACAATGGCATCACGGATCTGGATAATACCCCTCCGGGGGCGCAGATGCAGTTTATTGTCAGCAATTTTGGGAATGGCAAGCATCCTGTCGTCAATTCCCTGCTCGGGTCCGGACTCTATCTGAGCTTGCCTCGTTCGGTAGGCCAGTTGAAATTGCGGGCCGAGGTTGCCGATGCGCCTCGGGTGGAGGAAATCGCTTTTTCCGGCCCCAGAGCCACTGCGGCCGGCGGTTTGGCCCGACCACCGCCTTTCCCGCTCATGGTCGCTGTCGAGAAAGGGGCGATCAAGAATGTCATCACGGAGCGCGGTTCAACTCGCATGGTCGTGGTCGGCGACTCCCTGTTCCTGGGCAACCTGCAAATCGATTCGGCGGCCAATCGGGATTTCGCCGGCAATGCCGTCAACTGGCTGCTCGAACGCACGCAACTGCTGGCCGGGCTGGGGCCGCGGCCAATCACGCAGTATAGAATCGTGATGACCAAGACGCAGTTGCACCAGGCGCAGTGGGTCCTGCTCGGCGCTCTGCCTGGGTCCGTGTTGCTCCTGGGCAGCCTGGTCTGGCTGCGGCGCCGGAGATAATCATCGCGCATGAATTCCCGGAATACTTGGCGGTGGATTATCGTGGCTGTGGCACTGGTTGTGTTTATCCTGGTCCACCAGAGGTATTTGCAGAAGACCGGCGGCGGACCCACCAAAGTCCTGCCCAACCTGAAAGCCGCTGCGGTCACCAGTGTTCAGGTTCGGCCCGCATCTCAGTTGGAAATCCGGGCCGAGCGTACCAACGGCACCTGGCAACTCACCGAGCCGCTGGTTTATCCCGCCCAGGCCGTCAGCATCGACAAGCTCCTCGCCGAGCTGGAGCGGCTGACGCCGGCACCCTACATCACGGCTCGTGAACTTCGGGACCGGCCCAAAGCGGACGAGGAGTACGGCTTCGTCGCTCCGTTGGCCTCCATTATTATCGAGCAACCCGGTTACACCTCACGGCTGCGGGTGGGCGCGAAGACGGCGCCCGGCGACCAAGTGTTCCTGCAGGTTGTGGGTGTGGAAGGGGTGTATGTCGTGGACGCCGATTTCCTGAAATACCTTCCCCGTACCGCCGAGAGCTGGCGCGACACCGCGCTGATTAACTTGAACGGTCTGGCGTTCGACCGGCTGGCGGTGACCAATGGGACGAAGATATTCGAATTGCGGCGCGACGCCGCCAACAAGGCGTGGCGGATGGTCTATCCATTGCAGGCGCGCGCCAACAATGCCAAAGCCGAAGAGTCGTTGCAGATGCTCCAGAGCATCCGGGTGGTTCAGTTCGTTACCGACGATCCCAAGGCGGAGTTGGAGACGTTTGGCCTGCAACCTCCGGAGCTCGAGGTGGACCTGGGCCAGGACACCAACATCGTCGCTCGGCTCCAGTTCGGGAGGAGCCCGACGAATGACACCCGGCTCGTTTACGCCCGGCGGCTTGGCGCTAATACCATCGTGGCCGTGCGCAAAGACCTGCTCGCGCTCTGGTACGCCCAGGTGAACGATTTCCGCGATCCGTTCCTGGTTACCTGGAGCACTCCCGCAGCGGTTATCGACGTACGCGGACAGGACAGTTTCTCGCTACAGCAGCAGACGAATAATACCTGGCGCGTGCTGCCGCAGGATTTCCCTGCGGATGCGGGCCTGGTTAAGGATTTGCTCTCCGCTTTGAGCGGGTTGCAGATTGTTGAATTCTACAGCGATGTTGCCACCCCGCCGGAGTTGCCAGCATTAGGGCTTGCCCCACCTGCGCAGCAGTACATCTTGAGATCAGCGACGACAAATTCCCCTGCCGGCCCGACCAATGCGATAATTGTCGAAGTGGATTTCGGCACGAACCGGGGCGACAAGGTCTTCGCGCGGCGCACCGATGAGGGTTTCGTTTACGCAGTAAAGTATGCGGATTTCCAGCGTCTGCCCATGGCAAGCGGGGAGATGCGTGAGCGCCGGATTTGGAATTTCTCCACGAATGACGTGGCGCGCGTGACGATCCAGCAGCAGGGCCGAGTGCGCCAGATTGTCCGGAACGGAGCGCACGAATGGTCGCTCGCACTCGGGTCGCAGGGCGTCATCAACGACTTGGCGGTGGAAGAGGCCGTGAAGGGCTTGAGCCAATTGACGGCGGTCGCCTGGGTCGCGCGCGGAGACCAATACCGCGCCCGCTATGGTTTTACTGACAACGGGCAGCGCATTACGCTCGAATTGAAGAACGGTGACCAGGTTTCCGTTGAATTCAGTAGCCAAGCCTCCCCGAATTCGCCCTACGCGGCCGTGACGCTGGACGGACAGCTCTGGATTTTCCAGTTCCCGACCTGGCTCTACGATTACGCGCAGAGATACCTTTCGGTGCCTCCTAGCCCTTGAAATCAGAGCTCCCAACTGGGACCTGCCGAAAGCGCGGTATTTGGCGGACTTGCCGGGTCTATTTTCGCCGGTTCCGCATCACCGTCTGGCTCCTGATTCTCGCCTTGCTCGGCGCGCTGCTTTACCTCACTCAGATCGGCCTGCCCGATTTCGCCAAGAAGCCGCTGCTGGAAAACCTGCGCGCGCGCGGCCTCGACCTGCAGTTCTCGCGCCTGCGCCTGAACTGGCATCACGGTATTGTCGCGGAGAACGTCCGCTTCGGACAAACCGACGAACCACTCAGCCCGCAACTGACGGTCGAACTGGTCCAGGTTCGGCTCAACCACGAGGCGCTTGCCCGCCTTCAAATTCAGGTTGATTCGGTCGTGCTGCGCCGGGGCCGCCTAGTTTGGCCCCTCGCGGAAACCAATGAGGCGCCGCGCCAATTAACCGTTGAAGACATACAAGCGGAGCTTCGCTTTCTGCCGGGCGACGAATGGGCGCTGGATCAATTCACCGCCGGTTTAGCCGGAGCCAAAATCCAATTATCCGGCACGGTAGCCAATGCGTCCGCCGTTCGTGAATGGAAGTGGCTTAAACCAGAGCAGGCCGCGCCCGCCGGCGCATGGCGAAACCGTCTCCGGCAGTTCGCGGACGTGCTGGAACGCATCCATTTTTCCGCTCCGCCCGAACTCAGGCTTGATGTCCGGGGCGACGCGCGCGATGTCGCGAGCTTCGGTGTTCGCGTGCTGATGAGCGCCCCCGGTGCGGACACGCCCTGGGGGATGGTGACCCTCGGCCAGTTTAGTGCCCGGCTTTTCCCGGCCACGACCAACGAACTGACCAGCGCCGAGCTGAGTTTGGAAGCCGGCGCGGCGCAAACACGCTGGGCCACGACGTCGAATTTGCAGCTCACCGCTCACCTCGCCTCGTTCGACAGCCTGACGAACCTGGGGAATGGCGACCTGACTCTGCGCGCCGGGCACGTCAAGACCGAATGGGGCAACGCGACCAACTTGCAGCTCACGGTTCACGGCGCCTTCTTGGAGGGTCGGACGAATTTGATCAACGCCGACCTGGTGCTCTCGGCTGGGCACGTTGAGACCAGATGGGGCAGCGCCACCAACGCCCAGTTGAATGCCCAATGGATCCACGCCCTGACCAATGCCGTTCCGCTGGGTGGCGAAGGCACGCTTCGCTGCAGCCAGGTGGACACCGAGTGGGGCGCGGCGAGGGGGCTTTGGCTCAACCTGCACCTTGCCACGCCCCCGGCTACCGCGCGGCCCCACGTGGACAAATCGTGGGCCTGGTGGGCAAAGCTCGAACCGTATGAACTGGATTGGGATGGCCGCGTCAGCGGCGTGCGGTCACGCGGGCTTGAAGCCGAGGAAATCGCTTGCGGCGGAAGCTGGCGCGCGCCGGAACTCACGATCACCAATCTCCACGCTGAACTGTATCAACAACGCCTGGATGCCCGCGCCGGCCTGGATGTGGGGACGCGCGCCCTCGACCTCAGCCTCGCTTCGAACGTCGATCCACACAAAATCGCCCCCCTCCTCACCGAGGGCGCCCGGCGTTGGCTGGCACCGTTTGCGTGGGAGCAGCCGCCCGAATTGAAGGGCGAGGTGTCTCTGGTTTTGCCGGCGTGGACCAATCGCCAGCCCGACTGGCACGCCGAAGTGCAACCCACCCTCCGGTTGCAAGGTCAATTCAAACTCGAGCACGGCGGCGCTTATCGTGGAACGCCGATCACTGCCGCCCGATCGCACATCTCTTATTCGAACCTGGTCTGGCGCCTGCCCGATTTGACGGTCATGCGGCCCGAAGGAACGCTCGAAGCCGTGCATGAAGCAGATGACCGCACCAAGGACTTCTACTTCCGCATCTCCAGCACGCTCGATGTGAGGGTCCTGCGCCCGCTGCTGGATCCGGGGCTGCAACGCGGACTCGATTTATTCACATTCACGGAGCCGCCGGTGATTGGCGTCGAAATTTGGGGGCACGGGCACGAGCCGGAGCGGACAGGGATCAAGGGGCGGATCGCACTGACTAATTTCACTTTTCGCGGTGAATCCGCCAGCGGTCTTCAGACTGCTTTGCAGTACACCAATCGCCTCCTGCAAATCGCCTCCCCTCGCGTTCAGCGCGGCGAGCAGCAGCTCAGTGCGGATGGCCTGGCCGCGGACTTCGTCGCGCAGAAGATCTACCTGACCAACGGCTTCAGCACGGTCGAACCCATGGTCGTTGCGCGTGCCATCGGTCCCCACGTGGTCCGCGCGGTTGAACCGTATCACTTCGGGCAACCCCCGGTTGCCCATGTCCAGGGCACAATCCCGATGCATGGAGAGGAGGATGCCGATTTGCATTTCGACCTTGATGGCGGCCCGTTTGAATGGTGGCGAATCCACGTACCGCGCGTCGTTGGCCACGTGCACTGGCTCGGTCAGCAGGTCACTTTGAGCAATATCTGGCTCGACTTTTATGGAGGCCAGGCCGCCGGTTCCGCGCACTTTGACTTCAGTCCCCGGGATCGGACGGACTATCAATTCGCCCTGACCACAACCAACGCGCTCTTGCATCCGCTCGTGAAGGATTTGTTCGGCGTAACCAATCACCTCGAGGGAAGACTGCGGGGAACCCTGGTGGTCACGAATGCAAGCACGGCCAGCTTGCAAAGCTGGAACGGCCACGGCGACATGAACTTGCGGGACGGCTTGATCTGGTCAATCCCCATCTTCGGCATCTTTTCGGATGTGCTCAACGGCATGTATCCCGGCCTGGGCAGCAGCCGGGCCAGCGCCGGCACCTGCACGTTTATCATTACCAACGGCATCATCCGCTCCGATGATATGGACATCCGCTCGACGGGGATGCGGCTGCAGTACCGCGGCACACTGGACTTTCACGGCCAGGTCAACGCGCGCGTCGAAGCCGGGCTCCTGCGCGACATGCCGATCGTCGGCCCGGTCTTCAGCATCGCCTTGTGGCCGGTAACGAAGCTCTTCGAATACAAAGTCACCGGCTCCCTGGGCGATCCGAAGGCCGAGCCGGTTTCTCTCCTCCCCAAAGTCATGCTGCTCCCCTTGCAGTTTCCGTTCCATCCTCTTCGCACGTTGAGGGGACTGCTGCCGGAGGACCTCGGCGCGAGCCGCACGAACGCGCCGCCACTCACTTCGCCCAAACAGCCGTGAACACGAGGGGTTGGGCCCCGAAAACCCAAACCACGCGTTCTTTGATTTGAATCAAGGCGCGCGCCAGGGACCTGGCGTAGGTTGCAGGCATGAGTGAGCAACCTTTATTGGACGCCAGCAGCGAAAAAGTCATCTCGCTGGCGCAGGAAACACAATTCGCGCCGAACGGCATCGTCAGCCGCACCCTGCTTCGGACGCCGACGACGCGGGTAGTCCTCTTCGGCTTTTCCGAAGGCCAGGAATTGACGGAACACACCTCCACGCAACACGCCTTGGTCGAGGTCTTGTCCGGCGAGTGCGAGTTTTCCTTGGCCGGCAAACCGCACAACCTGAAAGCCGGTGACTTCCTCCACATGCCCCCTAACCTGGCGCACGCCGTCAAAGCGACCAAGCAGTTTTCGATGCTGCTCACGCTGTTCAAGCCGGCTTAGGGACATCCGGTGCTACCAGTTACCCAGTGCCAATCACCGATCGCCAATCGCCAATGAGCCAGCGAACCGTAACCTTGGACGTCCGAGAGGACATACGCAACGGCAGGGAGCCGTTTGCGAAGATCCTGCAGACGGTCGCCGGCTTGAAGGATAACGAACAACTCCGGTTGCTCGCGCCCTTTGAGCCTGCCCCCTTATACGCCGTGCTGGCGCAGCGGGGATACTCCCACCAGTCCAAGCCCACGCCCGCAGGCGACTTTGAGGTGCTCTTTACCCGCGGCTCCGCCGACCCCGCGAACCTGGAGCCAACCTCTGCTCTTTCGCAACCGCCGCCGAGCTCACAGCCCCGTGCGTGCACCGGCACTCCCGTCATTGAAGTGGATGCGCGCGGACTGGAGCCGCCGCAACCGCTCGTGAAGATTTTGGAAGCGCTGGCGACGCTGCCGGAAGGCGCACGGCTGCGCGCGCGCACCGACCGCCGCCCCATGCACCTTTATGCCCAATTGGAAGAACGCGGTTTCCTGGGCGAGAGCGAGGAACAAAAGGATGGCAGCTTCGTCACCTATGTCCGCCGCCGCTAAGAACGATGTCCCGCGCACCATGACCCCGACCCGAGCCGGGTTCAGCCCGCATGCGCCCTCCGTTACCCTGCCCCTCCGGTTCATGGTTACCGGCATGCTGGCGCTGTTCACGGGTGTAGCCCTACTGGTGCTGCGGCCGGATACTCTGGCAACGTATCACTACAACCAATACGTGATCGCCGCCACCCACCTGTTCGTCCTCGGCTGGATCTGCACCATCGTCATGGGCGCCATGTACCAACTCGTGCCGGTCGCCCTCGAGACCAGGCTCTATAGCGAGCGGCTCGCGGCCTGGCAATTCGCATTCCACCTCGTAGGCTTCGCCGGCATGGTCTGGATGTTCTGGACCTGGAATCTGAAACAGGTCGGGCACTTCGGCGCGGTGCTGACCGTGGGCGTGGGCCTGTTTGTTTATAACATCGTCCGGACGCTTCTTCGCGTGCCGCGTTGGAACGTCATTACGGTCGCGGTCGCGTCCGCCCTGGTTTGGCTGTCGCCGGCCGTGTGCGCGGGCCTGACCATCGCCGTGGGCAAGTGCAGCTACGAATCCGCGGCGGCGGCGGCACCCGGCAACCCGCTGGGCGAGCTCCTGCACGGACTCAAATCGGTGGCCACGTTCACAGCGCGCTTCGACCAAATCAGCGCGATGCACGCGCACGCGCATCTCGGCGTCCTGGGGGTGTTCGTGATGCTGATCGTCGGCATCTCCTACAAGCTCGTGCCCATGTTCACCCTGAGCGACATTCAGAGCCGGCGCCGCGCTCTTGCCTCAGTGGCCTTGCTGAATGCCGGTCTGCTCGGCTCGTTCGTGACCATCCTGCTTCGCCATCCCCTCAAGTTCGCCTTCGCGCTGCTCGCCGTGGCCGGGCTGGCATGCTACGGCCTCGAGATGATCGCCATCCTGCGCGCGCGCAAACGCCGCCCGCTGGACTGGGGCCTCAAGTCTTTCCTGACCGCCATCAGCCTCCTTGCGCCGCTCTCTCTCCTCGCGCTCATCCTTTCATGGCCGGGTCTGCCGCTCACCACCCTGACCGGCCGGCTGGAGAACGCTTACGGATTCCTGGCGCTGGCGGGCGTTGTCTCCTTCGCCATCATCGGCATGTTCTATAAGATCATCCCCTTCCTCGTCTGGTATGGCAGCTACAGCACACAAATCGGGCTGCGCAAAGTCCCATCCCTGGCGGACCTCTATTCGCCCGGCCTGCAGGCAGCGGGTTACTGGACCTATATGGCGGGCCTGGGGGCCACCACCACCGCGATCCTCCTGGGCAATGCCGTCGCGGTGACCTACGCCTGCGCCCTGCTGGCGCTCAGCCTCGCGACGCTGGCGTTGAATGTCGCAAAGATCCTCAGCCACCTTGTCCGCCCCAGAATTGAACCGCTCAACTTGCGCCCCGCGCTGGGAGGGAACCTGTGAACCCCCTCATGCCCCAGCCCCTTAGCTCAATCTGCGCGACACCCCAGTAGAGGACAGCTTATGCATACTACGCAACTCGATGAGCATCGGATTCTCGAAACCCTTCGCCAGGTCGTTGACCCGGAGATTGACTGCAACATCGTCGATCTCGGGCTGATCTACGGCACACAAATCGAGGGCCGCAAGGTCACCGTCCAAATGACCCTGACCACCCAAGGCTGCCCGATGCACGAGAGCATTGCTTGGGGCGTAAAGAACGCGCTGCTCAACCTCGAGGCGGTCGAGGAAGCGGAAGTGGAGATCGTCTGGGACCCGCCGTGGAACCCATCCATGATGACCGACTACGGCCGCGCTCGCGTCGGCCTGCGAACCTGACCAGACCACCCTGATTTGACCGTCACCAATCACCATTCACCAAAGACAGATAAATTATGAGCACAGAGACTGCATCCATCATCGGCGCCGACAAAGTCATGGACGTGCGCCCGATTCCTTGCTCCGTTAAGCATGGCCTGATCCTGAAAACCTGGCGTGAGCTGCCGATCGGCGATCATTTCATTCTGCTGAATGACCACGATCCTGTGCCGCTGCGCTACCAGTTCGAGGCCGAATTCCCCGGCACATTCACCTGGGATTACCTAGAACGCGGCCCGGAGGATTTCCGCGTCAAGCTCACCAAACTCCAGGAGCTGCCGCCGCCCGTCGCCACCGCCACGTCTTACGGCTGTTCCGGGCACTAAGCGCTGCTTTCTTTGCTCATGTAGCCGCCGACGGCAGTCGGTGCCATCTCCGGTGCGACAAGAATGCGCCGACTGCCGTCGGCGGCTACGTCACGTCGGGGCATCCCGCGCTTTGCGAAACATCCGCCCCGGGGTTCCAGCTCCCGCGTCCGCTTTCCTGGGCGAGGCGTGAGAAAATCTCCGTGTGCCGTAGCAGCAAGGGGTCCTCGTCCAGCTCCTTGACCGTGTGGGGCAGGCGATAGGACCAATTGGTCGCGGCCACCGAGCCGGGGGTGTTGAACCGCGCCGTCATGCCGAAGACGTCGGTGATCTGGAACACCGCCAGCCACGATCGCGATTGCAGCACCGCCCGCGCGTACGCCTCGTGCAAAGGGTCGCTGAACTCGCGCGGCGGCTCGCCGTCCTTCAGCCCGGCGAACTCCATCACCATACGCAGCTCGCGGCGGTTGGCGTCCACGTCCTTTCCGGCGTCGAAGTTCCGCCAGCACTCGGCCCAGGCGGCAGCCAGCGGCGAGTGGTCATGCGTCGTGGGCTGGGCCAGTGACAGGCGCGGATACCTCTTCGGATCCGAGTAGTGGCCGTCGGGCTCGCGGAAGAACATCGGGATGCGAAAACCGGGAACGCCGAGCTTCTGCAGCGTGGGCGGCACATACTCCGGCACCACGCCGAGGTCCTCGGCCACCACGGTCGTCTCGCCAGAACCCTCCAGCACCACCCGCAGGATTTCTTCCCCTTGCCTCTGGTTGGCGGCCTTATGCTCGGGTGTATCGTCCGGAAATTGCTTGAACCCAGGCAGGCGTCCGCCCGTCCTGGCTGCCGCTTCCGCTTCTGTCAGCGGCAGAAACTCCGCGTTCCGGTCCGGCGTCCAGGGGAACGAGTAGATGCGGAAGAACCCGAGCACGTGATCAATGCGATAGAGGTGGAACACCTTCTGGATGTTTCCGACCCGCGTGCGCCACCAGTCGAAGTTGCGCCGCCGCAATTCATCCCAGCGATAGTTCGGGATACCCCAGTTCTGCCCCCACTTCGCCGTGAAGGGATCCACCTTAAACACCTTCTCCGGCGGCGCTCCTCCGCTCCAATCGAGGTCGAAGATCGCCCCGTTCGCCCAAACGTCAGCGCTAAATCGCCCCACCCCGAACGGGATATCACCCATCAGGTTGACCTGCTTCGCCGTCCCATAGGCCTTAAGCGCCTGCCATTGGCCAAAAGCCAGCCATTGGACGTACATGAAGAAAAGCTGCCTGCGCTTCAGCTCGTCGCTTCGCTTCTCCGGCAGCGACAGCAGCCACTGCAGCGCACTGTCCGGCGAGCGATGCTCCGGCGCCCAGCGGTCCCAGGCCGCCATACCGCTGTTCTCCTCCATTAACACTCGGAACAGCGCGTAGTCGGCCAGCCAATCCTCGTTCTCCGTCTGGAACGACCGGAACTGCCGGGCGCGCTCCGTCTCCAGGTTGAAGTGCATCTGGCAGAAACCCTCGAACGCGGCCTCCAGCAGCTTGCGCTTAAGCGCCTTGACTCCGGGATAATGAACCGGCCCCTCGCGCAACTCAGCCACCAGCTTTGGTGGCGCCAGCTCCGCGAATTTGTCCGGCGACAGATCCGGCACGGTGCCCGGCGAGATCGCGATCGTCGCCGGCTCGATCGCCAGCGAGCTCAGCGCGTTATAGGGACTGTTATCGTCGCTAATTTCGTTGATGGGTAGCGTTTGGAGGATGTTCAGCCGGTGGCGGGCGCACCAGTCAATCATCTGCCGCACGCCCTCCGTATCGCCGATGCCGAGGTCCTCCTCGGTGCGAATAGCAACCACCGGCTCCAAAACGCCGGCCAGCGACTGGGTTGGACTTAGCTTCATAAGGTAAAGCCCGAAAGCTTGATGGCAACCGCGGCGCCTCGTCAAGCGCCTCAATTTCGGCACAGCCCAGACCGGGAGCGGAACCAGATTCACTGCTTCGAGGAGCAGTGAGCCAACCAGGGCTCCCCGGCGGGTGCCTTCCGGCACTCATTGAGGTTAAACTCGCGCACAAAGAGCCCATTTGTGCCAGGATGGCACCTGATTGAGACGGCCCTTTCCCCCGTCTCCCCTTCGCATTCCCACGCTGAACCCGCGCTGCACCGGCACTTTCCCCAGGCTTGAAGATGGCTTGGGGGTGGCTTTGGGGTCACATGAGGATGGCTTTAGATGGCTTTCCGCGGCAGGTCGGTCACGGCGGGACGGAGCGCCGGTCTCCGACACGCGTCCGTCAGGTTGGTGGCGGAAGCAGCCGCGAGGCAGGACAGCTTCGCCCGGGTGGCAATGAAACACACCGCCAAACGGTGGATGGCGCGGCCTTCCATCGGGAATCTCCTTCGCTACTTCATCTGTCGGAGCTTTGGCGGTTACAACTGGCTCACGGCCGCTGCTCCTTTTGCAGGCTGGCCATCACTTGCTTTCGGTAGCGATCGGTCGGCAGATTCCATTCGTTGAACATCTGGAGGCCCACGCGCTCGGCGGTGCTGAACAGTCTCTGGGCATCTTTCATGCGCGTGTCAGCGTCGCCGATGCGCAATTGCAGTTGGGCATACAGCAGGGGCATTCGCGCGGTTTGCACCCGCAGCAGGGCGTCGCGGTCATCGGCCACCAGCCGTTCCGCCTCGTCGAAGAATGCGTTATACCGCCTGAGGAGTTCCGGCGAAAGGTATCCCTGGCGGTGGTTCGCCGGGTCGCCGAAGATCTGCAACGGCGCACCCGACCGCTCCAGGGCATCGTGGATCAGATCGATGTACTGGCGCATGGGCTTGGCGGCGGGACCGTAGTAGCCTTGGAGGAAATCATCGATGGCACGGTCGACGTTGCAGGCCGGGTTCCACATCAGCTTGGCCAGCAGATAAGCCCGCAGTTCGGCAAATTCGCCGTGTACCTCCCGGTTGCCCTGGGCGAACATGCCCTTGGCCTGGTGGCGGACGAAGAACTGCAGGTTCGGTTGCAGGGTGCGGAGGTTGGGGAAGGGGCTGACCAAATGGCTGAACTGCACGACATAATCCCAGATGAAGACATGATCGCTGATCTCTGACCAGCCTTCCACATCCGCGCGGAAGGAGGCGGAGCCAGGGTCGGTCGCAATGGGCTGGCGGCGATCGCACTCGATGCTGCAGAGCATGATCAGGACGTTTCCGGCCGGACGCAAGGTCCTGGGCGGGCGCCGGCTGTATTGGTAAGAAAGCGTGGAGATCGTTTTATCGGGAAACTCGGCGGCGATCCGGTTAATGAACTCCAGCAGTGAACCCATCGGCGTCCCTTCCCGCGTATCGATGGCTTGGCAGGCCGGGCACTGGCAATGCCCGCCGGTATCATTCTGGCTCACCGACCAGTAGCGAGTCTCGGGCTGCTTGCTCATCCGCTCCTTCAGATCGGCCACGACAAGCCGGAAGACCTCCGGGTGCGTCAGGCACAATTGCGTATCGGGCCTCCGTTTGCCGTCCACCAGCGCGAAGTACTCTGGATGCGTTTTGAAATACTTCTCCGCGGGCACGTGCACCCCAAACGTGTGACACCAGGAGCCCCAACCGCGATGCCGTTCCTGGGCCATTTTGCCATTTTGAATGATGCTGGCATTGCCGTTGAGTTTGTT
>Ga0209777_10006327_pt1 | contig 13340 bp, 15 predicted proteins | sample FrelakmetHBP12HB_FD_187147 | JGI IMG/M metagenome (GOLD analysis project Ga0209777, IMG submission 187147) | Freshwater lake sediment microbial communities from the University of Notre Dame, USA, for methane emissions studies -HBP12 HB (SPAdes)... | ecosystem: Environmental > Aquatic >...
TATCTCTGGATCAGGCTATCGAATTTATTGCCGAAGATGAGCTTGTGGAAATCACTCCTAAAAGCGTCCGCCTGAGAAAAATGGAACTCGACGCCACCAAGCGTCAGCAGAAAAGTCGTAAAGACGATTAATATAAATTTCGTCATTCCGCGTGTGCCCTTGCGTGCCCTTTAGGGTATCAGGGTAGTGAAAACCGGAATCCAGAAAGATACTGGATGCCCGACTGGAGATTTCGGGCATGACAGATTAAGAAAAGTTATGATGAAGCTATCCACATTATCAAGAGACATTCAATAGCCAGAACCGATATGATTACTGAAATTCAAGCTAACTTTTATCGCATAACTTTGCGTATGCCATATCGCTTAAGGCACGTGCATGCCTATCTTTTGGCCAAAGATAAGGAGCTGGCGCTTTTTGACACTGGACTCAATATGCCCGGCTCTTATGAAACGCTGGAGAAAGACTTAGCAAGCATCGGCTTCAGCATTAATAACATCAGGCATATTTTTTTGACGCATGTGCACACGGATCACTGCAGCATGGCCGGGCTGCTGCAAAAAAAGACAAACGTGAAAATTTATCTTTCTGCCGCGGCTTACGAAGAATATAAACATTTTCGTCAGGCGGATTTAGCGGTCAGCCGGGCCAGGCAATTCTACTCACGCCATGGTATGTCTTCTCACGAAATCGACACGGTAATCGAAGAATATGAAGACATGCGAGGCATCATAACCGAATTTAACGTCGATGATTATCTGCAGAACAACGAAATTCGTGAATTCGGCGACTGGAAATTTGAAGTCATTTTTACTCCGGGACACGCCACCGGACATGTTTGTTTTTTCTTCAGAAAGGAAGGAATTCTGTTGGCCGGAGATCATATCCTGCCTTATATAGCGCCGAGCCTAAGCCCCAACATATTTGACGATAATTTCCGTCCATTGCAAACTTATTCGGATTCTCTGCAGGTTATAGAACAATTGCCTTTAGCCACAATATATCCGGGGCATGGTAATTCTTTTGGCGGCGTAGGTGAACGCCTGTCCGAAATACGCGCCCACCACGCGCAAAGAAAACAATTGATTTTTGGTTTTGTCAATGGAATACCAAAAACCACTTATTCGTTGGCTAACGAGATATTCGGCAATAACATGCCTGATTTTGAAAAATTTATGGCTTTGAACGAAACTCATGTCTATTTGAAAGAACTCAAGTTTGAAGGCGCGATAAAAGAAAAAATGGATGGCAAGGTTTTAGTCTATACCGCCTGTTGAAATGAGGCTATTTTGAGTAAACTTTTGCAAAAAGAAATTGGACGCCGCCGGACATTCGGCATTATCAGCCACCCCGACGCGGGCAAAACCACGCTCACGGAAAAGCTTTTGCTTTTCGGCGGCGCTATCCAGCTTGCCGGAGCGGTAAAAGCCCGTAAAGCGTCAAAGCACGCTTTGAGCGACTGGATGGCCATAGAAAAAGACCGCGGCATTTCCGTTACCTCATCGGTCATGAAATTCGAATACGCTGACTGCGATATAAATCTTTTGGACACGCCCGGCCATCAGGATTTTTCGGAAGACACTTACCGCGTACTCACGGCGGTGGACAGTGCGCTGATGGTTATTGACGGCGCCAAAGGCGTGGAGGCGCAAACCCAGAAGCTTATGGAAGTCTGCCGCCTGCGCAATACCCCGATTATAACTTTCATCAACAAACTCGACCGCGATTGTCTGCCGCCGCTGGAGATTCTCGCGGATATCGAAGACAAACTACAAATTGAATGCTCACCCTTATCCTGGCCGATTGGCATGGGCAAGCGCTTCAAGGGCGTTTACAATCTTTATGATAAGAAATTGCATCTGTTCACACCGGGAAAAGCCAAGCGTTCGGAAGAAGGAGTGGTCATTGAGGATTTAAACGATCCCCTGCTTGATGAATTATTGGAAAGCCAAGCTAGTGAGCTGCGTGAGGAAATTGCCTTATTGGAAGGTGCAGCCAATCCCTTTGATCTTAAAGAGTACCTGAAAGCCAGCCAGACGCCGGTTTTTTTCGGCAGTGCCATCAATAATTTCGGAGTGAAAGAATTACTGGATGCTTTTGTGGAAATCGCCCCACCGCCGGTCGCACGCCCTACAACGACCAGAGAGGTAAAACCAGATGAGGATGATTTCGCGGGCTTTGTTTTTAAAATTCAGGCCAATATGGATCCGGCACATCGCGATCGCATCGCTTTTATGCGGATTTGTTCCGGAAAGTTTCAGCGCGGCATGCGCGTAATCCATCATCGTATCGGCAAGGAAGTTTCTTTAGCCAATGCCACAATTTTTATGGCGCAGGACCGCACCAATATCGAAGAAGCCTATCCGGGCGATATTATAGGCATCCATAATCACGGAACCATCAAAATCGGCGACACCTTCACACAGAAAGAACCTCTCAAATTTACCGGCATCCCACACTTTGCTCCTGAACATTTCTGCCGTGTGCGGCTCAAAGACCCGTTGAGAATAAAGCATTTGCAAAAAGGATTGACTCAACTTTCGGAAGAAGGCGCCATTCAGGTTTTTAAACCGTTGTGGGGCTCGGACAACATCCTGGGCGCGGTCGGCGCGCTGCAGTTCGATGTAACGATGGCGCGGCTCAAAGACGAATACAGCGTCTATGCCGACTACGAAAAAACCGATTATGCTGCCGCCCGCTGGGTTACCTGTGGTGACGCCAAAGTAATGGAAGATTTTCAGAAGAAAAATTCGACAAACCTTGCCCAAGATACGGAGGGAAATCTCGTTTATCTGGCGCTAAGTGAATGGCGCTTGTCCCATACCATGGAAGAATGGCCGCGGATTCAATTCCATAAGACGATGGAAAAAAGCTAATACTTTAGCTGTTGATGAGTTGATCCTATGGCGCTCGACGCAACGGCTCACAGGCCGCGAGGTAATGAGCGTTTCTACTGAAGCCGCTGGGCATCTTTATTTTTTAAATGTTCGAGTAGGTACATTGATTGAGATAGTACAATAAACCGGTCTAAGTGAGACTCATCAAATAGCCAAATCTCTCTTAGATTATTTAGTTTTGGAGAAAACGGGAATTCAGCTTGAAAAAAATGTACTGTTAAAGCCTTTCCCTCTTGGTATTTATTTACCTTTGTGTCAACAAGCTTACAATTTGGACAAATAAAGGACACTTGGGACTTGATATCATCAGTTGAAAAGAAATCGGTCATTGCTGCAAGGATATGAGCACCCTTTTCGTCTGCCTCAATGGCCTTCGGCTTCATTAGTTTCCCGTTTCGCGAGCTTATCCTTTTTATGAAAAGCCAGGATTTCAAATCATTCTCATCTTGAGGATCAAACATGATCTCAGTCTTTGCCCTTGGATGCTTATCTCCATGTTGCTGACCACTCTGTGATTTGATTTCGATTAGCAGCTCATTGTTGCCGAGATTCACTTTAAGGTCTGGAGTAGGCACAATATCTTCATGTACTATTTCAAGTACATTTCCCATAAAGACTTTTTCGATTAGAAAAATGGATGTGACCTCAGATTGAGCGGCACGGAATATTTGCCATCTATTCCATGCCTGGTCTATTTTCATCGACATCGGGGCTGAGACAGAGAGCCTTTTAAGAATTGATTCAGAATTCACGAACCGATTTAAATTCTCAAGGAAGTATTCAAAATCAGGCCAAAACCCATAGCTATCGTTGGATGAATAATCGTAAAGAAAAGTATCTTTAAGGTTTTCTCGTTGTGAAATAAACTTTTTTATTTTTGGGTATTTGATAAGTGTTTCATTCATAGTTCATTCAACGCCGCCTTCTGCTCTTAATAGGCAAAACAGCGCGAACAATTTATTTCGTTGGTTTTAAGCGCTTATCCATTCCCGTAAAACCGCAATCAGGTTCGTAGCACGTTACATTAAGAAACTCGCACTTCTGCTTACAAACGGGGCAGACCTCCGGTGGTTTAATTTCCACGATAGTGTTTCCACAATTGCTACATTTCCATGTATTTTCGGGGATGGTTGGCTTATTGTCTGTCATATTAATATCTCCTTTCGGAAATTATGAACGAATTTAGCATAAAAACGATATCCATTGTGAAGATTTTTTGCTCTTGTAATTAATCATTACTTTCGGTAAATGAACATACTCTTTTTAGTTAGGTAAATTCATGGCAAAAAGCACGAAAAAAAATGATCTGTCCGGGTTGACTCTGCTGGGCAAAGCGGCGAAACCGGTGCGAAAGCTGGAGACGTTTCCCAATCATAATGACAAGCGCGATTATGTGGTTACCTTGCAAACCGAAGAATTTACCTGTGTTTGTCCCAAGACGGGTCAGCCGGATTTTGCCAAAATAAAAATTCAATACATACCGGATAAGAAAATTATCGAGTCCAAATCTTTAAAATTGTATCTATGGTCTTTCCGCAATGAAGGTGTTTTTCACGAACATGTCACCAATATAATTCTTGATGATTTGGTAGCCGCGCTTAAGCCGCGCTGGTGCAAAGTAAGCGCGGAATTTGCCGTGCGCGGTGGTATTGGAATTACCGTCGACGCGGAGCACAAAAAGTGACGACTTCGTAAATAAGGAATTGTTGCATAATGGAAGAAATCAGCAAGGATAAAACACGCCGGCGCTGGCTGCCCTTGATTTCGGCTATATTTGTCACCACTTTAATCATTTCCAATATTATAGCTGTCAAGCTTGTTTCCGTAGGCGGTTTGATCATGCCTGCGGCGATTTTTATTTTCCCCATCTCTTACATCTTCGGCGACATTCTGACGGAAGTTTACGGCTACGCCCGCTCCCGCCGCGTTATCTGGATAGGTTTTTTCTGCAACTTGCTGGCTGTCGCGGTAATATGGATCAGCATTAACCTCCCCGCCGCTCCAGTATGGAATTTAGGAGCTTTTGAATCCTCGACAGCGGCGCAAAAAGCTTATGCAGCTATATTCGGCTTTACCCCGCGGATTTTGATTGCTTCATTTGCCGCATATCTCTTCGGTGAATTTATTAATTCCTTTGTGTTGGCCAAAATGAAGATAGTAACCGGCGGCAAACATCTCTGGACACGCTTAATCGGCTCGACATTGCTCGGACAATTGGCCGATTCCGGCATTTTTATCACGCTGGCTTTTTATGCGACCATACCAACGGCGATTTTAGGAAAAATAATTCTGACCCAATGGATTATAAAATCGGCGTACGAAGCTTTGGCCACGCCTTTTACCTATCTGATTGTCAATTTCTTGAAGAAAACGGAAAAAGAAGATTATTACGATTACAAAACAAATTTCAATCCGCTCATGTGGAAGGAATAAATATACAGATGGCCGGACAAGATCACCGCAGAACTATCACGCGGAGATTAAATCAAAGTAGTCGAATCTTGCTGATTTCATGACGTAATTTTTCCTTTTCATTTTTTTTGAAATGAAGTAGCGTAAAATAAAATTCTTTAAAATACCCACTGGGTATATTAATTGTTAGCAGGCAAAATGAAATGGTAGAAATATTACGAATTATCTTGGTCAGCGTGGTTATTAGCTGCTTATGAGCATAAAACACGAAATCGATAATAGGGTTACAATACTTCAAACTGCTATGGGAAAAACGCTCTGGGAAGTACAAGGTGTTGAACAAATGATGGCGAAATACTATGCAATTGTATTTAAATTAAATGAATCCCCGACACTCGAAGAAATAGGCAAAGAATTCGATGAGAACTTTACCCATACAGCTGGTCGCTTATTAGGACTTCTTAGAAAAGCAGACGCTAATAATAACGTAGCAATTAATAAGCTAGAAAATTTTGTTTCTGAAAGGAACTGGCTTGTTCACAAACTCAGAAGAGAGGATTATTTATCACTTTCAAATAAGGAGGGGTTTGAAAAAGTAATCCAACGTGTTCAAACCCTAGAGGCTTATTCTGCTGAGCTAATATTTATGTTTCACAATAGATTAATTGAGTATTTCATTAACTTGGGTACACCCCAAGAACTAATTGAGCAGGAACAAGAAAAGGCGCTTCGAAAAATATATGGTAGCTAACAAATCAATACAGCCGATCGCTACGCTCCGGCTGATTTTTTCGTTAAATGAGAAATATCCAGACATAATAATTCGCAAAGACTCAAAGGTGGATTTTAAGATCATTGGAAAAGTTGTCGATATGATACCAAAACTGTGAGGGGAAACTATATGAAACACATTATTTTATTTATCACAATTGCTTTTGTCCTTATTGGTTGTCAGCATCACAATTTACAAAATTATACAGCTATTGACCAATCTGAAAAGACCATAACTGTGCCCCCTGGATCAAAAGGATTAAGGGGTAAGTTGAAGCAGACTCTTACCGAACAGGGCTGGCGGCTTTCCGTAGACAGAGGACCGGCTGTTATGGAAGGCGATCTTGGAAGTAAAACGAAACTTGAATCTTATGACACTTTCAACACACGATATCGTCTTTACGTTGCATCTGCTCAATTCGATATATGCTTAAATTTTGAACCAGCAATCACTTATGACATTTCATTTATTGACAATAAAACCGGGAGCGAAGTTTTTACCATTGAAGGGAAAGGCTGTGAAAGCTTGGCTGTAAAAAAGTTTAAAGAGGCCATTTCTGGTTTTTCAAAGTAGTAAATTATGTTCGATTCACACAAAATCGCTATATATGAGTTTGAACGTATCGGAGAAAGCGAACTACGCTATAAAATCGCGCATGGAACTTTCTTTGGCAACCACGCTCTTGCTACCGAATGGTTACGACAGCAAGAAGAGGCTCGCTCGTCTGAACTTTCATCACGCCGGGATAAACGGGAGGAAGAAACGCTTTCTATCGCACGGAAAGCACGGTCAGAGGCACGCATCGCAAATATCATAGCAATTAGTGCAATAATATTAAGTATAGCTACTACAATAGGTATAGCAATATTCCAGTGGTTGACTAAAAAATGAAAAAACATTTAACCTTTCAATCTAGCCGAACGCTACGCCCCGGCTGATTTTTTCGTTAGGTAGAGGATGACATGATAGTTTTACAATGGATTGTTTGGTGCTTTGCCTTACTGCTGTTCTTCGGTTTTCTGTTGAGTGTGAGACAAGATGCCAAGAACGGCAAACCAGTCCACATCATCACCATCGTAGAAACGACACTTCTACTGGTTTTTCCACTCGTATTTCTCTTTTGTCCATGGAGCAAATTCCATTTGCTCTGGGTTGCGCCCTGTTGTTTTATCGTAAGCAAGATGGGCTTCTTCGTCTTTCGCGTCCCTATTATTGGGGCGTTCTTGAGGGTTGTTTTTTTATTTCTCGGAAGAGTCTTCCTTATCGGTATCGGTGGAACTATACAAGGAGTGCCTTATGGGAAGTAATAAAAACCTAACTATTCAATACAGCCGATCGTTACGCTCCGGCTGATTTTTTCGTTAACCGCTTTCCAAAAACCCCAACTCCTGCAAAATCTCTCTTGCCCGCTCAGCTTCATCAGCTTTTACCAGCAGGCGGGCATAGGCTCCGGCGGCGATGAGCAGGACAGAGCTTTCCCCCTGAAAAAAATAAATGATTCCTTCACCATCCAGAACGGATTTTATAAAAGCGATATCGCCCTGTTGATAAGTGGAGAAAACCTCCACAAATTCTTCATCGCCGCAATCACCAGCCGGTTCCGGCGGCAGCGCGCCGACCAGATCAGCACCGCAACCCACGCACTTTAAAAAGCCATCTCTATACTCGCTCTTACATTGGGGACAAAACATTCCGGATTGCCTTATTTCGTCAGTTTAATAAAAACTACAGGTTCATCCCAGAGGAAGAATGATCCATCGGATGACTCGACTAAGTTAATTATATTTTTCGCGCTGTCGGTAAGAATTACCGTGGATGTATCAAATGATAGTTTCCCGTTTTCCTGCTTTTTCTTCTCTATCGTTCCTTTGACTTTGCGTTCTTTTATCGCCTTTGTAAAAGCTTCATTGGAGGGATGCCAAAAAATAAGTTTGTTGTCCTTTAGCTGGAATCTGCCCCAAATATAGTCATCTTTACTGTCTTTCTCCGGCAATATATTGAAATACAGCCAGGAATTGCCTTTCATGATTTTCAGCATTAATGTTTCAGTTTTTTCTTTATCTTCCAGAAAAAAAATTTTTATAATACCTTTTTCTGGATCAATTGTTTTGATGAGAATAGCGCCTTCATCGTTTATCCAGGTGCCATCTATCCTTTGGACATCTAACTTGAATTCCTGCAATCCAACCATATTTTTTGAAACTACGGGGCACCCCATTAGAACTGCCAAGAATAATATCAAAAGTAATCTTTTTGCCATCTTCATCATATTTGCCTCACATTGAGTGCAACAATAATTGAATTTTAATTAATTCTTACACTTCAACTTCGTTCTATTTTATCCCGACCGACTCGCTTCGTCGTTCCAAGAGAATTACATTACGCCATATCCCGGCAAGAGAGCCATACGTCATTTTGCCCAACCGCTCGCGCCTGCCGACTTCCCGGAATCCATATTTCTTCACAAGAGTGAGACTTGCTTTATTCTCAGGGAATATCCCGCTCTGTAGAGTCCAAATGCCTGCTCTTTCAGAAGCGCCTATCAAAGCAGCCATAAGCGCTGATCCTACGCCTTGATGACGCTTTGCGACACGAACGTACAAGCTGACTTCTACCACGCCCGAATATACTCGGCGGCCGGAAACCGGACTCAAGGCCGCCCATCCTATTACGGTATCTCCATCTTTCGCGACCAATCTGCAATCAAGCAGATGTGCCGTATTCCATCTTTCCCAATCCGGAGCTTCCGTTTCAAATGTTGCATGGCCGGTGGCGATTCCCTCTTGATATATACGACAGACTTGCTCCCAATCATCGGGCAACATCTTATCTATTACATATTCCATTTTCTTGTCTTATCCTGCCAATAATTATTCAACTTTTGCATCCCGTTCCAAAAGCAACGCGCGCAGTACCGATCTGTGACAGCGCTGTTCGTCGGCACAATAACAACCGATGGAAAAATTGGATTGATGAGAGAGAGCAGCGAGCAGATCAAGAGTTCTGCCATTCTCCGGTGTCGCCATTTCCACACGAAATTTACGCAAAAAGCCTTTCCATTCGTCTTCATTTTTGGCATTCCGTCCCAGTTTTAATGTTTGCGGACTAGGTGACAGATTGGGAAACCAAACATCATACCAATTTTGCGCAGAAAACTCGCTTTTAGGTACGCCGCGGGGTGGACGCCTGACCGTCCCGATACGAATGCCTTCATCAGATATTCTTTCAGTCCCGAAACGAACGATGCGCACAGTCATGGTTAGCTCCTTAACGATTGGCGAGGTCGCGGATTTCCGCGTTTTCTATCACCCGCCCGTAGATATTTTCTAAGGTAGCTTTCAACATGGCCCGTCCGAGGTCTTGTCCATTCACGTAGAGGCTGCGGAATGGTTTCAATAATCTAAAGAGCGGTCTTAAGGCTCGGTACAGCCGCGGGCTACTGTTTGATGATTCGCCGTCAATGAATGCAGGACGCCAGCAAACTGCATGAACCAGAGCCATTAGATCGCGCTCGGTTTCCGCCTTCACGCGCGCCCACGTGAAGCGACCGTTCATATTCGTGCCTTTACCGCTGATGAAGTGGAATGCCGCATTCGGACTATGTATTCGCAACGTGCTCGCCGCAGCAAGAGCGAAATCGTGCGTAATCTTCCGATACCCCTCCCCGGAAACCTGCGTCGCGGAGATGCCCAAGCAAAAGAGACAGGCATCGACATCCACGAAGGCTTCTTCGACCGGCGTGAAATCCAGATAATCGTTGTGGATGAATACACGAAGTTTTTTGTGGGTGAAGCGCAGCGGACGCCGGGTAATTGCGCGAATCTCTTTAACGGCCGGCGAGGAAAAGCACGCCCGGAGAACACTGCCGCCCGCGGCACCACTTGCACCAAAGATTAGAACATTCATTCGACATTCCTCCCCCAAGAATTAGGTTAGGTTTAGCGAATTTGTAAACGACCTTTACTTTTTCCGATTCTTGATACATCGTTAAATACCTCAACAATTTAACTTTTGCAATTACTATCCACAACTAGCTGTTGTGATATTTTGTATTTTATCTATAATAGAAAGTAAGATAGGCTGAAGGTTATAAAAATATATGGCAAAATTAACTCTCAACGAATGGGTTGCCCGCTTAAAAAAAAATAAAAGTTTTCTTCATAGTGCCACCGCTATTGTTGATATTCCCGAAAAAGCAGGCGATTGGGAAGATTATCCATCATGGGTTAATCCGCAGTTGCAGTCGGTTTTGAAGAAACGCGGCATAGAGAGACTCTACAAACATCAGGCGCAGGCAATTCGTTTTATCCGCAACGGTAAGGATGTTGTGCTGGTTACACCTACGGCCAGCGGCAAGACGCTTTGCTATAATCTTCCTGTCCTCCAAAGCATTCTGGAAGAACCGGAAACGCGCGCCTTATATCTTTTTCCGACCAAAGCGCTGGCGCAGGATCAAATGCATGAGATTTACAGCCTGATCACCGATTTGCAGGCCGATATCAAAACTTTTACTTATGACGGCGATACACCCGATGATGCCCGCCAGGCCATCCGCAAGCAGGGACATGTCGTCGTTACCAATCCGGATATGCTGCACGCGGGAATCCTGCCGCATCATACTAAATGGCAAAAACTATTCGTTAATTTAAAATATATTGTCATTGATGAACTGCATATTTACCGCGGCATTTTCGGCTCGCACTTTGCCAATGTCATCCGCAGGCTGGTGCGGATTTGCCGTTTTTACGGCGCTGATCCCGTTTTCATTTGCTGCTCGGCTACCGTAGCCAATCCCCGTGAACATGCCGAAAAAATATTGGAGCGTGAGGCTGCTCTTTTTGATAAAAGCGGCGCACCCACGGCGGCAAAGACATTTATCCTTTATAATCCGCCGCTGGTTAATCGCGAGCTGGGTATCCGGCAGAGCGCCATGACGCCTGCGCGCAAAATTGCCGCTGATCTCATTGAAAACGACATTCAAACAATTGTTTTTGCCACCAGCCGCTTAAACGTGGAAGTGCTGACCAAATATCTGAAAGATAAATTTGTACGGACGAAACCAAAAGACGATCACTTTGTGACCGGCTACCGCGGCGGCTATCTGCCGAACTTGCGCCGCGAGATCGAAAGCGGCCTGCGGGAGCGCGAAGTTATGGGAGTTATCAGCACCAATGCGCTGGAGTTGGGTATTGACATCGGTAATCTGGAAGCGTGCATTATGGTCGGCTATCCCGGCTCTATTGCCAGCACCTGGCAGCAGGCGGGGCGCGCGGGAAGGCGTACAGGCCGCAGTTTGGCTATGCTCATTGCCCGCAGTAATCCTTTAGATCAATTTATCATGGAAAATCCCGATTACTTCTTTTCCCTTTCGCCAGAACATTGCCGCATCAATCCCGACAATCTGCTTATCTTACTGCATCACATCAAAAGCGCCGCCTTTGAATTGCCCTTCGAAAAAGGAGAAAAGTTTGGCGGTGAAAATCTGGAAGAATTCCTCCAGTATCTCGAGGAAAAAGGAGTATTGCATCGAACAGACGACCGCTGGCACTGGGCGGCGGAAAGCTATCCGGCGGATGAAGTAAGCCTGCGTTCTATTAACCCGGAGAATGTTGTTGTAGTGGATACCACTGAGGCGGGCAAGCACAGGGTGATTGCGGAGGTGGACTGGGACAGTGCCTTTACCACTGTGCATGATGAAGCTATTTATATGCTGGCCTCCGAGCAGTATCACGTGGACAAACTCGATCTGGAAGGGAAAAAAGCTTATGTGCGCAAGGTGGATTCCGATTACTATACCGATGCCATGACTTACACCAACGTCAGGGTAATCGATTCTTTTGAGAATCACAAAGATGCCGGAGCTATTGTAGAGCATGGTGAAGTTCAGGTTGTACGCAAAGTAGTCGGCTACAAAAAGATTAAATTTTACACTTCCGAAAATCTCGGGTATGGCGATGTAAATCTGCCGGAAAAAGACATGCACACGACCAGCTACTGGTTTACCATTCCGCGCGATCTTCTCCGTAAACTTAGCTTTACACCGGCAGAAATTATTGATGGCCTTTCCGGCCTGGCCTACACTCTACATCATTTATCCGCCATGTATTTAATGGCGGATACGCACGATATCGATCGTTCGCTGGGCGATAAAAGCGGCGAGTGGTTTGTGAGCCAAAGTAAAGCCGGAAGAATAATAACTTCTTTTGGATCCGAACGTCCGGAAAATCTGGATGATAAAACCGGGGCTAGGATTGACGAGTTCGATCCGACCATTTTTATCTTCGACTCCTATCCAGGAGGCATCGGTTTTTCCGAACTACTCTATCGCGAACACGCCAATTTACTTTCCGCCGTCAAAAGCCTGATTGAAAAGTGTCCGTGCGCTTACGGCTGCCCCTCCTGCGTAGGCCCCACGCTGGAAGTGGGCAAGACCGCCAAAGAAATAGTTCCTAAAATTGTGGAGTTGATTATCGGCAAATGAACTCGATTGAAAAATTAAAACGTCTGACTGGCGAAAAGACCAAAGTATCGGAAAAGTCTTCGGCAAAAAAAGTTCAAATCGACGCATTGCGCCGCCGGATCGATACGATCATGTCGCGAAGGCCGGATCGGCAGCAAAGTGCACCTGAAAAAAAACTTGAAGTTAAGGAGATCAATCTAGCGGAAATTGTACCCGGCGAAGAAACCGAAAACGATTATGGCAGATTTTTTCTGGCAAGCGAAGTTATTCGCGGCAGCAGCCGTCACGGGCATCGTAACATCAGGGAGACCTTTGGTCTGGACATGAAAGCGGCGGCATTACTGGCGAACGAACCGCGTATTGCCAATTTTAAATCTTCCGATGCTCTGTTTTTGGATACGGAGACGACAGGGCTTGCCGGAGGCACGGGAACAATGGCTTTTTTAATCGGCCTGGGCTGGTTTGAAGACGGCCAGTTTCACATCCAGCAAATTCTCGCGCGCGATTTTGGTGAAGAAAAAGCCGCGCTGGCCTATCTCGGAGAAATAACCGGTCAAAAAAAATTTCTGGTCACATTCAACGGCAAAGCATTCGATGTTAATCTTCTGACCGCACGTTTTATTTTAAATCGATTACGCAGTGACCTCTTTTCGCTTCCCCACCTGGATTTGCTGCATCCTTCACGCCGCATTTTAGGACATCGTTTAGAGAACAGCCGTCTCGCCACTCTGGAAGCCGAAGTGCTGGGAGTTGAACGCGAAGACGACATCCCCGGCTGGGAAATACCGCAGCGTTATTT
>Ga0209777_10006328_pt1 | contig 13338 bp, 14 predicted proteins | sample FrelakmetHBP12HB_FD_187147 | JGI IMG/M metagenome (GOLD analysis project Ga0209777, IMG submission 187147) | Freshwater lake sediment microbial communities from the University of Notre Dame, USA, for methane emissions studies -HBP12 HB (SPAdes)... | ecosystem: Environmental > Aquatic >...
CCTATTCATTCGGATACACCATGCCATCGCCGATGGGATCGCGCTCATACGTCTATTGCTTTCCATGACTGACACGGAACCGAATCTGTCTTATTTAGGCACGGACGATACGGGCGAAGAAGAGAGCATTAAACTTTCTAAGCAGCAGTCGGGATTAAACCTTTTCATGCGGGCAGTTCTGAACACCTCCGTCAAGGCCACCGGGTTCGTGTACGACGAAGTCATGAAGACCATAGCCTCTCCATCTCGTCTGACAAAATTGGCCAAACTCTATGGGGAAATTGGATTGGAAAGTTCAACTGTTTTAACAAAACTTACCCTGATGCCCTCCGATTCGAAGACATCCCTTAAAGGAAATCTGGGTGTCCAGAAAAGTGTTTGCTGGTCTGAACCGATGCCGCTTACCAGCATTAAGGAGATCGGCGGATACTTTCGTTGCACGATTAATGATGTCCTGATGGCGGCTGTTTCAGGAGCGCTGCGGCGATATCTTCTGGAACGCGGAGACGATCTGGATGATGCGGAGGTTCGGATGTCCATACCGGTCAATGTCCGTCCCGAAAGTATGGAAATTGAACTGGGTAATCAATTCAGTCTTGTGATATTGTCTCTCCCGGTCAACATGGATGATCCCGTTCGCAGATTGCGTGAGACGAGAAAGAGAATGCGATCCATCAAGGAGTCTGCCGAGGCCTTTGTAGGGTACCAGGTCATGAAGATAATGGGCATTCCTCCTCAAGCCCTTTCGAGGAAGGGTGCCAGATTCTTTGCCAGTAAGTTTACTGGTATTCTATCAAATGTCCCCGGTCCAAGGCAAACTATTTATTTTACTGATAAAATGATTAAAAACATGATGTTCTGGGTTCCCCGTTCAGGGGATGTGGCCATCGGTATCAGTATCATTAGCTATGCGGGCAAAGTGTCACTCGGAATTGCAACAGATACCCGTGTCGCACCGGATCCTGAAAAGATTACAGAATATTTCCGTGATGATTTTTCCCATTTACTGCAGCTGGCGAAGGAGGATGTACTGCACAGATCTTCTACGAGCGACCAAGCTTCAGAACAATCATGAAGGATTGTTGAGCTGTTGTTGATCGTTGTTTGATAAAAAATACAAAAGAAGGGAGATTATGATTATGGCTGACAAAAAAAAAGCAACAACCAAAGCAAAACCTGCAACCAAGAAAGAAGATGTAGCTGATACAGCAAACAAGATCTGGAAGGCCGGCCTGGGTGCGCTGCGTACAGCCGAGGAGGAGGGCTCAAGAATCTTCAAATCACTTATTGAGAAGGGCGACAGTTTTCAAAACTCAAGTCGGAAAGAGAGCCAGAAGCAGATCGACAAGGTGAGTAAGATTATTAAAGGGGGGGTAGGGTCCGTAAAGGGTAAACTCGATGACATCACCGATCAGAAGGAACGCTTTTGGGAAGTATTGAAGTTAGAAGATACCTTCACATCAGTCATGAAAACATTTGGGGTAGCGACGAATAAGGATATTGATATACTGAAAAAGAAGATCGATGCGATTTCAAAGGCCGTCAACGAACTGAGAGGATATCCTCAGAAGCCTCATGTAAAGAAATAAGCTGTACCATGCAATAAATGATACGATAAGAGGAGGTGACATAGGCCGACAATGTCACTTCCTTTCATCTTATACCCTAAACAATTCAAGGAACCATTTTCAAAAAGGAAATCGTAGATGAATCATATGATGTGGTTAAATTGGCGCTTACGCCACTCTGCCGGAGAACCCCCCAAAAGAGAGATTATTGTGCCAACACCCGAGGATCATTATGTGAAGATTGGCCAAAGTTGCTACCATTACACGGAATATCCTGCGACCGGAAAGGATATCCTTTTCATACACGGCTTTGCCTCATCAACCTATACGTGGGAAAAAGTGGCCCCAGTACTCAATAAGCTGGGATATCATGTCTGGGCCCTGGACCTAAAAGGCTTTGGCTGGTCTGATAAGCCAAAAAATACATCATACGATATTTTAACATTGACTGAAGAGGTTTATCAATGGATGAAGGCTTTTGGTTTAGATGATGTCGTTCTTGTCGGTAATTCCCTGGGGGGTGGAATAACAACGCTTATGGCCCTCCTGCATCCGGAAAAAGTTGGCCGTGTGGTACTTATTGATGCTGCAGCCTACAATACAAAATTTCCTTTAATAATGGAACTGGCTCGTTTGCCGTTGTCTGCTGAAATGACGAAACTGTTCTTCAGCCATTGGGTGGTTCGGCAAACGTTATGCGAGGTCTATCATCATAAAGCCTGGATCACGAAAGATCAGGTGGACGCTTATTACGACAGACTGAAAACAGATAATGCCCTGAACGCCCAGATTGCCGTAGTGAGGGCCTTGGAGTTCTCCAGATTTGAAAAATATGTCAATCGAATACCGGAAATAAAATCCAAGGCCCTGATTATCTGGGGTGAACATGACAGATGGATTCCCCTAAGTAGCGCTTACAGGTTCAAGGCAGAACTCCGGGACGCAACCCTCGTAATCATACCGGAGTGTGGTCACATGCCGCAGGAAGAGTATCCGGATATTACGGTAAGACTGATTGATGCCTTCATTCAGGACAAGCCCGTGACGGATATTATTGAACCTAAAACAGCAGATGGTTTGCAAGAACAACCCATCCCGGCTCATCCGGGAAAGCACGAATAATAAAGGGGCTTGTGGTATGGTAAAAGAGCGCGGAACAAAAACAGGCACTAAGCCGAGAAGGTCTCGCAATGCTGCCAATAAGCGAGTGCCTCAGCTGCCCGATGAAGAGCGATCCCTTATATTACAGGTAGCCTCATTGGCGGCAAAGGCCTTTAGTCTTGCGGCAAAGGCCGGATACTCTTCGGTTAAAGTCGGCAAAGCACTTCTCAGGTCTTCCTTAGACGACAAAAATTTAATGCAGGAAAGCGGTGCCTATCTCAAGGATGTTCGTGAACTGGCTGGATTAACCCAGGCTGAACTGACTGAAGCGCTGCATTTGTCGGACCAGTCTCTCCTCGCAGCCGTCGAGAAGGGTACGGCCACGCTGTCTTTTGAATTGATTCTGCGGTTGGCCGCCTTGCTTGCCAGACATGACCCTGTGCCATTTATCATCAAGTTCACAAGGACCTACGATCCGGAAATCTGGGATATTCTCGAAAGATGGGGTATTGGCCACATTCCCGTTCATTTTGAGAGGGAACGGCAGTTTATAAACATCTATCGTGGTCACGATGCTGCGCGAAAACTGACTGACAAAGGTTTTGAAAAGGTGCTGCAATTTACCCGGGCAGCCTTTGAGATGGCACTGCATTTTGTCTCCGAACAGCAGAAGAAGGATAGTCATATCAGCCGGAACAGGAAAGCGAAGAAGCCTTCAGAGAAAAACCCTAAAAAGCATCGTAAGGACACATGAATGCGATTTCGCAAAATTGGTATTATTCCCAGAAAATATCATAATCTCGACCGCTATCGTCAGATTCTCGTGATTCTCTTCAAGTATGGTTTTGGCAGCATGCTCGACAGAATCAATCTTGGTTGTTATTTTGAAGCAGGTCTACAGACAATCTCCCGAAACCGCCGTGAGCAGGTGGAAGGACTGACAGACTTTGAACGTCTTCGCATGGCCTTTGAAGAGCTGGGTCCAACTTTCATTAAAATAGGACAAATCCTTTCCACCAGACCCGACCTTGTTCCGCTAGATCTCACCTTGGAGCTGAGCAAATTGCAGGACAATGTGCCGCCTTTTCCCATAGCCCAGGTAAAAGAGATTTTAGAACAAGAACTACGAGCACCCATGGGTAAATTTTTTGCAAGGTTTGACGATATTCCCCTCGCAGCGGCGTCAATCGGCCAGGTACACCGTGCCCAACTGGTTACCGGTGAAGAGGTAATCGTGAAGGTACAGCGGCCAGGAATCAAAAAAGCTATTGAAGTGGATCTTGAGATTCTCTACCACTTGGCCATGCTGATGGAAAGACACATTACAGAGGCTAAAGTATTCCAGCCAACAAAAATTGTCGATGAGTTTGCCGGCAGCATAGAAAAGGAAATCAATTATGAGATTGAAGCCCAGCATGCAGAGCGTTTTGCAAGGCAGTTCGCCGACAACAAATTTATTTACGTCCCGAAGATATTCAAACTGACAACAACCAAACGCGTCCTGACCATGGAGTATGTGGACGGCATTAAGGTCTCAGATGTCGGACTCTTGGAACATTCGGGCCTTAACTGTAAAATCATAGCCTCCCGTGGCGCGGACCTGACCTTTGAACAGATTTTCAAACATGGTTTCTTTCATGCAGATCCTCATCCGGGAAACATCTGTATCTTGCCGGGAAACGTTATCTGCTATCTTGATTTCGGTATGATGGATTATGTTGATAAGCGATCCATGGACACGTTTACCGATATCATCTTGGGCTATGTCAATCGTGATAAGGCAGTCGTCGCTGACGCTACCATGCGGCTCGTAGAGTGGGACGAGAACCCTGACCTCCGTGTTCTGGAAGGTGATATCCAAGGTTTTATTGATCGGTATCTCAACAAACCGCTGAAAGGAATGCTTTTAGGTGATACAGTACGTGAGTTCCTGCTGCTTTTTGCACGGCACGGTCTGAGGCTGCCGCCGGACATCTTTTTCATGATCAAGGCCATATCAGAAGTTCAAAGCATCGGATTAATGTTGGACCCTGCTTTCGATATATTCACCAAAGCGGCTCCATTTATTAAGAATATTCAGACAGAGCGCATGCATCCCAGTCGTTTCATAGATGATTTCCTTACATTGAACAGTCATCTGAGGCATTTCACTCTTGATCTTCATGACCTTCTGAAACAGATTAAACAGGGAAAAGGCAAGGTGCGAATTGAGCATAGAGGACTTGAACCGCTGATTTTCGGTATCAACCGTTCATCCAACCGCATCGCATTCTCATTCATTATTGCATCCCTTATAATAGGTTCCTCTCTGATAATTACGACCCATACAGGTCCGTCAATTTATGGTCTTCCCTTCCTCGGCCTTCTCGGCTATACCATTGCAGTCACATTATGTTTATGGCTTATTATTTTGATCCGGCGATCCGGTAAACTCTGATCATTCTCAAGCTGGTAATCAACCTAACATCCCTGTCTCGGTTAAGTCCATTGGCGGACTATGCCAAAAAACCGCATCAGCGAGAAACATTGTGGATCACTCATTTCAAACGGTAATCTTCAATAGACATATTGTAATCTCTTTGAGGACTTGTAGGTGAACTCAACAAGCACGTCTTCCTGTAATAAATGAGCAGAGTGATTTCCTCTTTTTAAAAAAAATGAATAGTGCTATTATGTGTTCAATTCATAGGAAAAAGCGAAGTCCGGATATTAATTGTTAGGTTACATAAAGGAATCATAAATGAAAAAGAAAGCAGAATATCAAATGACTTCATCTGTGAATGAAGGGATTCTTGAAATTATCATTGCAGGTAAAGTAACAAGCGATGATACAGAAAAAATAATGAACAAAATAATTGCTGTCCGAAAGTCAATTAATACAAAGCACGAGTTAATAGATATCCGAACGCTCAAGGGGCGTTTGGGAATTTCAGAAACATATGATTTTGTCAGAAAATTACCTTCTGATAGATTAACAATGAATATTGCCTTTGTTGATATTGTTGAGTATGCGGAGTATAATTTATTTTATCAAGCTACAATATTAAATGCTGGTCTGTCATGGAAATGGTTTACCGATATTGATGCCGCAAGAGCCTGGCTTAAAAGTAAACTAAGAAGAGTTAACACAACCGATTTGTAACGTTACTCTCTTTCCACCCGTAATACCCAACTCTGACAACTGTCCACCACTGAATAGTTGTAGGTGAACTCATCAAAGCAACGAGACTTAATTTGACAGTGTTTGTAAAGTCAACTGCCTTTCAGAACACATAATTTAACTCAACCTTACTTTTTTGCTGCTCGTATGTTGACCGGCAAGAGATTCCTTACTGAAATAGAGGGGTGTTGTTCCGGTCTCCCCCCTCCCTGTGCCTATTTTTGTGCCCGTCGTGTCCGAAATGCTCCCAACTCAATCCAACTGTATCAAACTATTGATTTCTTTAACTTATGTAAGTAAAAGCAATATGTGCAAAGAAAAACGGGTGGTTATTATTCCACCCGTTTTTCGTCTGTTTTGGTCTCAAAATCCCCCGTTCGCAAGGACATCTCGGTTCGATTCCGAGCTCCGGCACCATAATTAAATCAAATGTTTATCTAGTTTATAAAAAATTGATAAGCCCTTTTTATTTTCAATCAATGGTCATTTTATCCCGCTTTTATCCCGCTTTTTATTTTTTGCCATAAAGTGATTCCGGCCTTGTCGATGATCAACTGCCCGTCTGGGCGCGGCGTTGCCCTTTGGCCTGGTATTAAATAAAAAAGAAGGTGATACAATTTAGGATTGCTTCATTTGTTACACCTACAAAGAAATAATTGTCAGGTTTAAAATAATTGAGGATTACCGATTTAAAGAGAGTAAATCTACTAATCACTCATGGGTTACCGATGAAGATGATCATCTTCATAATACCTTTACATTTCGGACAAACAAGGGAATCTATCTAATCTTATGAATCAGCCGCGCCCAATTATTCTGGAAAACTTTTCGTTGCCGTATCGTTCGAGGATACAGAGAATGACATCGTCCGTGCCATTTTTTTTTGTTTCCCCCGAGCGACGTTGCTTAATAACCATAGTGTCTGACCATCTGCTCGTCTCTGTTGGGTATGTGCGAGCACATAACTTGAAGGTCATGCGTCGCAGCAAGCCTTTCTAAATACTATTTTTCGCTGCTATCAAGTTACTTTGTATAATCTTGATACTTGGTTTTGCTTCGTGCCGGAGCGTCTCTGGCCAATTTTCTATAATATTTTGTAACCTTTCAAAGTCTTTATTTAATGAAATTAGCCTTCTTAAATGATACAGCGCTTTAATTCGAATATTATCTTTCTTATCATTAAGTAATGTAAAAAGAATATTTCTAATCTCTGAATCATTTGTAAGCGGATTAGTAACAAGATTAAGAACTGCAATTTCTCTTCTTCTGTCGTCATTTGAACAGACTCCTAATAATGCATAAGCTTTTTCAAGGAATACCAAATCCTTTTGCATAACTTTATTAATAGTAAGATTAACAGATTCTTCACTTAGAAAGATACGTGACCAGCTTTTTTCCAATGCCAACTCAGAAAACCTTTTGTCAGTTAGACTAATCTTCTCAGCTATCAATCTCGACATATGTTCCGCAGTATCAGAATCTATACAGATACCAGACGAAATCTTCTTTAATTCTGGTACAATTCCTTCATCCTTTACCCACCAATTCAACTTTATACTATAAAGCTTTCTTATGAAGATTTCCTGTAAAAAAAACTTGGAGGATTGAAACCCAAAATAAATAAAAGCCCAGCTTACCGAAAATAATAATATCAATAAAAAGTTGCTATATAGAATGCTACCCAAAGCATTCATAAGGTTCATCATAATAATTTATCCTTATATTCCCAAATTATTTAAATACAATGAAATTAATAATAAACATTGGCGCAAATCCAAGACCCCATAATAAAGTTAAAAAAGTGCAACAAATAAAATTTGATAACGTAAATGTGCCAGTAATCCCAGCAAGTAATGCTTCATTTCTACGTTTATTGATTTGTCCATAAAGAAAAATACAAAGAAGCAGTATGGATCCCAAAATAATATACCACATCATAACACCTTGTTCATTTGCCTGATAATCGTGTTGCAGCAAACGGTGTACTTTTAATGACAAACTCAGTCCAATGTTTAAAAAAGATAAGTCCACTGCGAACCATGAGATAACTTCCCAAAAATCATAAGTTAAAGATGCAATATTTCTAAGTAAATATTTAATTATTATTTTCATAATTATGTATAATAAGCCAGTAATAGGTAAAAAGTAAGTTTGGCAAAAAACAACTACATCAGATATATTCATTAAGATTTAACCTTTTTCAAAAATATCTTTGATCGCTGATACTATGTGTAAGGCTGTTATTGGTTTTTCTAAATACTTGACCACATTATATTTTTTAATGATTTTATCGTCTATTTCTCTTCTTCTAATGCTTACAATCATAATAGGGATTGTTGGAAATTCACTTCGAATATCTTGGAGGAGACGTATTCCAGTACTTGTTCCCCCATTTGTTTCCTCTAATGTGTAATAGTATTCAGGTGGCATAATAATATCTAATATGATCAAATCAATTTCGTTTTTTAACTGTCGTATTTTTTCTAAAACTTCCTGTAGTAAGTATACGCTTTCCACATCTATGCCTTCGTAACGTAATATATCAATCTTAGATGCGAATTTCTCAGTGTTTGCTTCGTCGTCTATGTATAAAACTTTTAATTTTCTCATGATTATAATCCTTTCGGAATTGCGATCGTAAATACAGTGGGCTTTGATAAATTATTAGGGTCTAAGTAAATATCCCAACCATGCCTCCTTATTATTTCTCTACAAAAATAAAGTCCAAGACCACAACCTGTAGGAAAAACAATACTTGAGTTTGATCCTCTTTTGAATTTTTCAAAAATAATCTCTTCTTCACCTCTCACAATTCCCATACCATTATCTTCGAAGTGTAGCAATAATCTATCTTTTTTTTCTTCACTTGAAACACGTACGTATCTGATTCCTTCTCTTGCATCGCGATACTTAATAGCATTTCTTAGAAGATTGTAAAAAACTCTCATCATGTGAAGAGGGTCACCTTTTAACTTAGGAAATCCATAAATTTCAATCTTTATTTCCACCTTTTGTCGGCGTGATTCGTTAATCAAAAAACCAAGGCATATTTGCAGAAGATCATTACAAGAAAAGTGTTCTATAGTCATAGGTGTAGTATCATTATCGAGACGATCCATAGATACAAGAAGCATTTCGATTAATTTTGAAATTTGTTTTATGTCATTAAATTTCGTGGCAATTTTATCTTTATCCCAGTTCGAAGGCGACTCCTCTCGTTTGAAATACCTTTCCATCCATTCGATATGAGCAAGCACACCGTCAACAGGTGATAAAATTTCATGATAAAGACTATTTACATTCCTTTCTCTTTCTATCTCATGTTCAGTAATCCAAATTACCTTTAGGTAAAGATTTGATACTAAACCCGACATCCACTGCAAATTTATAATATCTTCCTTTGTAAATCGACCGATATGTCTCGATGGGGTTTCTTCTTTGTTTTCACACCGAATTACTCCAATTGGATTCTCGCTATCGTCTTCAATATTAACTAACAAAATAGACTTACTCTTCTTTGATGTCTTGAGAATATCTTGATGTTTTCTTAAATGAATATTCTTGTATTTATATTCCAATTCAGAGTAGTATATAAATGGCTCTGATCGCGTAAATGCAGTGCCAGTCAATCCTTCATTTGGTTCATAATAAACAGTTTCATAAGATGGATTACCAACTATTCCAGTACTACCTCTCAACCGAAGTAAGCCATCACTATCCATAAAAAAGATTGAACAGGCTTCACATTTCATTTCAGTGCTTATAATCACTGCTAGTTTATCCCAAGATGTCTTCTGATTCTTAATTTCAATCATGCTCTTAAAAATATCATCGTATTTGTTTAAGAGATCGGCATAATTGTAAGTAACCGCGTGCTTAATTTTAGGGATAAAAAATGAAATGTGATTTAAAATGAAATCTATCGTTTCTGCACCGAAATATGCCTTGTCCCTATCAGGCCAAATATTTATAGTACCAAGTGGAATATGTTGAGAGTCAAGTATGGGTAGTGAAATAAACCAATTCAATCCATATGTTTCTGCAAATATTTTGTTTTTAAACTTGCGAGTTATTGTATCCAAGATGACCGGTTGTTTGCTCAGGATTGCCTGACCACTAACACTTTCATTACAATTCAATATTTTAGTGTCAAATGAATTAAAACTTATTTTCTTTCCATCAATAGAATCAGGATAAAATGATCGAAGAACAAGTGTATTATCAATATTATTAAATAACCATAAAGAGACAAAACGTAAACCAAAATGTTTCGAAATGTTTGCAGCAAAACGTTGAAAGAAGGTATCTAAATCTTTAATACTAAAATCTGAACAAACACTCAGTAAATCTATTTGCTTTTTTTTATCCTCTGCAATTGTCTTGTTTACATATCCAAATGAAATGATATTGCTGATTACATTCCATGACTCTTCTTCTACCCTCTTGTATTGTTTTTGATCAATTTTACATAAAATTATAAAGGCACAAACATCGTTTTGTATTTCGATTACAATAAACAGTGCATTGTTCGTTTTGTTTGGCAGTAGTTTTTGAAATATACTTGAACAAAGCTGATCTCGTTCGATGAAAGTTACTTTTTTGCCGGGCACTAGTATAGAATAAAGGTCTTTTTGCGAAATAGTATTGTTATTTTCGATTGTTTCGAGAGAAGTTACATCTCGTGATAATTCTGATGTCTTACGGTAAAAGTCCTTTTTCGATTCTCGAATATAGTAAAATGCAGTCTCTGCTTTAAATAGAATAGAAAGATATTCTAAAATTTTTTCTTTATCGAAATTATTATTCCCTATTAAATTAAACAAATTATTTAGTGTCGAAGAAAAATCTTTATTGACCTTATTAAATCCGAATAATTTTTTCAGAAGGCCCATAAATCAAAAAAATCCTTTTCTGGTAATCACTTTCAGCAGAGAAAACAATTAATAGTCTTTCTTGAAAGTCTATTTTATTTTCTTAGTTTTCTCTTTCAACTTAGCAGTATAAAGTGCAACAAAATTTACAGGAGGGATATTAAGCGGCGGTAAATTTGCTCTTCTGATTATATCTGCCGCGGTTTCGCGCAAATAAGGAAAAACTATTGCGGCACAATTTATTCCAACTATCTTATCTAAAGAATCGCCAATTTCAAGTGTCTCAGAAAAAAGAAATAAACCACCAATTTCTATATTTAAAGAAAAGGGCAATTCTTCCCCACAAATATCGAGTTTCATAAATACTCGTAGGTGTTTTTTATCCTTTATGAGATCGTGTCTCAAACTGAGCGTAGTTGAAATGGGAATATTTTTGGTAGCCTTATATTCCTTGTCTGCTTTCACATCAAAGTGAACTGAAAGAAGTTGTAATTCTTTAAAACTAAAATTATACATATCAGCCATAATTTACTACCATCTCAACCTGTTGCATTTCAGTTGGTTGTTCGTAACTGTATTTAGTTGGTAATGAAATAACTATAGACTCTTTCTTTTCTTTATTTTTACCGGCGATGATAATTAATTTTGATGGATCATCATCAAGAATCCGTAAAAGATTATTTAATGCGACACTTTGAATAACTTCGCTATTTTCGTATCGCGCGAAACTTTTTTTGCCACCGCCTAATAAGATTGATGCTTCGTCTTGAGTGAGACAGAGTTTAAATATTCTGATTCTACGAATTTCTTTTGCCGTAAGCAACCCGTCCACCTGCCTGTAAAAATCACGTATCGCACGACCAGATTCTTTCATTGATTTTTTATCAACAACTGCTTCATTACATGAGGGACATTCATAAATAACATAATTAGGATAATGTAATTTTTCCCCCTTATATTCAAAAGTCTCTGTTACTACCTTTCTACGCAATCCACTCTGCCCACATAATGGACATTGGCCTCCTTTTTTATACATCATGCCTCTCCTTGAATGATATAATAATGCCTTTACCGTTATAAGATATCTGGAGTTTTATGTAAAGTTCCTTATTTTTTCTTCCCCACTCATTTGGTTCATCATAGGTAAAATATACATCTTGCATTAGATTGGAGAATCTCTCGGAGGGCATAGTCTTAAAAAACTCCTCCGGGCGAAGCTTTAGGGCTCTTTTAACCATTTCTTCTTCATCAGCATACCCAAGTTTGACAGCTATTTGCCGATCTCTTTGCATAACCTGACGAGTTTCTGGCTTTTTTAGAAGTTTTTTTATTTTTTCAAGATCATAACTAGGTACTTTTTTCATAACGTATGCTCGAAAATGTTATATGTCAAGAGAAAAAAGTATCATTATGATACTTTCAGATGGGGATTCCTATATAGAATCTTTACCTCTCTACCTGAATTTAATAATTTGCATATCCAAAAAGAAAAATCAAGTTCAAACGGAGCAGCCGTTTTGTTTTCCAGCGCCGCCAACAGCACATTCGACTTGCAGGTAATGTCAATCAGGGAGAAATTGATTACGATCTTCTATATGAAGAGCTTAAGATAATCATTGATCGCAAATTTAGACCCACGCGATAACTTAACATTCAGCGGTTGCCAAGCATGACGACCATCCCCTGAAAGAACGTCCCGCCTACGTTGAGCATGAAAGGCTGTTCGTTTAGTCCGTCTCATGACATTTTTCACCCTATTCAACTCCTGCAGGACTCCTTTGTGCCTATATTCATCATTCCACATATCTGGTTCTCCATTTCGTATTTCGTCCGTAATTCTCTTAATTAATTAGATTATATCAACAAGCCAATTAAAGGATGTTGGCTCATAATACTAGGTTATGGCTTGTAATATACTAAGAATAAACGAGTGAGACATTTCAGAAAAAATATGTATATAGTGCAATCAACTCGAGCTTCAGAACAAATTAGATTCAATAAATATATGGAAATCAATTGATATTAAAGGAGTTTTTATGAAAACCGCTGTGATGGAAAAGACCATTGATCAACCTATTGACTTACCGATAACCTATGTAGAAAAAAAAATTAAGATTATAAGACCTTTTTGGAGCAAAGGAGGCACTAATGAATAACTACCACATTACTTACAGGATCCCCTTCGGATTTAATGACATCCTGAGGAAGAGGAAGATTAAAAGCATGAATAATGAGAAGGTAGATTTATTGCAGCAATTTAATTTCATCACTGCCGGGTTTCCACAGATTCTTACTCCGGAGATTATTAAACGATTCAGATTGATGTTTATTAATGCTCCAATTCAGCCGTCCGAAAATGATACGAAAACAATCATTCGTTTTTTCAAGGATGTCTTGGATACCTTTCCGGTTTCTTTCCACTGCATAAGTCCTGAGACCATAAATGTTTCGACCAATGATGATAACGCATCCTTAACTTTGTCCTATAATGAGACGGACATGACTCTCTCCGTTACCATAAAAGATCTTCAACTGGACAAGCACATTAAAACAATGGCCACAAAGCTGGATGAGATGCTGAGTTCTTTTGATTTTCTTGTATACAAATACTGCCACGAGAACGAGAAGACGCGGGCTT
>Ga0209777_10006329_pt1 | contig 13337 bp, 12 predicted proteins | sample FrelakmetHBP12HB_FD_187147 | JGI IMG/M metagenome (GOLD analysis project Ga0209777, IMG submission 187147) | Freshwater lake sediment microbial communities from the University of Notre Dame, USA, for methane emissions studies -HBP12 HB (SPAdes)... | ecosystem: Environmental > Aquatic >...
AAGGTGGGGTGGGTAAAACTGCCACTGTTGTTAATCTGGCAGCGGCTCTGGCCCTTTCAGAGAAAAAGGCCTTGATCATTGACTTTGACCCGCAGGGGAATGCCACCAGTGGGGTTGGGGCCAACAAAGAAGAAATCCTGTATTCCATCTACCATCTTTTAATTGACCAGCTTGATCCGCGAAGTCTGATATTACCTACTGATATCCCCTTATTGAAAATAATTCCTTCTGATATGGACTTGGTTGGGGCAGATATCGAACTGGTACCTATTGCCGGACGAGAACAGATACTTAAGAACAAGATCGGCCCGCTGATTCCTGAATTCGACTATATTTTTCTGGACTGCCCGCCTTCCTTGGGGTTGCTTACCGTTAATGCCCTAACAGCGGCCCATGCGGTTATCATCCCAACCCAATGTGAGTATTATGCCCTGGAAGGATTGGGTAAACTCCTGAGTACGATACAAATCGTTCAGAGAGAGTTGAACCCTTCTCTTTATATTGAAGGGATTTTGTTAACCATGTTTGATGTTCGTAACAACCTATCCTCTCAAGTTGAGAATGAAGTCCGGACCCATCTCAAAGACCTGGTTTTTAAGACGGTTATCCCAAGAAACGTTCGAATCAGCGAAAGTCCGAGTCATGGGCTTCCCGTTCTTTTATATGATGCCCAGTCCAAAGGGGCTCAAAGCTATTTGGAGTTGGCCAAAGAATTCTTGGAAAAGGAGATGAAAGATGGAAGAAGGTAGGAGCCTTAGTCCCCCCAAAAAAGGATTGGGGAGGGGATTGGGGGCCTTGTTTCCAACCACAGAGGCCCAGAGACCTGAAAAGAAGTCCTTTTTTTATGTGGGAATTGAAGAAGTTAGACCAAACCCCTACCAACCAAGGAAAAAGGTCAGGGACGCATCCATTGATCAATTGGCGGAATCTGTAAAGGATAAGGGAATCATTCAGCCCTTGGTGGTTAGAAAAACCATGGACGGCTATGAACTCATCGCTGGAGAAAGGAGATGGAGGGCTGCCCAGAAGGCCGGAATTACCGAGGTCCCGGTGTTGGTACGTGATGCCGAGCCCACCGCTCAATTAGAACTGGCCCTGATAGAAAATATCCAACGACAGAACCTGAATCCTATGGAAGAAGCTGGAGCCTATCAGCGCTTGATCCAGGAATTCGGTATTTCCCAGGATGAAGTGGGACGCCGGGTAGGCAAAGACCGCTCCTCAATCTCCAATTATTTACGTTTATTGAGATTGCCTTCTTGGGTACAGGAAAAGATATCCGAGGAGGTCTTGTCTTTTGGTCATGCCAAGTGTCTTTTAAGCCTGGAATCGGCCAAGGAGCAAGTTGATCTGGCAAAAAAGGTTGTTGACAAGGGAATTTCAGTCAGGGAGTTGGAACGACTCATTAAAATGGGACGGATCGCTCCTGCCAAGAAGAAACCATCGGCTGTCTCGCTTGAAGAAGACTGGGTTAAGGAGATGATTGGGAAGTATAAGACCCGAATCAAGCTTAAAAGAAAGAAGAAGGGCGGCTCCTTGGAGATCTTTTTCCATTCCGAAGAAGAATTGATTCGCATTGTTGATCTGCTGATGCCGAGATAAGGAAGTTTTTTAAGAAAACGAAAAATAAATCTGCCATCTTTTACTTTAATATTTCATAACCAATTGACATAACAGAATAATTTGGCATAAAATCCTTATTCTGACAATATTTTTAAAAAATTTACTGCATTCATAGAAAAAAGAATGTTAGGCCCCAACATAACAAAAGGCATGGAGATAACAAAATGGCCATCGACCTCAATTCAATAATTAACAAGCAAGGCATTAAAAGTGTCAGCACAGAGCTATTACGCCGGAGAAGCCTTATAATAAAATTCGCACACAACGAAGCCATTCCGATGGATGAGCTTGACAGGGAGTGCATAATTTCCTTTCTGGAAAAATGGGAAACACCAAAAAAACCGGACGATATTCCTGGATTAATGAAAACATTTTTCACTAGCTGCTTTTCATACGCACCTCTAAGAAAATATTTAACATCTATTGCTGGAAGTATCCCTACTCCTGATATGCTTTCACCTTGTTTATCCCAGATATACTCAGAAAAATCTTTTCTTGTTCACAACAACTGGCAACCAAAAAACCTACATACTGTTGTCGACAATATTCAAAAAAGGTCACATTATGACCTCAAATCAAATGAGTTTAAACCAAGAATGATTTCAGTAATGCTATCTGGTTCAAAAGTAATGAATGAGAAATTAAAGAATGGACTTGCTTTCTTTTACAAGGAGCTACATGAAATAAACAACAAACCAGCAAAAAATATTTGGGATTATCTCTTAGAATTCCCTAAAAATATTCACAATGTTGGCTCAACTCTAATTTGCGATTTTATCAAAGGGGTTGGCTACGAAAATTTTGTTAAAGTTGATCACCATTTCAAAAAAGAATTTCCACAACTACTTGGTTTTGCTAATTGCAATAAGCTTACAGCAAAAGAACATTTCATTCTGTCACGATATATTACAGAACTACTTAACATTAGCCCATTTCATCTTGACCATTTATTATACCAGTGGGGTAGATATAAAAAATATGAACATTGGGCCTAACAAAACGCTTAAGAGTGACTGTCAGGCCTGCTGCCTAACAGCCCCTTAGCTTAATCGGTCGGTTCCATGAGGTGAAGAAATGTGACAAGTAGCACACCGCAAGACGACATCATCAAGTTCATACGAAGACGCGACTACCGGTTCGTGAAGGAACTTGGCCAAGGCGCGTGTGGCAGAACTGTTCTGCTCAATGATGACCAGATAGATGAGTGCTTCGTCTGTAAAAAGTTTACGCCATATACAGAAGGAGACCGCGCGGCGTTGTTCGCCAATTTCGTCCGTGAGATCAAGATTCTCCATCAGGTTTACCACGAAAATGTCGTTCGCGTTTTCAATTACTACATCTATCCAGAGAGTTTCACGGGTTTCATCTTGATGGAGTTCGTGGAGGGGATGGATGTTGAAGACTATCTAGCTGCATCGCCAGAGATGATCAACGAGGTCTTTCTCCAGGCGATCAGCGGGTTCCGATACTTGGAGGCACACGGCATCCTTCACAGGGACATCCGACCAGCAAACCTCTTGGTGCGATTTGATGGAACTGTGAAGATCATCGATTTCGGCTTCGGGAAACTAGTGCAGCAATCGAAGGACTTTGACAAGAGCGTCAGCCTGAACTGGTGGTGCGAACCGCCGAGTGAATTCTCGAATCACGTCTACGACTTCCGGACAGAAGTGTATTTCCTGGGCAAACTGTTCGAGCGGATCATCCAAGAGAATCAGATCGGTCAGTTCAAGTACAGTGCATTGCTCGGCAAGATGTGCGAACATAACCCGTTGGGTCGTATTCAGCGGTTCGCAGCCGTTGAGAAGGCCATTCAAAGCGACATGTTCTTCGAGATCGGCTTTGGGAAACAGGAGATCATCATCTATCGGAGTTTCGCAGATAACCTAGCGGCACACATCACGAAACTCGAGACCAGTGCCAAGTATCACGAGGATGTCGAGAAGGTGCAGACCGGGTTGGAGAATGCTTATCGTAGTTTCATGCTGGAAGAGACTGTGCCGAACGCAGCGACGGTAACGAGGTGCTTGATTAACGGGGCTTACTATTACCGGAAGGAAGGATTTCCTGTGCAAGTCGTCAGAGACTTCCTCCACCTGCTGAAGTCATCATCGGTGGAGAAGAAGCGAATAATCCTGTCAAACCTGCATACGCGCCTAGATGCCATCACGCGGTACGATGCTGAAGCAGAGGCCAAGGACAACTTGCCGTTCTAGGACCGAACAAGCAAATGCACCTTATTCGGAGCCCGCTGCGCGGTCTCCTCAAGGGTGATTTGCATCGCCGTTACCTCCGCTTAGCTCCGCCGTTAGGTGCAAAAGGAGGACATGAACCCATGACGAATCGAGTCGCCGTCATTACGGGTGCCACGAAAGGCATCGGTCATGGAATCGCGAAAAGGCTAATCGCCGCTGGTGTCGATGTCGCTACCATCTATCACCATGATAATGAAGCCGCAGATCGGTTCAGGAAAGAGGCGGAGGCAAGCGGTGGCAGAACAATAGTCGAACGTCTAAACATTACCGACTTTTCTGCCCTAAACCGCTTCGTCTCATTGGTGCTGAAAGAATTCGGTCGTGTAGACTACCTCATCAACAACGTCGGGATAGACATTTTCAAGCCCGTCCACGATCTGACGTTTGATGAGTGGAAGGTATCGCAGGACATAATCCTCAACGCCCCATTCCTTCTCTGCAAGTCAGTCGTACCCACGATGAGAAAGCAGGGGTACGGCAGGATCATCAACATCGGTGCATCGTCGAAGGACTACATGAAGGGGACCCCGGGCTTAGGCGCATTTGGGGTCCACAAAGGCGCACTTGCCATCTTCACCAAAACCTTAGCCCTTGAAGAGATGGCCAACGGAATCACCGTTAATATGGTTGCTCCCGGCAGTATGAGGAACGCTGGGACTCTCCCGGAAGAGAAAAGAATCCCGATAGGCAGTATCCCTCTTGGCCGCCGAGTTGAAATCGACGAGGTTGTGGAAGCGGTTATGTACTTTCTTTCCGATCACGCCGGCAGCGTAACCGGCCAGTGTATAGGGGTAAACGGAGGGCATAACAAGGCGCCGCACCTGACCGCTATTCCGCTGCGCTCCATAGCGCTAGGTGAGCTTAGGCGTTGCCGCCGCTTAGCTCCGCCGTTATGCAGGTAACATAAGAAGCTGAAATACTACTCGAAAAGGACGTGCACCATGAAGACAGTCGGAATTATTGGAGGGATCGGGCCAGAGTCAACCGTTGAGTACTATCGGTTGATCATCCAATTGTATCGCCAACAAGAACCCGATGGTAGTTATCCCCAAATCATCATCAATAGTATCGACATGAAAAAGATGTTAGATCTCATAGGGACGAATAAACTTGCAGATGTCACTGTCTATCTCTTGGGAGAAATCGGGAAGTTGGCCCATGCTGGAGCGGATTTTGGCCTCCTGGCTTCCAATACGCCTCATGTCGTATTTGATGCGCTCCTCTCACAATCGCCGATACCTTTGATCAGTATTGTCGAAGTAACCAGCCAGGCCGCAAAAAAGCAGGGGCTAAAGCGCGTAGGGCTTTTCGGTACCCGTTTCACGATGCAGGGACGATTTTATTCCGATGTACTCAACAAAGCAGGCATAGCCCTGATCCTGCCGACCCCTGAAGAGCAAGCTTACATTCACGATAAGTACATGAGTGAATTGGTGAACGGCATTCTTCTGCCCGAGACGCGGGAGGGCTTATTAACGATAGCGAATCGATTGAGGGTTGAGGAAAGGATAGATGGCCTGATCCTGGGTGGTACGGAACTGCCACTGATTATGCGAGACATTGAAGACCAGGGCATTCCTTTTCTGGACACAACAAAGCTGCACGTTGAGCGTGTGGTCTCACAGTTGCTGCTATAGAGGCCGCATAACTGCCGGATGCAGTATAGGCCCAAAAGCGGCCTCTCGCTGATCCAAGCGTTGCCGCTGCGTGGCCCCGCGGGCTCGTGCCGCCGCTTAGCTCCGCCATTGGGCACATGACTAGAAACAGGAATGGGAACACTCGGCAGAGCAGGAGAGAACAGCTATACTCATGTCACAAGTCTCGAAAGGAAGATGACGTTTATGAAAGAAACCCGACCGAGTGCAACGGCACAGCGTGTTGCGATGCGACGCGCGTCACATCAACTCCTGGATGATCCGAAGGTTTTCGACGACCCTATCGCCCTTCGCATCATCGGGAAAGAGGATGCTTCGGCATTGCAGACCGATCCACGTCAATCTGAGGCCACACCGTTGTCGCCTTACTTGCGAGCTTTTGTGGCGGCACGCAGTCGATACGCCGAGGACGAACTTGCCCTTGGTGTCCGGCGTGGCGTACGTCAATATGTCATTTTGGGCGCAGGGCTTGACACGTTCGCCTACCGAAACCCGCATCCTCAAGGTGTGCTGCACGTGTTCGAAGTCGACTACCCTTCGACGCAGACCTGGAAGCGAGCGTGCCTGGATGAGGTTGGTATCGCACTTCCTGATGATCTCACGTTCGGACCAGTTGACTTTGAAACTCAGACTCTCGAAGAGGGGCTGCGAGCTGCAGGCTACGATCCGGGTAAAAGTACGTTCTTTTCGTGGCTCGGCGTGACGGAATATCTGACGACCGAGGCGGTGATGGCAACATTGCGTTTTATCGCCTCGGCGCCGATGGGAAGCGGAGTCGTCTTCGACTATATGATTGCGCCATCGTTGTTGACTCCTGCCCAGCGGTCGAGCTTTGATACGCTTGAGCGGCGGGTAGCGTCGGCCGGGGAGCCGTGGCAAGCCTTCTTCGACCCTGGGTTGCTGACGAGGGATCTGCAGGCTATGGGCTTCGGATATGTCAAGGACAAAGGGCCGGGAGAGATCAATGCAAGGTACTTCACGAACCGCAAAGACGGGCTCCGAGTCGGGAGCTTGTCACACGTGATGAATGCCCAGGTGTGAGATGCCAGGCAATCCGCCGAACAATTCACTCCGGCGGACGTGGGCTGTCGCCCGCGCCGCTTACTTCCCCCGTTTATGCAACCGTAGAAAGGAGGGAAGGCTTATCCGAACACACAAGTTCAATTGTTTCTTGGTTTTTATGGTTTTGGTCTACGTCTTGATAGGGTATGCCGCCGCACAAAGTCGACCAGGACTCAGTGCATACCAAAGCGGTGATTTTGCTGCGGCGATCAAGGAATTAAGGCCTCTTGCGGAGCAAGGAGACATTGGATCTCAGTGGTTATTGGGATCTTCTTATGCCAATGCAAAACCTCCGATCCAAGATCTTACTGAGGCTGAAAGATGGACAAGAAGGGCAGCAGAACAAGGTCATGTAGGTGCAATGGTAGATATGGCAAAAATAAATCTCTTTTATAAACCAGATAAAGACGAGAAAACGGCGGTCTTGTGGTACCAAAAAGCAGCGGAGTATGGACACCCTGAAGCGCAATTCATGATCGGCTCATATTGCTTTTCAGGTAAAGGAGGTATAAACAAAGATTACATCACCGCCTATATGTGGTGGATTCTTTCAGGGGCGAAAGGGCATCCGCTGGCCAAACTAATGTTGGAAAGAAGTAAAGATAGAATTAGCCAAGAACAAATTGATGAGGCCAAGCAGCGGGCAAGAGAATGGAGACCGATAAAGCCATAATATATCTTTAGGCAAATCACCTAACAAATAAATAGATCACTCCCATAATGTTCAAGCCGCTTAAGCGGCGGGAACAAGTCATTCGATCTCGCCAGGCAGGACTTGTTGGCAGCTAAAGGGATCAAACGCAATCAAAAACAAATAGAGGGACACTTCCCATATTTATCTTGACAACTGGTCTGTGCAGAGTAAATAATTAAACATGCCAAGAATAGCAAGGGTCATAGCAACTAATTATCCTCATCACGTAACCCAGCGGGGCAATAATCGAGTTGATGTCTTTTTTGATAATGAAGACAAAGCTTTTTATCTGAAAACGCTGAGGAACTACAGCCAAAAATATAAGGTAGACATATGGGTATATTGTTTGATGCCCAATCATTTACATCTTCTGGCAGTTCCCAAGGACTCGGAATCGCTGGCCCGATGCCTGGGTAGAACGAATTTAATTTATACCCAGCATGTGAACCGTAAATATAAGCGGAGCGGTAGATTGTGGCAGAATCGGTTTTTTTCAACCCTTGTTGAGAAGGACCCATACTTATGGGTGGTAGCGCGCTACATCGAGAATAATCCGGTGAAGTCCAGGCTCACTAAGAAGCCTGAAGACTATAAATGGTCGAGTTGCCGGGCGAATATGAGTGGCCAAGGTGATGAACTAGTTAGGAGTCATGGATGGCTTGAGGCTAAAGACAGGAGGGGATACAAAACCTTTTTGGGGAAGCAAGACCCGGGGATCGAGGAGAGGATCCGGCGGGCGACTTCGACAGGTCGTCCGCTTGGTAGCGAGAGGTTTATCAAGAAGCTTGAGCGAAAGCTTTTTAGGCAGTTTATGCTGAAGAAGGCGGGCCGACCTAAAAAACAAAAATGATGATAATAAGGGAAGTGTCCCTATATTTTTTTTAATTACTGAGCATTAACAAGTGTCCCTATATTTCTATCTTTTTTTATCCCGGGTGAAAGATATACTTTTATGTTGATTAACAGCCCTTTATTTGTTTGATAATGCCGGTCCATATCATTATTGACGGTTATAACTTGATTCGCAAGTTCCCTCCCCTTTCCCGAATAGAAGAAAAAGATTTTTCCAAAGGCAGAGAGATGTTATTGGAATGGCTTTCTCGCTACCGCCAAAAAATCCCCAATCCAATCTCTGTGGTTTTTGATGGAGGGAAAGGGGGTGCTCTGAGCGAAGGAAGGGATATCTATAAAGGGATTAAAATCCGGTATTCTCCCTTAGGACAGACCGCCGACGATATAATCAAACGGTTAGTGGATGAAGGGGGAGAAAAATTTTTGCTGGTCACTTCGGATCAGGAATTGGGTTCTTATTGCCGGTTTTACAAGGCCGGCTGGATTCGCTCTGAAGAATTCGCCCATAGGATTCTGGAAAAAATAAACGATGAAGATAAGGGGGTATTCAAGGAAGAAGATCAGGACACCCTACCCAAAAAGAAAAAGGGGACGGCTTACCGTCTTTCAAAAAAGGCCAAAAAAGAAAGGAAGTATTGGGAATATTTATAAGGGCAGGTAGGGCAATAGAATTAGTGAAGCCCCCGCTGTCTGCCCGAACGGACGGAATTAGCGGGCTCTTTGCGTCCCCATGGTTTTCGAATCGATCACGTCCGGCTTGTTTTCGTGTGCCAAGGCTTTTCTTCCCCCCTGATAAGGCGAATGATATTCTCTTTGTGCTTGAGAATAATGGCTGAGGCGATGATAAGAGATAGGAATACCGTATAAATATTATAATTAAATAAAATTAACAGAATAGGGAATGAACCGGCGGTAATAATAGACCCAAGTGAGATATATTTTCCAAAATAGACGACCAAAACAAAAAGAGGGACGGCTATCAGGAGGGCCATGGGACCCATCAGGATGAAAATCCCGAAGGCGGTAGCTACCCCCTTCCCCCCTTTAAAGCCCAAATAAATTGGAAAGAGATGGCCTAAAAAGGCGGCCAAGGCCATGAGACAGATAAAAAAAGGGGCTGTATTATTCTCCGCGACGAAAATCCGCTGGCCTATCCAGATGGGGATCATCCCTTTAAGCATATCGCCGAGTAAAGTCAGAATGCCCCATTTCTTACCCATTAACCGAGAGACATTGGTGGCACCAATATTTTTACTGCCTTCCTCTTGAAGATTTCCTTTTCCGAAGATTTTAGACAGGACCACACCGGCAGAAATGGAGCCGATCAAATAAGCGAAAATCGTGAGAAAGATAGCTTGTATAAGCATAAGAGATCAGGACTCAAGCAAGATTTATTAATGGTTTCAATAAATAAATTGTCTAAGGTTGGATTAGAGGAAATACCCTTATCTTATCTAAACTATACGGGGAGTAAGGCTTTAAGTCAAGGAGAATGGGTTCTTGCCCCCCTTCACTTTTTTGTAACAATTGAATTTGATGATCTTTTCCAAAAATAGGGATCAATGGTCTTCTTCTCACGGTTGTCCACATAAAGCCCTGAGCTTCTTTTTCGGGCCAATGTTCATATGGTGTTCGGAAGTAGGCCAATAAAAAAGCTCAAAATAAGCCGGTCGGCTTTGCCGACCTAAAAAGAAGGCTTCCTGCCCGACTCCCTCTGGGAGTCTCCCCAAAAGATCGGCATAGCCGATCGGCCGGAAGCCGGGGGGTGAATGCCCTGCTTCCAATCAACTTAAACATTTAGGCCGGTATTCTTCGCATTTAAAACCATGCTCAGTCCCACTCCTCCGGAGCGGGTCCCAGTTTGGGCAGGGAGTTACCTTTTGGACAATCCTGAAAAGAAGACCCTCGATCCCTAATAAATCGAATCTAACTTTTTGTGAAGTTATCCAAAGTGAAGGGGGGGCAAGAAATGGGTTATGAAGCAAACATCCCGCACTATATATCAGCAAACTTTTCCCTGGATTAAATTCTCTTGACACCCAGAGATCAGTCTCCTATATTTTCAGGTCGTTAAGAATCAAAATTCTAATCCTAAGCAAGGAGGTCGTAATGTTTGAGAAAGCTTTCATTCCTTATAAGGGCTATTGGTCTTCGCCCTTTTCCCGATGGCAGATGTCTTTTCAAAACATAAATGCCATTGAATTAGGGGCCCAAACGGCCCGTAAATTTTTAGAATTGCGAGGTCTTACCCCTGCTATTTTTGATGGCTGCGTTTTGGGTATGACTATTGGACAACTGGCTTGGTTTTATGCCAATCCCTGGTTTTGCGCCTTGTTAGGGAATGACAAGATCAGTGGCCCGACCGTCAGCCAGGCCTGTGCTACCAGTGCCACATCCATTTTTACGGCAGGTCTATGGATTGAATCAGGGAATTATAAAAATGTATTGGTAGCCACAATGGATCGTTGCTCCAATGGCCCCCATACAATCTGGCCCAACCCGAATGGTCCAGGTGGTGAAGTAATCAGTGAGAATTGGAATATGGACAATTTTAACCGAGATCCTTATGGCGGGGAGGCCATGGTTAAGACATCCGAAAATGTGGCCGTTATGTATGGAGGATTTACCAAGGAAGAATCGGATGCTATGGCTATTCGTCGCTATGATCAGTATTTAATGGGTCTGGCCAACGATCGGGAGTTTCAAAAGGGCTATATGATTCCAGTCGAGGTCCGAATTTCGAAAAAGAAAGCGAGTATTGTGGAGACAGACGAAGGGATCACCCCTTGTACCCCCGAAGGCTTGGCCCCGCTCAAGCCGGTCATTCCCGGTGGGTGTATCTCTTTTGGGGCCCAGACTCATCCGGCTGATGGGAATGCCGGCCTGATTATCACCACTAAAGAGCGGGCCAAAGAGCTCGGACAAAAAAAAGGTGTGACCATCCAACTCTTGAGTTATGGTTATGCTCGGGCCAAGAAGGCCCACATGGCCGCGGCGGTCACACCGGCAGCCGAAATGGCCTTAAAAAATGCCGGGATCGAGGTAAAGGACTTGAAGGCCGTTAAAACCCATAACCCTTTTACCGTCAATGATATCGTCATGGGTAAATTGATGAAGATTCCCGAGGGGATATTCAATAACTATGGCAGTTCCCTTATCTTCGGCCATCCTCAGGGTCCGACCGGATCCCGATGTACTGTGGAATTGATCGAAGAGTTAGTGAAAATCGGCGGAGGGTATGGTCTTTTTGCCGGATGTGCGGCTGGAGATACTGGCGCTGCCCTGGTGGTAAAAGTTTCTTAACTTTTTTCTTGCTTGGAATCCAGAAGTCAGAATTCAGAAGATAAACTTCGATGTTTTATAGCGTTTTTCATCCCTGGCTTCTGGATTCCCAAAGCTCTACTATCAGTAGTTATTACGGTGGGTCATCCAACAACTCACCCTATGTAATTATTTGTTCGTATAGAACGTACGTGGCGACTACTTACCAATTCAACAATAGCATTCCTTTAAAAAGATTTTCCGCTTTTCGGTCCCCACATTACAGGGTGCGAAACTTACTGAGCGTCTAACGTTCAAGGCCAAAAGAAGTGCGAAACATTTCAACAAGGTCATTTGTTTTGGCCTGTTGTGAGCAAAGTTCCTCTTTAAATCAAATTCAAATACTGGATTTTAATCGAGTAGGCTCCTAACTACTTATTGTGGTTTTACAAAAAGATAAGATAAAATCTTCCAGGAGAAATGCCGGAGTGGCTCCGCTGGTTTTGAGCAGACGATCGGCCTCATGAAGGGCTTCCAAAGCAGAGATCAAGTCAGGTGATGAAAAATTTCTGGCTGTTTTAAAGGTATTAAATAGGCGAAAGGGGTGATCTTTAGATAATAGTTCCGGTAAAGGGACCTGCTTTAATTGAGGCAGAATCTTTGCAGAAAAGGCCCCAAAATTCTGCCAAGCCCGGGAAGGGGCTTCGGGAACCGTTTCAAGGAGTTCCTTGGCCACTAACAGCCGGCGAAGGTCATTGGTAATCCCTGCCAGAATTTGTAAGGGATGGTAGCCCTGTTCCCAGAGCTGTTTAAGTTTTTCAAGCCCTTCCTTTAACTTTCTTTCCCCCAGAACTGTGGTTAATTCAAATATGGGTTCTTCCCGGAAAGCCCCGACGATTTCGGCAATATCTACAGGCTGGATTTGTTTTCGATCCCCGGTATAAGAGAGAAGTTTCTGAATTTCCATTTCCAAAAGATAGGCCTCGGGGCCAACCCGCTCTAACAACAAGGCCTCAGCTTGGGGAAGGATGCTCTTTCCTTCTTGGGAAAGGCGTGTTTTTAAAAGTCCTTTTAAGGCGGCTGTTTGTTCCCCTTTTTTGGCCTTTTTTATAGACAGGTCGAGCACCATGCCATGGTCGGTCAAGGTGCGGATGATTTTATTTTTCACAGGCAAGTTCTCGACGAGGAAGATTAATACATGACCCTCCGGGAAGCCTTTTTTAATGGCTGATTCCAGCAACTGATCGGGGTAGAGGGGAGTAGATCCTTCAAGTGAATGTTCTTCAATATAAAGGACCATATCATTAAGCCATTCGGGAACAATGGCACCCGGAGAAAGAAAAATTTTTTGAGCCAGCCCTTCTGTATTTCCTTTTAGGCCGTCCTTGATTTCCTTAAAGGAGATCCCTGCATTCTGAAATAAAGTCAACAGCAATCGGGAGCATAGGCCTGCTTCACCTTTCATCCAGGCTTCCTCGGCCTTTTTCCAAAGAAAGGTTTCACTTCCGGATGAAAGGATCGTCAAAGCATTTTTAACCAAAACGACTTTACGGCCCGGGAAAAAAGGAAAGGTTTGAATCCGGTCCAAAATGGAAGATATGCCCTCTTTTTCTCCGTCAACGACCTCCAAGTTAAAAGACCGAATTTTTTCAGGAAGGAGTCGACTAATCAGGTGCTGATAGACCTCTTGGCAAAGATAGGAGTCCCCGGCTATCAGATATACAGGGTACGGCTTGCCTTTTTCTATCTGGGCCAAGATCTTGGCTATATCTTTATAAGCACAAATGGGCATAGCGAACTTCTTAATAGAAAAAAATGAATAGGCAAAACAAGCTTATTCCCTATAGCGTCTCGGCTGAGCGCCTCGAACAGGGCTCCTCGAATGGTCTGGCCGAAGTATTACTATAGAGGTCAGAGGGGGAACTAAGGCACATA
>Ga0209777_10006330_pt1 | contig 13336 bp, 9 predicted proteins | sample FrelakmetHBP12HB_FD_187147 | JGI IMG/M metagenome (GOLD analysis project Ga0209777, IMG submission 187147) | Freshwater lake sediment microbial communities from the University of Notre Dame, USA, for methane emissions studies -HBP12 HB (SPAdes)... | ecosystem: Environmental > Aquatic >...
ACGCACAGACTATCAGCCGCGCCCAGGCCGACAAGAGGTCACCAGCATTATTCCACTTTTGATCGCACAGGGCTGTCTGGTTTTGACCGCACCACGACACACCGGCACGTTTCAAGCCGTTCCCCACAAACAGCCGGTCAAGATCCGCTACGGTAAATACCCGAGCAAGCGCCAGCCGGCGATGCAACCAAGGCCAGTAGGTCAGCAAAGGAATGCGTCCGCCCTTCTCCCAGCTTCCGATGCGAATCCCGTGGTTTTCGAATGGGAACCATCGGTTGGGAACCGTTATGAGCAGTTCTCCACCCGGTCGCAGAACCCGGCAGATTTCTGCCGCGGTGCCGGACAGGTCCGCAACGTGTTCCAAAGTTTCAACGGTGACAATCGTGTCAAAGAAGGCGTCTGGAAAGCCCATCGCCGCGGCGGAGACATTCAAGACGCTGAATCTGGAATCGCCTCTGACGGTCTCGCGGAAGCGCGAGAGAAAGGCCTCCTGCACGTCGATCCCATACACCTCGCGAAAGCCCTTTCCGAGTTCGATCGTGAACACTCCGTCACCACAACCAACATCGAGCAACCGTCCGCCCGGCTGGAACTGGCCGAGCCGACGCAGTTTGCCGACGATCACCTCCAGTGTCCTGAGGCATGACGCGCTTCGCGGCGCGCCGATAATTGGGACTTGTTCCTTCAGGAGCACCCGCATGATATACCCGCGCCCGTTGCGTTTGTGAAGTGGTAATGCGGTTGTGCAACCTCGCGTTCCGATCACTCGCCTCACGTCGGCTCAAAAGCACGGGGTGAAGCATTCCCTCCACGGGAAGCGACAAGCAGGGCATAAATAGTCAGATTGACATCGACTGACGGCATTGCGTATGTTCTGAGTCAAGAACCGGCGCCGCGCGACAGCCGTCGGAGACTTGGGGCGGTGAAGTCGCAGTTGATGTGACGGAAACGGATAATGCAGTTTATGAACCGAAAGCTCGTTAGTGGAATAACGCTTTGCTCCGCGATGATGGCCATCGTGGCCCATGCGCAAAATTACAGCGTGGACTGGTCCACCATTGACGGCGGTGGCGGCACCAGGACCGGGGGTGTTTACTCGGTCACCGGCACCATCGGTCAGCCCGACGCCGGCCACATGAGCGGTGGCGATTACTCACTAGACGCCGGTTTTTGGGGTGTGATCGCCGCAGTGCAAATGCCGGGCGCACCGCTCCTGTCCGTCTCCTTGACGACTACGAACACCGTGCTGGTCTCTTGGCCATACCCCTCGACCGGCTTTAACTTGCAGCAAAACGGAGTGCTGGGCACAACCAACTGGGTCAACGAGAGCAATCCGCCCGTACAGGTCGGTCAGCAATGGCAGCTCATTGTGCCACCACAGTCCGGGAACAGGTTCATCCGCTTGCTCAAGTAGCCTCAAGCCACCACGATATTGACCAGCTTCTTCGGCAGAACGATCACCTTCTTGATCGTCTTGCCCTCCAGGAACGGCTTCACTTTCTCGGAGGCTTTGGCTACAGCCTCCAAGTCAGCCTGAGATGCGGTGGCGGGCACTCTGATCACGTCGCGAAGTTTGCCATTCACCTGGACGGGGATTTCCAGCGTATCCTCGACAAGCAGAGCCGGGTCGAACTGCGGCCAGGCGGCGTAGGCAAGGCTTGGGGTATGTTGCCCGTCCTCCGTAGCAGTACTGCTGCGGAGGACGGGTGTTGCGTGCAGCTTGGCCCACAGCTCCTCGGCAAGATGTGGCGCGAAAGGCTGGAGCAGAATCAGAAAATTACGCAGGACGGAGACCGGCTTGGCCTCCCAGGTCATCGCGTCGTTGATGAATACCATGAGGGCGGAAATGGCGGTGTTGAAGCGCAAGCCGTCCAAGTCCTCCGTCACCTTCTTGATGCAGGCATGCAGCGCCTTGAGTTGGGCGGCATTAGGCTGAACGTCTTTGATGCCGGCGGAGAGCCGGATGCTGTCCAGCAACTCAGTGCCGCGCTCCGGATTGGTGGTTAGGGTCTGCTCGAATTCCGTCTCGCTTTGCTCATCCACGAACAAGCGCCAGACGCGCCCGAGAAAGCGATAGACCCCTTCCACACCTTTGGTGCTCCACGGCTTAACCATCTCCAGAGGGCCCATGAACATCTCGTACAGCCGGAATGCGTCGGCCCCATACTCGACGAGGATGTCGTCGGGGTTGATGACGTTGCCCCGCGACTTGGACATCTTTTGGCCGTCTTCACCCAGAATCAGCCCCTGGTTCACCAGCTTATAGAACGGCTCAGGCGTGGACACGTAGCCGAGATCGTAGAGCACCTTGTGCCAGAACCGGGCGTAGAGCAGGTGGAGGACGGCGTGCTCGGTGCCGCCGACATATAAATCCACCCCTTGCGGCTTGTAGCCGCCGACGGCAGTCGGCGCACTCTTCTCCGGAGAGCAGTTTAGCGCGGACTGATTTCCCCGGCTACCCATCCAATAGCGCTCCGCCTCGGGGCCGCAGAAGGCGTCGTGGTTGCCGGCATCCAGGTAACGCAGGTAGTACCAGCAACTGCCGGCCCACTGCGGCATCGTGTTAGTCTCGCGCCTGGAACCATCCGGCAGATTCACCCAGTCTTTCGCCCGCGCGAGCGGCGGCTGGCCGTCCGGCGTGGGTTTGTAGTCGTCGAGTGGTGGCGGCAACAGCGGCAGTGCCGAGTCGGGTAGGGCTTCGTGGTACGCTCGGCCATCCGACCCATTCTTCCAGAGAATCGGGAATGGCTCGCCCCAGTAACGCTGACGGCTGAAGAGCCAGTCGCGAAGCTTGTAGTTGATGGTCCGCTTGCCGAGCTGCTTGGACTCCAGCAAGGCGGTGATCTTGCGCTTGGCCTCGGGTGTGGGCAGACCGCTAATCGAAATATCGGCGCCGGCTGAATTGACCGAGATGCCGTCTTCAACGTAGCCGTGCCAGTCTATGCCTGGCGGCGGTTCGACGACCTTCACGATGGGCAGGCTGAACTTAGTCGCGAATTCGTAGTCGCGCGTGTCATGCCCCGGCACCGCCATGATCGCGCCGGTGCCGTAGCTGATGAGCACGTAATCGGCAATCCAGATCGGTATCTTTTCCCCGTTCACCGGGTTAATGGCGTAGGCCCCGGTGAAGACGCCAGTCTTCTCCTTGGCCAGTTCCGTGCGTTCCAGGTCAGACTTCTTGGCGGCAAATTGTTGGTATTGCTCGATTGCGATTTGAGGAGTCGGCGCGCCGCCGGTACAATTCGTCGGGGTTCCGGGCGGCCAGTCGTTCGGAATGACCCCTTGGGCAAGCCAAGCCCCGATAAAGGGGTGTTCGGGCGCGAGAACCATATAAGTCGCTCCAAAGAGGGTGTCGGGCCGAGTGGTAAAGACGGTCAGGACGAACTTCTGATGGATGATCTCCACAGGTTGCTTAATTTCGCGCTGGATGGTGGCCTTGCCTTTCGCCTCGACGATGAACCCGACTTCCGCCCCTTCCGAGCGCCCAATCCAGTTGCGCTGCATTTCCTTGAGCGACTTGCTCCAGTCAATGGTCTCCAGGTCCTGCAAGAGGCGCTCGGCGTAGGCGGTTATGCGCAGCATCCATTGCCGCATGGGCCTGCGGACGACCGGGAAGTCGCCAACCTCGCTCTTGCCGTCCACGACTTCCTCGTTGGCAAGCACGGTGCCGAGCTGCTCACACCACCAGACGGGGGCTTCGGTGACGTAGGCCAGCCGCTTAGAGTCGCGGTAGTAGCGGCGTTTTCGATCAAGCTCGGCGGGCTGCACGTCTGTTGAACCGGCAGGCCAAGCGGGTGCCCTGCTCTGCAACTCGGGCGGATAGGGGAGCGTCTCGATTGGCTCAGCCTTATTGGTCCGGGGATTGAACCACGAGTTGTAAAGCCGCAGGAAGATCCACTGCGTCCATTTAAAATACTCCGGGTCCGTGGTATCGAGTTCACGGCTCCAGTCGTAGGTGAAGCCGAGTGACTTAATCTGCCGCTTGAACGTGGCAATGTTCTGCTCGGTGGTCTTGCGCGGATGCTGACCCGTCTTGATCGCGTATTGCTCGGCGGGCAAGCCAAATGCGTCCCAGCCGATCGGATGCAAGACGTTGTAGCCGAGCGCGCGGCGATAGCGGGCGAGAATGTCGGTGGCCGTGTAGCCTTCCGGGTGACCGACATGCAGCCCCGCGCCGGACGGGTAGGGAAACATGTCGAGGATGTAGAACTTGGGTAGTCGCTCCGGCGGCGTCTTGGCGTGGCGCTCCGCAAAGGGATGGCTGGCGGGCACGGCTTCCCCCGGGTTCCACGCACGAAAAGTCTCGTGCTGCTCCCATTGGCGCTGCCATTTGGGTTCGATCAAATGAAACGGGTACTGTCTGCGTCCGGATGCCATAAGCGCGGGAATATCGCGGAAAGCGGTTGGCCAGACAATCGAAGAATTCGCCGGCTCGTAATTCGATCTCCGCCGAGGGTATCTCGCCGGTACCACCACGCAAGGCGCAGTCCCGACGGCGTAGCAGCGCAGCCTTTCCGCTGGAACAAAGCGGTCGCAGCCCCCGCGCGGCAGCGGGGCAACGCCGTAGCAGTGCCGGGGTATAGCCGTAGTTGCAAGCATGTTGCAAGTATGTTGTAAGCCTGTTGCAGGCTTGTTTGAGGCTTCCTCCTTCTCTCTCCCGCCCCAGACCCAGTACCGGTGCGGTCCGGCCTGCAAGTGGCGTAGCCGGCCGCAGGGCTCTGGTATAGAGTATAGACGGCGGAAAGGCCGCCAAGGTTACAGGGAATTGACGGATTTCAAGCTGGCGGGCGCCTCTCGCTCCGGTCTGGCGCGATCCCGCGATGGTGGTACTGCTGAGCTGCGTAGATCAGAGCTTTATTACTTGCCTGATCATTCTTAGCCTGGAGGCGAATGGTTACTTTGCTCATCGCCACCCGCAACGCGCACAAAGTAAGTGAAATCCGTGCGATTCTCGGGAACGGGTTTCGCTACCTAAGCCTGGATGATCTCCCTCACCCACCTGAGGTGGTCGAAGATGCCGGGACCTTTGCCGGGAATGCAACCAAAAAGGCGGTGGCGCTGGCGAAGTGGCTAAGTCAACGGCCAAGCCTCAAGTCCGACTTGACCTGCCTGGGGCTCGGAGCGCATACCGACCGAATGCTGGTGCTCGCCGATGATTCCGGCCTGGAAGTCGATGCGTTGCGTGGCGCCCCGGGGGTTCATTCGGCGCGATTCGCCGCGCTAGACACAAGCAAGCCCGGCAATTCCTCCAGTGCAGAAAACAACGCCAAACTGCTGCGCCTGCTCGGAGATGTTCCGCTCCACAAACGCACCGCCCGGTTTCGTTGTGTGCTGGCAGTGAGGCCCGTGCCCCGCTCAGAACCCGAAGGGGCCTCGCCGGTTTGCTATGCTGAAGAAGCCGAACTCCAGACGGAGATGTTCGAAGGCACCTGCGAAGGACGGATTGGCCTTGCGCCGCGCGGGCGGGGGGGGTTCGGTTACGATCCGCTGTTCTTCCCGAATGGGTACGAACAGACATTCGGGGAGCTCGGCGAAGAGGTTAAGAACCAGTTAAGCCATCGCGCCAACGCCTTGGCAAAGCTTAGGCATCGGCTGCAAGGTGCTCCGTCGAATGAAGGCAGAGCGTAACGAAGGTTGGACGCGACGCCTCAGTAAGCGACTCGCACCCTGTAGAAGCGCCGGGAGCCCGGGCTGGTATCGGTCGCCTTCAAGGCGCTGCCGTTGCCATTGGTGCTGAGCAGCAGATTCCGCACGGGCGGGAAATCAGTCTGCGGATACATCGCCATTTCAATCTGTGTCGGGGCGGGTACAAAAGGAGACACGCGGGAGTTCAAAAGGAGACTCCGGTTTTCCACCTACTTTCCGGGAGTGTGGCAGGTCCCGAATTCATCGGCTTTCATAGTGGAATAGGGGTAGTCGCGCCGTGTGTTGGCGAGGGCGGGCGAGCGGCGGCAACGGGCTTCCGAGTTCCAGCTCGCGTTGCCGCCGGTCGCCACCGCGTAACGGACTCGCCCCGCCCTCGCCAACAGGCGCGCCCAGGATCATCCAACCGCAAGCCCCTCAGGGAGTTACGCTCTCATTCAGCGCCGCGAGATTGCTGTCTCCTTTTGTACCCGCAACAAGTCTCCTTTTGAACTCCCGCCGACACATGTAGTTTTGATTATTGCTTTCTTTCGTTATTGGGTTTAACTGAGCCTGTTTACATCACAGGCATTCAACCTCCCCGAGCTAGCCCGCACGAACGGTTCTTCCCCGTTCGCATCTCTGGGAACCCAATAACCTATCGTATCATGCTTCCCGACTGTCAAGCAAATCTGTTGATGAATTGTATAAGATGCTGATATGTCCAGACATATCAGCATCTTTAAACCGCGCGTTGAGCCGGCCTTATAGCTTGTAACCAATCTGCCGCAGGAACTTCTTGCGCCATTCGATGTCCGGCTCCGCTTCCACTCCTTTGGGCCGGAGGCCATCCACGACGCCCACGATGCCGCGTCCCTGGGCGGTCTCTGCGATCAGCACCTGCGTCGGGTTGGCTGTCGCGCAGTAAATCCGGCAGACCTCGGGCACCATCTTCACAGCGTTGAGCACGTTGACGGGATAAAAGCCCTCGCCGAGGAACAGGATGAAGCTGTGGCCGGCGCCAATGGCCAAGGCGTTCTTCCTGGCCAACTCGCTCATGGCCAGGTCGGTGCCGGTCCAGCGCACGAGGCATTTGCCGGACGATTCGCAGAAGGCGAGACCGAACTTAATGCCGGGCACGGCGGTGACCAGCGTCTCGTGGATATCCTCCACCGACTTGATAAAATGGGTCTGGCCGAGGATGAAGTTGATCGGCTCGGGCTTCTCGATCTGGATTGCCGTGAGTTTGATTTCCATAGCAATCAGATGGTTGCGCGGCATGGGCGTTTGGTCAAGGTGGGAACGCTCGTCCTCAAGGCGAAGCCACCGCGGCGCCGGCATGCGACTTCAGGAATTGCTCCGCTTTCCTACGCGTGGCGGGGCGACGGTTCCTGCGCTGCCGCTTCACAAACTGCACCGCTGGCCCCGGACGGCGGAGCAAGGGCAGGATGCCGCCCAGCGCGACGATGGCTACATTGCGGCATTCGGAGGTTTGATAGCGCGCCCTGGCAACCTTGAGCACCTCGGCGGCAATCCGGTCTGCCAAACGCGGTCTGGCCTGCGCTATTCGAGCCCCGCCTTGGATAACATTGGCGGCGGTGATCATTACTGGGCCGGGGATCGCCGAAAAATACTTCTCAAACACGGCCGCGAACCTGTTCTCCGCATCAGCGCGCACCAACTGTGATAACACGAACGCGGCGTCCCACTGGAAGATCGTGTTCTCGTGGTCCAGCAGGCGGACGAAGAAGTCGAAACGGGGATAGAGCAAGTCAGGCCGCTGTTCGCTGACGAGACGGAGGGCTTTGGCGCAGCCATATTTCACGCGGGGCTTGTCTGCCTTCAGGCCCTCGATGATGGCAGGGAGCAAGCGAGGGTTTCTGATCGCCTTGCGAGCGAGCTGCGGCGGATTCAGAGCCGCCTGTTGCGTACGGGCCAGCGGAGCGGTCATGGCGCGAGAATATGCTCGGCGATTCCCCAGGTCAAACACGGGAGCGAGGGGCTGGTGCGAGGGGAGGACTTGATGCAGTCCGTTAGGCGGAGAGCTGCCAGAACTTGCGCAGTGTGTCGCGGATGTCGCTGATACTCCGGACGCGCGCGGGTTGCCAGCAGGGGGGAAACAGCCGCCGATAGCGCTGTTCGGTGAAGCGAGCGTCAATCAGCAGCACGACGCCCAGGTCCGTCTCGGAGCGGATCACGCGGCCGGAGGCCTGGAGCACTCGGTTCATCCCGGGAAATGTATAGGCGTAATCGAATCCGGCCCCGGTCTGCTCCTCGAAATAGTCGCGAATCAGGTCGCGCTCTACACAGAGTTGAGGCAGGCCTACGCCAACAATGATCGCGCCGATCAACCGGTCGCCCACCAGATCAATGCCTTCGCCGAATACTCCCCCCATGACCGCGAAACCCACGAGAGTTTCGCCGTGCTCCGCGGCGAATGCCGCCAGGAAAGCATCGCGGTCCGGTTCGCTCATGCCGGGACGCTGCACGAGGACTGGGACTGCCGGGTGTTCGTCGTGGAACTGCTCCTGCACCGCCGTGAGATACTGGTAGGACGGGAAGTAGGCGATGTAATTGCCGCGCCGACCTTCCACCAGCGACGCGATGGCCTGCACCACCTCCGATAGGCTCTCGGCCCGGGCTTTGAAATGGGTGCGGATGCGGTCCTGCACCAGCACGGCCAGGTGTTCCGGTGGAAAGGGCGAGGGCACCTGTAGCAGTGGGTCCTCCGGGGTGCCGCCTAGCAGCGCGCGGTAATAGTCAATTGGTGTGAGCGTGGCCGAGAAAAAGACCGCGGCCTTCCCCCGCGCTAGCGCCTGGCGCAGCAGGAAGGAAGGGTCCAGACAGAATAACCGAACGCGAACAGAGCGGCCCGCCTCGGTGATCGTCACGAAGCGCTCATCGTAGAGCTCGGCGGTGCGCTGGAAGGAATGGAGCCGGGAAAAGAGTTCCAAAAGGCTGTCGCGGAAGTCGGCGGGCTCATTTCGAGCGAGCCAGGATTCGGCTTCTTTCAACGCGTCTTCGAGCAGGGGCATCAGGTCCGAAGGAAAGTCCCGGCTGACGTGGGAGGAGCGCAGGGCAGGGGGGGCAGGCGGGACGCCCGCCTTGCTCCCGGCCGGGAATAGGTTGAGTTCGGTTGCGGGGTCGCTGACCTCGCTCGGTTCGAGCGGCATGGGGGCCGGGCCGCAAAGCCTTCTCATAGCTCCACTCAGCCGGCTCAGGGCTTTGGCGCAGCGGGGGACGGCCTTCTTCAACGCGCGGCGCGCGTCCTGAATCTCACCGGTCTCGATCTCGGCGGAGAACATCTCCCGAGCGCGGTCCACCAGGTTGTGCGCCTCGTCCACGAGGAAAGCGTAATTGCCCGGCTCTTCGGCAAAGTGCCGCCGCAAATAGACCTTGGGGTCGAACACGTAATTATAGTCACATACGACGACGTCCACCCAGGACGACAGGTCCAGCGAAAGCTCGAACGGGCAAACCTGGTGCTCATTGGCAACGGCTTCGAGCACAGCGCGGGTGATGTCCTCGCGCGCCAAGGCCTCGCGCATGGCGGCCTTGGAGCGGTCGTAGTAGCCGCGCGCGAACGGGCAGTTTACCGGGTCGCAAGGCTGGCCTTCCTGAACGCAGATCTTCTCTTTGGCAGTGAGGACCAACGTGCGCAAGCGCAGCCCCGCTTGGCGCAGATCGGCAAACGCCTTCTGCGCGACAGCACGTCCGGAGGTGCGCGCGGTGAGATAGAAGATGCGCTCCAGCTTGCCTTCGCTCAGCGCCTTAATAGCCGGGAAGAGTGTTGCGATGGTCTTGCCGATGCCAGTCGGGGCTTCGAGGAAGAGGCACCCGCCGCGGGCGATCGCGCGATAAGCGGCCACCGCCAATTGGCGCTGGCCCGGACGGTAGCGCAGGAAAGGGAAGCCGAGCGTCCCAACGGACTCGTCCCGCTGCCGGCACCACTCGCGCTGCGCGCGCAGCCAGTGCAAATAAATAGCCGTTGCTTCTTGAAAGAAGTCTGCCAGCTCCGCCATCGAGAAGAGGTTGCGGAACTCAGTCACCTCGCCTGTGTCGAGGTCCAGGTAGGTCAACTGAATGGCAGTCTGCTCCAGCGCGTTGGCGTGAGCATACATGAATCCGTAAAGCTTGGCTTGGGCCCAATGCAGCGGGTCAGCTATCCGGTCCCATCCGCCTTGAACCGTCTTGATCTCCTCCACCAACACCTCCTGCGGGCTGATGAGCAGACCATCAATGCGCCCCTGGATGCGCAGGATGAACTCCGGCGTTTCCACCTCATGACAAAGGCGCACCTCTTTCTGGTAGCCGGCCGGCCGGGAGCGTTGGAGCTTCTGGTGACCTCGGGTCCCCGCTAGCGCACGATTGCGCCCGACGAAATCGCGCTCGCCGCCAAGGTCGCCTTGCCGCAGCGCAAACTCGACTAGCTCTCGCACCTGGACCGAGAAGATTGGTTTTGCACCAGACGCCACCTGCCGATTTTCGGGCCGCAAAGTGGGCGCGGCAATAGAAAACGCGGACTATGTCGGCGGGAGTTCAAAATGAGACTTGTTGTGGGAGCAAAATGAGACAGGGCTTAGAGGGAGAATCTGGCGAGAATATCGGGCCAGTGATTTTGCGGAGGTTTGGGGGGTTCCGTTACGACCCAGAACTGGCTTTGGGGATGATGGACGATCGTTACGGTGTGCTTGGCGGTGGCGCCAATGGGCCAGCTTGGACCCAGAAAGTCGATCTCATGATCAGCGTTGACGCGACGGTCCAGGTAAATCGCCAGGTGGAGATCCATTAGGGTGGAGGGAGGACAGGCGCGCAGGACGGTACGCTGCTCGTCTAGCGCTTTGGCGCAAGCTTGGTCAGGGGACAAGCCGGTGGTGCGGCAGACCGTTCGATTCTGACGAGCCAGTTCGTGTGCGAGCAGTTCCTGAGCCGGGGCATAGTCGGTGATTTTCTCATATGCCAGCAGGGCGAGCAGTCGTTTTTGGAAGGTGCCGAAGCGGCGTTCGATTTTACCTTTAGCTTGCGGGCTGGGTGCGACCAGGTGGGTGACGCCCAGCGCTGTGAGGGCGCGCTGGAACTCGGAACAAGGGTCTCGGCCGTCGGTGGTGGACTGGTAACCGAACAGGGCCAAGCCATCGGCGTAGAGGACCAGCGGCAAGCCGTGAGCGGCAAAGATGCGGCGGAAGTGTTGGAAGTGGTGTCAGGTCGTATCGGTGGGTACGAAGACGGCCCCCAGCAGCGTGCGAGAGTGATCATCGAGCGTCAGGAGGAGGGTCTGCTTGTCCGAGGCGGGCCACCACTGGTGGATGGAGGAATCGTGCTGCCAGAGTTCGCCCACCTGTGCGCGTTGCCATCGTCGCCGCGGCTTGGGAGTTTCCTGGGACAGTCATGGGAGACTCCCAAGGGCGCCTCCAGCCTCCGTCGGGCCTCGTAATTTAAGCCAGGCTTATGGTCAGCGGGCGGAAAGTAGCTTTCCGGAGCGGGGGGCGTTGGAGTGTCATGTTCTCAACCGGTTTGCCTGCTCGCGCAGAAGAAATTTAGCACCGAACAAGTGTTCACGATGGCCTGCTCAACCCCCGCCGGGGTGTGCACACCCGCATCGCGATTGGGCTGTAAGGAGCATTGTCGCACTTCAATACCCCATCCGGCCTCCGCAGGGTTGGTTGCCGAGGCCACTACTCAGTCCATCCGGGCTGCCTCCCGAACACTACGTTTACGACCTCATTACTAGTGTTTAAGCGCGCTCTTGATCTCGTCCAGTGAGACGCCCAATACCGCACGCGCCACCGGATCCAGGGCCGCTTCCGGCCCGTTCAAATGGATCGTGCGATGCACGTGCGCCGCGCTCTTGCCGGCGCGCAACGCGGCGGCGGGAGAGGAGGATTCCAGCTCAAAGAAGGGCCCCAGTGGTTTGGCGCCAGGCGCGGGCGGGCCGTCGTTGTAGCTGTTGGCCGCGTCGCCGCCGTACGGGTTGTCCTGCAGCTTCCAAAGAGAGTTGACGTAATCGGTCACCCCCTTGGGCTGGGTGAATTGGACGATGGTCAGCACGTGATTGTCGGCATCGTAGCTGCCGAGCACCGCTTTGCTGCGCCGCGGGTTGATGCCGATCTTGCTACGGAATTTGCCGTCGCCGCTGAAGAAGAGCACGTTGTCTTTCACTACCAGCCGGTCCGGCGGAATGCTGCCGAAGTAGTCGGAGGTGACCTTCACCCCGAGCTTGGATTCGGGCCCCGGCTGGATGGGCACTACAATAGTGGTGGCCGGGGAGGGACTGAACATGCCAAGAATCCAAATGGAGAGCAGGCCGGTGTCCTTCTTCCAGTCCTGCTTGCCGATGTTGGCAAGCTTGTTATCCGATTCGAACGCCACCAGGCTGATTTGGTTCGCCGCCGGCACGCCCAATCGTTTCCATGCTGCCGCAGGAGCCAGCAACCGCACTTCCCGGTCCACTTTCAAGTCAAACCGCGTCCCGGAATAGTTCGTGACGGAAAACTCCGCGGTAAAGGCGGCCCGATCGGCTGAGTGGCTGGCCACCTGGTAAGGCATGGTGTCGATCGCGGGAGGGGTGAACCAGTCGCTCAATTCGAATTTCGCGCCCTTGGCGAAAAAGATGGAATACTGGCCGCCCTCGGGCCCGAGCCAGAAGCGGTCCTCGCCGCCGAGGATGTTGATGTGGGGTTGGAATTTGCCGGCAGCGATCAGCTCGCGGTTGATCCAGCCGAAGCTTAGGCCGGCATTCCCACCGGCGGTGCTGGTCATGACCCGGCCCTGATAGGCGGGAGCGATGGCCACCTGGGCCTGCCCCTGCTTGTCGCTCAGGACGACCAGGCTGGTCTGTTCTTTCAGGAAGGCGGCATCGTCACCGAAACTGGCGGCGCGGAGGTCCGGAATGGAGTTAGCGGCAGTCATAATAACAATAATGGAGCTGGAGAGGTGATGCTTCATGCGCATGAAATTTGATTCCTGTGGGCGGATTGTCAAGGTTTTGTCTTCCTGGCTCGCACAAAATTAGGTTGAAACGAATGCGCTCTCCCGGCGTCTATATACGTGATGAATGCCAAGCGCGCTTTCACGTTGATCGAATTGCTCGTGGTTATCGCCATCATTGCCATTTTGGCGAGCATGCTTTTGCCGGTGTTGTCCTCCGCGAAGCAGAAAGCATGGGTGGTTAGTTGCGTCTCAAATCTAAAGCAAGTCGGCTTGGGAATGAGAATGTTCGCGGATGACAACGAGGACCGCTATCCGCAGTCGGGTGAAGCCATCAGGTGGAATCTGACCGACCCCAATTCCTCGTCCAATGGGTGGATGCAGCAGATCTATGCTTACGTGCAAAACACGAATGTTTACCATTGCCCGGGAAACGCCCAATTGCCCCCTAAGAACCAATCACCTTTCAACTATTTCAATGGCGTGCGTGCGGCTTATATTGAGGCGGGCGAGCAGCGCGCGGCGGTCAACGGCAGGCAAATCCTGTTTCCGGCAGCCTATGTCCTGGCCGGTGATACCATCGATACCGGGCAGTACTTTTTGCGGGATGACGATGACAAGGACGATTACTCGCAGAATTGTGTCGGCGGCGAGGTCAACGGAACTCCCGCCGTGGAATGGCAAGCGCACAAAAAGGGGCAGAACATCCTGTTCGCCGATGGCCATGTGAAATGGTACAAGGGATACAACGCGAGCGAGATGACTTTCCGCTACGGTTCAATCCACG
>Ga0209777_10006331_pt1 | contig 13332 bp, 12 predicted proteins | sample FrelakmetHBP12HB_FD_187147 | JGI IMG/M metagenome (GOLD analysis project Ga0209777, IMG submission 187147) | Freshwater lake sediment microbial communities from the University of Notre Dame, USA, for methane emissions studies -HBP12 HB (SPAdes)... | ecosystem: Environmental > Aquatic >...
CACAAAAAGAACATCGAAAAACTGATATCCGTAACACCAATTAATGCCGCTAAAAGAACCACAACCACAATAACAATAAAGGTCGATACTGCTATTTCCTTTCTGCTTGACCAGCTGACCTTTTTCATTTCGCTCTCAGCGGCAATCATAAAATCCGCAATCGAAGGTCTATTTACCAGCCAGAAAGACAAAATACTCAGTGCCACAAATAAGCCGGCAGGAACCATCGTCTCGACCCACAATCCCGTATCGTTAGCATGTAACTTATTGTAAAGCTGTAAACAGCCCAATCCTACAATTATCACTGCGCCAAAAGCACTATACAGCCTTGTATTTTTGCCTTGTGCTCGTTTATAAATATCAAATCCCATGCTGACAGATACCTCTAATCTTATTTCCGACTTTCTTTTTCTTTATGGCAAACGGCTTTAAAATAAGCAGGCCAGGGAGGCTTCGAACCCCCAACCTTCGGTTTTGGAGACCGACACTCTGCCAATTGAGCTACTGGCCTATTTTTCAAAACAAATGGCGAAACGTTCAACTTTTTAACTTTTTACTTTCTTCGTATCTTATGAATAGTATGTTTACGTTCGTTTTTACAAAACTTCTTGAGCTCAATTTTCGGTGTACCCTCTGCAACACTAACGCTTGTGCGATAGTTTCTGCGGTTACACTCTTTGCACTCAAGCCAGACATACTCTCTTTTGCTCTTCTTTGCCATAAATTCTATCCCACCTGCGCAGGCTCCGTTTACTTAAAAAACACCTCCATAGCCTGCCGAATACTCAAAAACGTTGCTCACCAACCAAATTGAGGTCTTACGCTTCCGAGGCTCGGAGAGTTCTACAGTTGTTCACAGGATGCCTATGCAATGATTTTTGTTACTACACCGGCACCTACTGTTCGACCTCCTTCACGAATAGCAAATCGCAGGCCGTCCTCCATAGCAATCGGGAAAATAATTTCCACTTCCATCGTTATGTTATCACCCGGCATACACATCTCTGCACTTTTACCTTCCCGGCTCATCAGTCCGAGAACCGTACCGGTAACATCCGTCGTCCTGAAATAAAACTGCGGCTTGTAGTTCGGGAAAAATGGCGTATGACGGCCGCCCTCTTCCTTGGTCAGAACATAGACTTCAGCATGAAACTTGGTATGAGGAGTAATACTGCCTGGTGCTGCTATAACCTGACCACGTTCCAGATCTTTCTTTTCCACACCTCTCAGAAGCACGCCAATGTTATCGCCGGCCTGACCTTCATCAAGCGTCTTGTTGAACATTTCTACGCCGGTAACAATCGTCTTACGTATATCTTTTGAAAGCCCTATAATCGCTATCTCATCGCCAACGTGAACCTTACCACGCTCGATCCTGCCCGTCCCAACAGTACCGCGGCCTTTAATACTAAATACGTCTTCAACAGGCATAAGGAACGGCTTATCAACTTCACGCTGTGGAATTGGGATATACTCATCCATAACCTTCAGCAATTCCTCTATCGGCTTGCATTCGGGATCATCAAGCGACTCAGCTCTCATTGCCTTGGTAGCACAGCCCCGAATTATCGGGGTCTCATCGCCGGGATATTCATACTTGTTCAACAGGTCTCGTATCTCCATTTCCACAAGGTCCAGCAGCTCAGGATCGTCAACCAAATCTACCTTGTTCAGGAAGACTACCATCCTGGGTACATTAACCTGGCGGGCAAGAAGAATGTGCTCACGGGTCTGAGGCATCGGGCCATCATACGCGCTGACTACAAGAATGGCACCATCCATCTGAGCAGCTCCGGTGATCATGTTCTTCACATAGTCGGCATGACCTGGACAATCAACATGGGCATAGTGACGATTCTCCGTTATGTACTCCACGTGGGCCGTTGAAATCGTAAGGATTTTTGTCGCATCGCGGCGGCCCTGGGACTCTGAAGCCTTTGCTATTTCATCATACGACTTGAACTTCGACAATCCCTTAAGTTCCATCACTTTGGTCATTGCAGCTGTTAAAGTTGTCTTGCCATGGTCAACGTGACCGATAGTTCCAACATTTACGTGTGGTTTTGTTCGCTCAAATACCGCCTTAGCCATTTTACTATAAACCTCCAATGTGCTTGGTTAGTATTGATTTCTTGCTTATTTCTGACTCCAAAAAATTGCTTTCATACCGTTATAATCAACTCATCGCCAAGATTACCGATCCATGTGCAAGCTATCCTGGCCTGATCTGCCTGCATTTAGCTGCTGATGGGATTTGAACCCATGACCTCGTCCTTACCAAGGAAGCGCTCTACCAGCTGAGCTACAGCAGCATTATTTAAGTCCTGCTCTTTTTCCACTTTAGCAGTAAACCAAATAGAAATTTCACCCGCACCTTCAGGTATCGAACAGTCCCCTCTCTCCATTTTTTATCCCAGCTTGCTGATTATCTATGCACACTGGGTGCGGAAATCCTATAACTGCCGTTAGTTTTCTTAATATAAAACAGATAGTTTATATAACATGCACTAAAAGTGCAAACATAAAAAATTGAAAAAAAAGCAAAAAAATTGAAAAAAAGCAAAAAATTCTGTATTTTTTGCTTTTTGCAAAAAAAATCACATTGATATGGCTGTCATATCACTGTGAATTATATCCCATCCTGTAAAAATTGCAAACCAACTTACCGTTAATTAATGAGTTTCCTCTACCTTGTTCAGATTTTTGGTTTTAATCAGCCCAAGACGCCCTGCCCAGCTTCTTAACTGCTTCTCCCACATAACCGCAGCGGTCTTAGGAGCTTCTATTTGGGCCAGTTTGTCGAACATTGCGTTAGGGTCGGCTCCTAAGGGGGGTTCGGCCAAATAACTGTCAATTGAGAGCATAACAGGGTTATTAGGGTCTAAGTTCCCTTCCAATAAACGATTAGCTATCAGTTGGCTCGCCCTTTCCAAATTGCCCCAGCTCAGAAAGACCTCCAGCAATTTAGTTAGGATTTCGTCTCGCTGCTCCGGCACTTTGACCTCTTCGAGCAGCATACCCAAATATTTCGCTGCCAGTTCAAAATTGCTGATTTCAATATAGGTATCTGCCAATTTCTCTCTGATATGCTTCAGTATCTTCGTTTTGTTTTCGCCGACAGCCTTTTTTTCTGCTATCTCCAGAAAGGATATTATCTGTTCATTAGTTAAGCTGACAGCGGAATTTTTTGAGTCTAATTTATCCATCCATTCGGCTAAAACAGTTGCATCGGAGTTCTTGAAAATTTTGAGCATCCCCTGCCAGGCAGATTCGCCTTCATCCGTTGAACTTAATTTTTCTGCTAACCAGACTAAATCTCCGTTGCCGCCAACTTCACCAGCCAGGTTTATTACCTTCTTTCTAACGACAATGCTGCTGTCATTGACAAATTCCTCTTTCCTCAATTTCTTCAGAGCCTTTGTCTTATCAATGTAGATAAGACCATCTACTGCCGCTTCTCGTACCAAATCTGTTTTGTCGTACAGAGCTTCTGTAAACAAAGGCTCATAAAGTACTTTTGCTTCATCTTTGCAAATACTTTGTACGCAAATTTTGGCCATTGCATTGACTAATTCGCCTCGCAGGGCTCCGTCAGCCTTGTCCTTTTCCTGCTTGTACCTTTCTACAAGCAGATTCAGATATTTGCTTACATCAGCAGACGCCAATCCATTTTGCTCAAGCAGCTTTTTTATAACTTCCGCACCCCTCTGCGCTTTTTTAGGATCCTGCTGGCCAAGAAACTCAGATGCTAATTCAAGGGTCTGTACTCTTATCTCAGGCGGAATATTGATCCCTGAATTAGGCAAAAAAGCGTAATAGCATGCTACACCAAGCGCAACAAAAAGCTCCGTTTTGACTTCATCGTCCTTTTCCATATTAAGCTGTTGGAGTAGTTTTTCAGATGAGTTCAACTCTCCCATTAAGGACAACAGCTTCGCTGTTTTTAAACGGACATCCCTGTTTTGGTCCGAGACCAGATTTATCAGGATTGGATTAAGCTCGTTTGGCAGTTTGGATTTCGTCCCCAGACGCCATTGAGAAACCTTCTCCAATGCCCATAATCTTATTGGTGCTTCCGGGTCGACCAATTGTTCAGCCAAATATTGACCTTTGCGAGTGTCGTCACTTATACCATCATATATCTTTCCAAGCGCAGCTAAACATCGCTCCTGCCACATATGCAGCTTAGTTTCCAGCTCGCTCATTTTCTTGTCCTGGAGAATCAGCCAGTCCCGCCTGAACTCGGCGGTACCCTTGCGGTTGAGCTCCTTTATGATTTGTTTGCGCGTTTCGGTGTCTTTACCGACAGGTATACCGCTGGATTGCAGTGCTTCCTCTGCCGCTGCAATTACTTCCTTGTCAGGGTCATCAAGCAACTCCATCAGTTGAAAAATCGCCCCAATATCCGGCTGAAGCTTCAAGGCATCTATTACGTTCTGTCTGGTTTTGGTTGGCAGTGAACGGTCTTTCACGATTTTCTCCAACTGCCCAGATATTTCACTATAGTCGAAAATCAAGGTTGCTTCTGCAGCTAACCTGGCTACAGCAGAATCGTCGGCAACCAAAAGCTCAAGCAGCGGCTGGATAAAATCCTGCTTATTCTTTATAGATTTCTGCGATCCTCTGGTCATGCTCAATGCCTTGCAGACAGCCAATTGTGCGGCACTGTTTTCGGGCGTTTTTAATGTATTAAGCAGGATTTTTCTGGCCATCGAGTCTTCGCTAAACAACATCACAGTCGCTGCATCGATGCGAATTTGTTCACTTGTGCCCCTCAGCAAGGCGTCTCTATTGATTTTTAATTGTGTGCTTAGCTCGGAATCTGAAATAGTATCATTAATTACCAACGCGGTTTTATCTGCACCAATTACTGTTTTTTGGCAGCCTATCGCCAGGAATAATATTACAAGGAATAACCTTTTTACGCTCATTTTAATGACCTTATACAAAATTCTGCCTGTCAACTTTGCATCCATAATAATCATTATGCCGTGTATGAGTCAAACAACTATTATAGAAGCTCAACTTATGGTCTTGGGTGATATTTTTTGTGAATATTTCTTAATCGCTCCTGGTCAACATGCGTATAAATTTGAGTGGTAGCTATATCCACGTGCCCGAGCATTTCCTGTACGCTTCGCAGGTCAGCCCCGCCGCTCAATAGGTGGGTCGCGAAGCAATGTCTTAATGTATGTACAGTTAAATTCCTCGGCATACCAGCACGGATAGCGTATTTTTTAACTAATCTCCAAACTTCAATACGGCTCATTGGCCTGCCTGTTCGAGAAAGCAGAAGAAAATCACCGCTGAAGGGCTTGGCCAGCTTCGGATATAGCGTAGCTAAGTACTGTGTTGTTGAATTGATGGCAGCTTTTCCAACGGGTATTACCCGCTCCTTATTGCCTTTGCCTAAGCAGCGTAAATACCCGATTTTCAGGTTGAAATCGGGTATTTTCAAGCTGGCTAACTCGCTGGCACGGATGCCAGTGGCATACAATAATTCGAGCATTGTTTTATCGCGGAGGTAAAAAGGTTCCTGCGGAGAGGGAGCGTTTATAAGGTCCATAACCTGCTTTTTGCTGCAAAAAGTGGGTAATTTTTGCCAAAGCTTAGGGCTTTCAAGGACTGCGGAGAAGTCGTCTTTGATTAGGCTGTTCAGCTTTGCAAAACGCAGGAACATTCTGATTGCGGCGATGCATCGTTTCATGGAGGTTTCAGCCCTGCTGGCCTTTGAAAGAATTATCATATACTTTTGGATGAGGGCTGGGCTTAGCTGATGTAAGTCCTTTATGTTATTAGAGTTACAATATCTTAAGAAACTTGTCAAATCACGGCCGTAGGCTAAAATGGTGTTGTTTGCTAAGCCTGCTTCGACGGTCAAATAGTCGAGAAAATCCTTGACGGGCTGGCCTAAAGGCAAGGCAAGTACCTTGTTAACAATAGTTTGCGTCTGAGTCTGCAAAGCGGGCATATATAAGTATCGGCGTTGAAATGAGTTAATCTTTAGCTATGTATAGCTGTTAAGATTAGGTAAGATTTATGGGATAAAGCGTCAATCAAAAACGATGCGCTCGGTAAAAAACGGTCAAAAAGAGATAAAAAGGTGTTAAAAAAAGTATAAAAAAGAGCAAAAAGAGTAAGAAACGTATCAAAAAAAGCGCTCTTTGAGTACTTTTTGCGCACCCCCCTGCACTTTTGGTTGATTCCGGACCCCCGACAGAAAAGCAAGTGAGCTGCAATCGAGGGCAGGCCCCCGACAGGGAAGCAAGTGAGCAACCCCGGCCTAAGGCATGCTCGGGGCAGGCAGTCGAGGGCAGGGAAAAATTTTGTAAAATTCTTTGGTCAATCAAAAACGATGCACTACGAAAGGAGTAGAAAACAGGGTTTCCAGTATGATTCCGGGGGATTCGAGGGTTAATTTCAATCAAAACAGCCGGATTATGGATAATTCATATCAAAAATCAAAATTCAAAATTGCGGAGTCGCTTCGCGACGAAGATATTATGAACCATCAGGATAAAAAAAACAAAGGGCTAACAATTGCTGCCAGCCCTTTTAGAATCAGAATCATGCTGTTAAATATATCATTCACTCCAAAGAGAAGAACTGCCTGTAGATGAGCTGGAATAAGGCGTTGCCAACGAAGAACTTCTCACAGAGAAATTAGGATAAGGAGTAGTTAGTGTGTAGTCTCCTAATTTACTCGAACTTCTATAGCTTGGTGTTCGCCATGAATAACCACCTGAATAGCTTGGCGTACGTTTTGTGCCGATTGCACCGGTATGTGGATTGATGTTAGGATAAGTGCTCCAGTTGTTATAAAAATTGCCATCAGGGTTGGACCGGTAATGAGGCTGAACGTAGGTACCATTTCTTCGGTAGTAGCCTCGCACGCGTACGTCGGCATTGGCTGAAAGAGCTGTTATGCAAATTACTGCCAGTACCATTAGAATTGTCATTGTTTTTTTCATTTTTTGTCTCCTTAAAATTTTTGGTTAATATTCGCTTTTCAGATTCATTAAAGTTTTCATTTTCTTCAAATGAACTGCACTCAAGCATTCAAAGATAAAAAAACAAAGATAATTACTGCTATTACTATTGACCTCGCTACTCCTATTTTTTCGTGCGTGACGACATATCCTCCCTCTTCGTCCCACGTGGTCACACCATCACGTTTAAGCTTGCTCCTTGAACTAAGAAGACTAAAGAGCGAGATTAAAGGAATACCAGCGCCAAGCCCTTTGAACAAAACGGAAAAGCTCCGATTCAAAGCATCAGAAAAACTTAGTTTCTTTCCTTTGCTGTCCCGCACTTTGATTTTGAAAAGCCATTTCCCCGGTGTTGTGCCGCAATTAGCCATAAGAATAGACTCCTGAAAAACCCAAGAAAATAGTATTCCCACGGTCAAAACGATGTTTGGAACTTTCAGAATCGATGGAGCATAAATGCAAGCCACAATCCCTACCAGGACGGAAAATAAACAAATGTCAATAAATCTGGCGAAATACCGAACCCACGGTCTGACTTGAGAAACTGCATGCCCAACAGGTTCGACTGTTTCTACATTTTCAATGACACAAGTGCTGACAGAAGGAGTCAATACTGGGTATGGGCCTCGGCTTGGATTGAAAACTTGCCTACAAACCACATAGGTAGCTGTTTGTCTCTCTGGTTCCTCAATTGCGAGATTTCCACCGGTTTGGTTGATTCTATAATCTTTTGTATTCATTTTTAATTTCCTCTAAAATTAGGTTTCTATTTACTTTTTTTTGCCTTTTGGCCTTATCCGTTTTGCTCTATTCTTAGAAGAGGTAAAAAAAACGCAGGCGAACGTTTTAATTGAAATTTTTTTGAAAAGCAGGTAATATTCCCATAAATCCTTGATTATTAAGGGATAACGAAAATGGGGAATACTTTTAATTATCAGACCCAGCGGTTAGTTACACTGGCACAAGATGGCGACCAATCCGCTTTAGACCAACTATGTAAAGCATACAATGAGCGGGTGCTGCGAATAATACGGATGCGCATGGGGCCGGAATTGCGAACCAAGATGGAGTCAATGGATTTGGTGCAGGATGCGTTTATTTCCGCCTTGAGGGATTTGGGTAACTTCACATATAAAAACGAAGGCGATTTCCTCCGATGGGTTTCAAAAATAGCTGAAAACAGGCTCCGGGATAATTTAGACAAATTTCACGCAAACAAACGTGATATTCACAAAGAAATTCCGCTTAATGATAATAGGTCAAGCACACAAGATACTTTTGTTGGAATTTCCGGGCCTGTTGAGACGGCTACACCGAGTCTGATAATGTCCAAACAAGAGGATTTGAATAAACTTGAGAAAGCGATGGACAAGTTAAATCCTGAGTACAGGGAAGTGATTACCTTAACGAAAATTGAGGGACTCTCTTATAAAGAGGCAGGAACCAAGTTAGGAAAAGGAGCTGATGCGGTTCGGATGCTGCTTTCGAGAGCATTGACGGCTCTGAGCCGGAGTTTTGAGGAAACAGAATGACAGAATCTGACCACAACCCGGAAAATATCATCGAACAAGCCGTCCAGCGGTTTGTCGATGCTCAATTGCAAGGTCAACAGACAGACATAGATGAGTTTGTAAAGCAATATCCAGAGTTTGAAAGTCAAATAAGGCAGAGGATACAGAGACTACAAAAAATTGACAATCTATTTGATTGCCTTATGCAGGCAGACGATAGTGACTTCAATGAAAAAATAACTGAATCACATCTTGTTGGGCAAAAACTTGGCGATTTTGAAATATTAAAAATGATAGGTCAAGGGGGAATGGGGGCGGTTTTTCTGGCAAGGCAGGTTTCGCTCGATAGAGAAGTAGCACTTAAGGTTGTCAGTCATGTTGGTAGCGCACAAGCCAAAACAATAGATAGATTCAAACGTGAAAGTATGGTATTGGCGAAAACTTCCCATCCGAATATTGTACCCATCTACGAAGTCGGCCAGGAGGGGCCATATTCATACTTTGCGATGGAGTATGTCAAAGGGGCTTCTTTAGATAAAATTATAAATTCCATTCGTAATGCAGGACCAAACGAGAAGACAAGCGAAGTAATGCGCAGGTGCATTGAAGGTCAGGCCAGCATCTATGAAAAAAGGGAGGGCACAGCCAGCAATTCAAATGGAGCGGAAATCGACACAGCTTATATCATTGAAATAAGCAGGATAATTGTCAGTATAGCTTCTGCTTTGGACTACGCCCACAACAAAGGAATTTTGCATCGTGATATTAAACCATCGAATATCCTCATCGCCTCTGACGGGACAGCAAAACTCGTAGATTTCGGTTTGGCAAAAGGCCAAACACAGCAGACGATAACAATTACAGGTGAATTTTTTGGAACCCCCAGTTACGTTTCACCTGAACAGATTCGCAAACCCGAAACTGTCGATTGCCGAAGTGATGTATTTTCGCTGGCAGCGACTTTCTATGTGTGCCTGACCTTACATCCGCCTTTTGGTGGGGATACTGTCAATGAGACACTGACGCAGGTAATATCACGGGAAGTTGTTCCACCAAAGAAATATTGCCCCAGACTTTCAACAGATTTTAATACGGTTTTGATGCACGCCCTTGAAAAATTGCCGGATGACAGATACCCAACCGCTGCCGCTTTTGCTAACGATATCGAAAATCTACTTGAATTTAAACCCATAACAGCCAAAAAGCCAAGTATTACCCAAAGAGCTTATAAGACTTTGCGCCGAAATCCATTAAAGATAACGATTGTTGGTGTTTTGATTCTGGTAATTGTTTTGGGCTATTTTTTGTACTCTAAGTATATACAGGAAAGAAATAGGACAATAGCCGGAAAATTAGAAGCCATTGCGGCAGGATATTTCGTATCTGGTGATTATGATGGAGCATTAACATATTACAAAAAAGCAATTTCTCAATATCCATATAATGCGACTACTTATTCGGAAATGGGCAGCTGTTATCAGGAGTTAAAAGAATACCCTAAAGCAATTGATGCTTACAAAAAGGCAATTGAAGTAGAACCTGACTATACGGTGGCAATTAGTGCTCTTGGAGACATTTATTGTTTAGAGGAGCGTTATGATGATGCCCTGAGAATGTATGAAAAAGTAATCGAGATAAAACCAGATGCTCAGGCATATAGAAACCTCGGTAATGTGCTTGATGTTTTGGGTCGTCACGAAAAATCCATAGAAGCCTTCAAGAATAGTATTAGAATAGAACCCAATAATGCTCGGGCATATACTGGTATTGCTAAGGTTTATGGTAACTTGGACCGTCAAGAAGAAGCGCTAAATGCTTGTAAACAAGCTATCGCAATAGACCCCAAATGTTACCCTGCATATAATAATCTTGGTGTTTTTTACAACAACTCCGATCAATTTACGAAAGCCATCGAAGCCTTGAAAGAAGCGGTTAAGATAAAACCAAATGCAATGTCATTTTACCACCTTGGTTTTGCCTACCGCATGTCAGGCCGTTATCCAGAAGCCGTGGAAGCTTATAAGCAAAGTATTGAATTAAATCCTAATGTTGCCTTCATACACAATGGCCTTGGAAATACTCTTAGTGATTCAGGCAATTATAAGGAAGCCATAACAAGCTACAAAAAAGCAATTGAGATAGACCCAAATAACGCTTTCTCATATAGGGGGCTTGGTGCCGCTTATAGTGAGTTAGGTCTTTATGAAGAGGTTGTAAAAGCATATAATCGAGCAGTTGAAATTGAGCCCAATAATGCACTAACGTACTTTAGTCTTGGGCTTGCTTATAGAAAATTAAGTCTCCATGAAAATGCGGTTACAGCATACAAACAAGCAATTAAAATCAATCCTGATTATGTAGACGCTTACCTTTGGCTTGGAAATGCTTACAGTGATTTGAGTCGATACCAAGAAGCGGTAGAAACATACCAACAAGCAATCAATATCAAGCCTGATTATACCGATGCTTATTATCATCTTGGAATTGCTTTTAACAAGTTGGGGCGGTACGGAGAAGCAGTAAAAGTATTTAAACAGGCTATAACAATTGACCCCAATTATGTGCCTGCTTATGTCAACCTTGGGTATGCTTATTCAAAATTAAAAAAATATGAAAATGCAAAAGAAACATATTTAGAAGCTATAGAATTGGACCCTAACGTGCCTTTAATTTACGATGAACTCGGATATGCTTACTATAATTTAGGTCGAGAAAACGATGCCATAAAAGCATTTAAGCAAGCCAAGAAAATTGACCCTAACTATGTATCATCTTATGACAATCTTGGATTGCATTAGGCTCATAAACCTTGGCGAGAGTAAGCTTTCGAATATGGGTTTGTAACATCCTTCAATCGGTGTGGTGATGGTGATAAGAAGGAAACGATAACAGGTTAAATCCCGGGAGAAGTATATGTGGCTGACAAAAGATGAGAGAACATTACTGGCTTTTTATTATGGAAAGGACGGGTGTTGCTTGTGCAAGCTATCCGACCTGCCAATCCAACAATCTAATTTCGATAGGATACACATTTCTCTGAGGAGCCGTGGCCTACTCAACTTCGGAATCAATCCCGGAAGATTCGCAGGAGTGAAAGTTGATCTAACACCTGAGGGAATGCGACTCGGACAAATATACGATTCTTGGTGGTTACGCAGCAACTTATGGTATGCGGAGCACATAAAAAACCACTGGATTTGGCTCTTTATCGGCTTTATTGTTGGAGGAGTAATTACTCAGTTGATAAACTGGCTATGGGCTTATTTACTCAAAACACCGGGTGCTAAATGAACCTGATACCAGTAACTATACCTTTCAACTGCGTTTCCGCTGGAATTAGACAAATCAACCACACCCTACTTAAGAAATGCCAGATCATAAATAGTCTTAACAGGCCACGCCCTTATTGCTCGGCCTCGGTGCGGCGATGTTGAGAAGGAGAGGTTGATAAGGGGGACAAGAGAAACTCGATTATACAGTCGTTTATTTCAAGACAAACCCTCGCAGTTCACCCTTTTAAGACATATTTCGCCATTTTTAGCCTTTTGCCGAGTGTTTCAGTGAAGTGCGAAATAAGAGCTTTTTCGATTTCGTTAAGCGTTTTTTCATCGGCTTTAGTAATCATTTTGAGGTTTGCAAGGCAGCCTGCAGCGTTTTTAGTCAGCTTAATCCTGTCGGGGAAGCTGTCCTGGCAGTCTGAGCAAACAAGGCCGTTAGCCGAGCTGCTGAACCAGCTCATCGGCCAGGCGGCTGAAAAGCTGGTTTTGCAGTTTACGCAGGCGTTCAGATTCGGCATTAAGCCAACCTCTTTAAGCAGCGTCAGCTGAAACAGTATCAATAGTTTCAGGGAATGAGCTTTTTCTTCGTAAACGCGGCTATTTTGGAGAAATTTGAGGAAGCTGTCGAAAAGCTCCGGATGCGGGTCGCCCTGGTCCGTCAGACAGTCAATCAGCTCAGCGGCAAAGAGGCAGCAGTTCAGGGTGAAAAGGTTTTTCGCCAGGTCAGCAAGGTCCGACTGCTGCTCGAATTCTGTCAGCACAGCAAGTTTTTCACCCTTAGTTGCCGTGAAAACGATACTGCCATGGGAGAATATTTCGACGGGGCCGTCAAATGCCGATTTAGGTCGTTTCGAACCTTTTGCAATGGCAGAGATTTTGCCGGCAGCTCTGGTGAAAAAAGTTACAATCTGAGACGTTTCCGAGAAGTCCAGAGCGCGTATGCAGATGGCCTGGTCCATAGTCAACATAGTTACTGGTCGGTGCCTCTCTGAATTCTGATGCGTTTTATTTTTCTGGACTCGGCTGATGCGATGGTAAACTTCAGGTTTCCGTAATCAAAGCTTTCGTTAGTCCTGGGAATATAACCAAGGTGCGAAAAGACAAATCCTCCTATGGTATCGTAATCCTCATCTTCCGGCAGATTTATTTCGAACTCCTCGTTCAGGTCATCGACATAGGTTCTTGCATCGACTTCGATAGTATTCTGGTCGATTTTTTTGATAAACTTGGGGGGTGTTTTTTCATATTCATCGGTTATTTCGCCCACAAGCTCTTCGAGAATATCCTCAATAGTCACAACGCCGGCAGTTCCACCGTATTCATCGAGGACCACGGCTATGTGGAGCTTTTGATTTTGAAATTCGTGAAGCAAAGCCCTGAGGGGCTTTGTTTCAGGGACAAAGAAAGCCTCTCTCATCTTGTCGCGTATTTTGAAATCAGCAGGGTTTTTACCAATTTCGGTCAACAAATCCTTTGCGTAAATAAAGCCCACTATGCTGTCAATATTTCCCTCATAGAGAGGGACTCTCGAATGGCCCTGGGTTGTGATAGAAT
>Ga0209777_10006332_pt1 | contig 13330 bp, 8 predicted proteins | sample FrelakmetHBP12HB_FD_187147 | JGI IMG/M metagenome (GOLD analysis project Ga0209777, IMG submission 187147) | Freshwater lake sediment microbial communities from the University of Notre Dame, USA, for methane emissions studies -HBP12 HB (SPAdes)... | ecosystem: Environmental > Aquatic >...
TAGTCAGGCTTTCACCAGAGTGTGGTCACTGGCACGCAAAAATTTTAAGAAAATCGGTAAAATTATAGCGGGGAGTAGATTTGAACTACTGATCTACGGGTTATGAGCCCGTCGGGATATCCTGACTACCCTACCCCGCTGCATTTGGGATATACTCAATGACTTTACTCTAGCTTATAAAGCTTGCGTACAAAAAGGCGCAGTTCTGGTGAGAAGAAAAAGAGGCGTCATGCATTTTTCCAGCAAAATAAGTCCATCCCATGCTAAAATCCCCTCATCTAACATCGTGATCTTGCCGGGCGCGCAAATCTTCTCGCCGCGCCGTTGGCTGGAGACCGATTTTTGCAGTCCGGGTTTTTTCGGGCGCATCTGGGCCTGGTCGCTTACTATCGCTTACTTAATGTATCTGAAAGTGCTAGTGCAGCCTTATGTTACTCCTGGGCGCAGACGAAGCTGGAAAAGGCCCCGTCATCGGCTCCATGTTCGTGGCCGGCCTGGTAATCGAGGAGGATAGGCTCTTCGACCTGGCGGGCTTTGGGGTCAAGGACTCCAAGCTTCTCGCGCCGGCAAAAAGGGAGATACTGGCCAGAAAGATCTTTGGGATTGCCACCGACCAATATATCCTGGAGGTGAAGGCCCAGGTCATCGATGAGCTTCGACTTGTTATGACCATGAACGATATCATGGTGAGGAGCTTCTCAACGGTTGTGGCAAAGCTGCATGCCGACCGGGCTATTCTCGATGCCGCCGATGTAAATGCAGAAAGGTTCAGAGATCGAGTTAAGGCCGCGAGCAAAACCACCATGGACCTTGTGGCCGAGCACAAAGCCGACCAGCGTCACCACGTCGTCTCGGCTGCTTCCATCCTGGCCAAAGTGCGGCGGGATGCATCCATGCGGGAGCTGGAGGAGGCCATGCACTGCAAGATTGGCAGCGGCTATCCTCACGATCAGGATACCTTAAATTTTTTGAACGAATGGGTGAAGGAAAACCGGTGTCTTCCGCCCTGCGCCAGGCATAGCTGGGCAACGGCGCAGCGCATAAAAGCTAGTTTTATATAGGCTGCCTGAAACTAAAGGCGCAAAGAAGAAGGGATCTCATGGATATAGAGGATACTTTGCTCATGATTCCAGGGCCGGTCAAGGTCGCGCCTCGCGTTCTACGCGCCCTGTCCAAGCCTATGATCAGTCACCGGAGCGGTGACTTTAGCGTGATTTACAGCGACTGCTGCAAACTTCTCAAGCAGTTCTTCGAGACCAAGAATGAGATAGTAGTAATGACCGGAAGCGGCACAGTGGGCATGGACGCCGCTGTTGCCGGCCTCATCGGCCATGACGACAAGATCGTAACCATATCCAATGGCAAGTTCGGGGAGCGGTTCACCGAGATTGGCGAGCGATATGGCAAAGCCATTCCCGTGAAGTTCGAATGGGGCACTCCCTTCGACCTGGACAGGATAGAGGCCGCGCTGGAAGGGGGCGCCAAGGCCGTGGCCATGGTTCACAATGAGACCTCGGTGGGCCTCACCAACCCTGCCAAGGAGGTAGGCAAGCTGGCCAGGAAGTATGATGCAGTCTTTATCGTAGACGGCATATCTTCCATCGGCGGCAACGAGTTTCTCACCGACGAGTGGGGCATAGACATTGCCATCACCGGCTCGCAAAAGGCTCTGGCCGTGCCACCGGGACTGGCCGTGGTCTCTACCTCTCCAAGGGCGGAGGAGCGTTTCTTGCCCAAGAGCGCCAGCTACTACTCCGACCTGAAGGCGCACCTGAAGAGCGTGCGAAAGAGCCAGCCTCAGACGCCGTTTACCCCGGCTGTGTCGCTGTTCTTCGCCATGCAGGAGTCACTGCACATGGCAGCCGAGGAGGGCTTTGCCGTGCGCCGGGCCAGAACTGCCAAACAGGCGCAGTCGGTTCGCTCCGCGGCTAAGACGCTGGGCATCGAGCTGTTTCCCCAGGTGAATGAGCACACCCACTATTCCAATACCGTCACCGCCATGAAGATGCCCGCGGGCCTCACGGATGACAAGCTACGTGGCGGCATGAAAAAACAGGGCGTAATAGTATCCGGCGGACAGGATCTGCTTAAGGGCAAGATCTTTCGCATCGGCACCATGGGCATGTGCTCTTCCAGCGACATCCTGCGAACCATCCAGACTTTGGAGCTGATCCTGGTCAAGGAAGGGAAGATCGCCTCATGCGGCGCAGGAGTCGAGGCAGCGAGCACTGTGCTGGAAAGTTGATAGGCTGATAAATAGCATTCATTCTTCTTTTTTTTGGGCCAAGAACTGGGCATTTTCAGCAGATGATAACACAATCTTAATTTGGCGAGAATACGCCATCCCAAAATGGCAAAAAGACTTTATAAGTAGGTATGCATGCAGTAGAATATATTCTTGGTTTCATGGGGGTCGAAGCTGTTGAGTGGACTAAAGGCAGAAATGCGCACTGAATTATCAAATCGGGGCTTATCACTATGCAAGAAAGTAGGAAGAGAGCAACTTAATCTCACACTATTGCTAGTATTAGTAAGCATAATTTCTGCTTTATCCCTTGCCGCACCATGCGCGGCTCAGAGCGGCTATGAAATCAGAAGTGCTGTGGTAACTCCAGAATATGGCTATGAGGATTTCACCTACTCCGCTCAGGTGTGGATGAGCGAGGAGGCAGCCAGCAAAGTAGGCTTGATTGCCGTAACAAAATTCAGCCTGAAACTGAATATCTACGACCAAAATCAGTTGGTTTACTCAGAATCCTCTCCCAGCCAAGCGGGCATGAGTAAAACCTCTTTCGTCTTCGGGCCCTACAGCTTCAAGGATAGATTCGGCATAACCAGCACCAGTAATGCTACCTTTGAATTGGTCTTCTATGCAGGCGGTCAGCAGGTCGCAAAAACTGCCCGAATAAAAGGGCCTATCGTCCAGCCACCCACATTAACCGGCACCCCCAGCTTTGAGAAGAAACCTTATTTCTTCCAGGGGATCGCAATCTCTGCGGGATTCAAGGACATGGACGGGCTAAACCCCAGGCCCACATGCCATCTGGAAATCACCGGCCCGCTGGGCACCCCAGATTCCAGGAGCTGGACCACAGCCGACGTTTCTTGCCAGGCGTCGGGAAAGAGCACATACTCCTGCACTGTGGCTGAGGATCTATCCAGTTACAGAAATGGCGGAGATTTCACTTTCAAGCTGGTCTACAACAACCTCAAGCTTGACCCTCTGACCTACGGTCCATACAACGTAAGCCTTCAGCCCTATAATCCTGCCCTGGAAAAAGTCACCATTCCTAAGCTATTAGATTATACCAACTTCACCATTCAAGCTTACGTTAAGGACGCCGGCGCCAGGATGGTGGGCGGCACCCCGGACGGCAGCGTGGCCAGCCTGATAATCAGCCAACCCCAGAAAGGCGAGATCTCTTACAGTTCATCCGAGCCCACGGTACGAGGCAACAGCCTGGTCTACGAGTGGACTAATGATAATATCCCGGCCCTCTTCAACCGGAGTGATGTGCGGCTCGCCAATAATGCGCCCTTCCAGGCCAAAGTGGTGTACAAGAACGAAAACTGGGATTATCAGGCCGAAAAATCCAATCTCAGCTTCAAAGTAGTGGAAGAGATCCCCAAATTGGACCTGCAATATCCCTCAACCGTTTATGTGCGGGGCGGCGAGAGCACCACTCAGGATATAATTGCCACAATTACCTTCTCCAAAGGCGTAGGAGATATAAATTTCATGCTGTCGGGCCCGGATCAGGACCTGAACGTGACGGAGAAGGGAGTGCCTCTGGGAGGTAACAGGTATCAGTATAAGTGGCAGGTTACTTTCGACGATCGCCATATCAATAACAACTACACTCTTGCATTATCATTTGTCCATGAAACGTTAGAAGGCGGCAGTTATGCCTTCGAGGATAAATTCATTAAAGTCTCACCGCTTTCCGTGCAGTTTTCCCAAGGACTTGTGTCCCCAACTGCAGGCCAGTGGAACGACAGCTACACCTATTCCCTGAAGATCGATACTACCATTGTCCCACTCGAAGTCCGGCTGCAGACCTACGACCCATGCAGCAGCGAATGGACGGACAAGGGTGCCAAGAAAGCGACGGCGCAGTCGTCATGGCTCAACTGGACTCTTTCGCCTTTTGGCTATGAATGCAAAGAGATGCAGCAGGAAGGAGCTAAATATCGTTTCAAAACCAGCTTTGCCGGAAATGATTACTTCTCAAAGCCCTACCAGGGCCCGACCTTCGAAGGAGCAAGACCCGTCCTCGTCTCCCTGGACAGCGATCCCGTGGTCTATGTCTCCGAGGGCAGCGAATCTTCCAGCAGCATTCAGGCTGTAGTGGAATATGGAGCCGGCCAGGGCCAGGCCGTCCTCCGCCTGGAGGGGCCGGAAAAGAGCATCGATGAGACAAGCCAGGGAATAGCTCTGGGCGGCAATCAATATCGGTACGACTGGAGCCTGCCCTTCGAAGAGGCAGATATAGGCAAGAGCTTTAATTACACGATCAGCTACAAGCATTCCAGCCTTGCAGCGGAGAATCGACTGGCGGAAAAGTCGATTGATGTTGAAGCAATATCAATCAACTTCGCAGATGCAACCGTGGCACCAGGTAAGGGCAAATGGAATGAGACCTATGCCTACTCGGTGGCTGTAAGCAGCAGCGTCGAAATGAAAGTGGCACTGGAGGTCTATAATCCCTGCAGCAAGGAGTGGGTGGAGCGAGCTTCCGGGACGGCTTCGCTGGGAAACAACCTTGTCAATCTCACTGCCAGGCCCTTCAAGTACAAATGCGCTGACGCGGAAGGAAAACAGGCTAGCTATCGCTTTGTGGCCGGATTTGCCGGAGCGAGATTCGAATCCGAGGTATATTCGGGACCGTTTATCAGTGGAGGCAAACCGGAACTGGTCTCACTGGACTATACACCGATAATTTATGTGACTGAGGATGTACCCATTTATCAGGTGGTAAAGGCAATCGTAGACAGTCCCCTGGGACCGGGCGCGATGGCCTTGAGCATCAACGGCCCAAAGATGAACTTCACAGAGGTGGGCAAAGGTTCCTTCCTGAGTGAGCAGAGATATGCATACACCTGGTCAATTCCCTTTAGCGTCGATAACGCCGGAAACCATACCTTATCGCTGCGCTACCTGCATCCTGAAATCGCAGGCGGCGAGATCTCTTTCCCGGAGCAGAGCATGAGGGTTATGAAAACGGAAGTAAAAAAGAAAGAAGAATTAATTAAATTTGATCAGGCATCTGTTACACCTGCTAACGGCTCGATTTTCACCGGATTCACTTATTGTGTAAATGTGCAGTCCGATCTGAACAATTATGACTTGGAGCTTTTCACGCAGGAGCCCGGCTCAACCAAATGGATCTCTCAGGGTACTATCCCCTACAACGGCACATCTCAAATCCTCTGCTGGCCGGAGGTCGTGATTGATGGATCGCATTACGGAATGGCAAAGTACAGATTTAGCAGTGGATTGTCGGCCTCGCAGATCTTCGAAGGCCCGAATATCGAGCAGGTGAGCTTCATGAACGCCACAATAAGCCCGACGCACGGGCCTCTTTACATAACAAACCCGCTCCTGGGCGAGATATCCAAGGTATACATGTACACCATCAGCGTGCAGTTCATGAAGCCCCTGGCAGGCAACATGAAAGAGGTCAAGCTGGAGGTCTACGATCCGTCCTCTGAATCATGGCTTTATGCCGGCAGCCAGACTTATGATGCTTCCAAGACCAGGATTGTATTCAAGGTCAATTTTGCAGGTCTGCCATTCCAGGAGCCCTTCCTGGGAGAGACAAAGTACAGACTGCTGGCTTACGGCGAGGATCTCGGCGAATTTGCCGGTCCGACCATTGATGTGAACCTGAGAAATGAGCAAGCAATCGCACAGGGCAAGAATTACACCTATCAGCTTGAGGTGAGGTCAAGTCTGCCCAAGGTCGATGTTGCTCTGGCTTATACCAAGAATAATGTCAATTGGCTGAAAGGAGACAAGAGGACCTACGAATCCTCGAACCAGGAATGGAAAGCCCTGAAGTGGGAGAAGTATCCCAAGCACTATGCTTACGAATTCGAGGTGGCTTATGCCTAAGTGGCTGATTATTGCCATCCTGGCATTGCTGCTCGTAGCCGGGCTCTCTCAAGCCGGAGAGGTACTGGGCGGAGGCGATTCTAGCGGCGGAGGCGACAGCGGGCCTTCCGTCTCAACGGGTGGCGGTGGAGGCGGCAGCAGACAAATCGATATCGATAGATTGATTACAACCGTGAAGGACGGAAAGAAAAGCAAGCCTGCCAAGTTCGAGGAGCTCCGGACCTTATTGTGGAAGGACCCGATCACAAGCGAAGAATACGAATGGCCTACTGTACTCATGTACTACAAAGGAAACAATACCACAGTCAGCCGAAATCAGCCTCTTGAGATTATCACGATAGCCACCAATAACAATCCCCTGGAGATGCGGCGCATGCTCGACCTTTATCTAGAGGTAAAGAACCCGGGTTCGGATAAGTATGAGCGCATCAACTCCTGGCCGGAAAAGATTCAGACCAATGAGTATAGCGAAAAGACCAATACCACCTTGAGAATCTGGGGCATGCTGCCTTCTTTTGCCTACCTCAAGAATGTGGGGGTGGTAAAGGTGCGCGCCAATGTGAGCGACGGCGTCAACAAATGGAGCACGGCAAGCTACTCCGGGCTAAAACCACCCTATTATACGGAACTGGTCTTCAATGTAACCAACAGCCTGCCGGCAATGAGCGACTTCAATGTAACTCCATCAGGGCTTGTAAGGTACAATGATCCCATCGAATACAAAGCTAATATCGCCGATGCAGATGGTGATCTCCTCAATGTGACACTGCACATTCTGGATGAGAACGGCGTTGAGCTGAAGAATGAGACACTGAATACAAAGCCAGGGGCAGTAAGCTTCAAGGCTAACGAATATGGATTCTTTAAAGAGGCTGATGCAGGCAAGAACTTTACCTACTACTACAGCTATGACGATGGAATTGATTTCATCAGCAAAGATCCCGTGGATGCATTGAACGGACCCAATATCCGGAAAGGTCCAAAGCTCTCTGTGGATAAGCTGGGCTTTTCCTCTACCAGCGAGAATTACTACTGGTGGGAGAGGTACGGATTCAACGTGAGGGCAAAGAATCTGAACCCTGAAGAGTACGATGTAACCTTTACTTTGAGCACCAGGACCGGTAACAATGAATGGAATACAGTGGAGACGAAGACGGTCAGAATAGGACCCGATCCCGTCGAGGTGAACTTCAATGACACCAAACCCTTCCAGGTTACCGATGCCGGGCAGACTTTTTATTACAGAGTGAAGTACTCGGAATATGATCAGAGCGGCAAGAATGCTATGGAGCAGACAGGAACGCGGATTAATGCCAAAATCGTGCCCTACAGCATCTATAGTCCGGTGATGTTCCTGAATTTGGTGACAATGCTCTTCCTGATATTATTGGGAAGCTTTTTCGTGGAAAGAAAGCTCAAAAAAGGAGTTGAGTCTCATGAAAGCGCATCAGGTAAAGCAGGGAACAAGAAGAGCAAGAAACAAGAAAGCAGGGACAAATCAGGTGGAAGCTTTGCCGGCAAAGTTCTCAAGATGCTGAGGAGGGGCTAGGAATGGCAATTGATATCCCAACTGCAATGAATAGCCTATTTCCCGCAGGCACGTTGCTGCTGGCATTATTGATGATCTTTGCAGCAATTTTGCACATTAATAACCTAAAACGGGTCCACAAGCTTATGGCCGTACTGCAGCATAAGAAAGAGGTCTCTAAGGCCATATTTTATAAAGAGATGACCGTCCCGCAAGGCTCAAACTTCACAGCCCTGGCCTTGGCCGCGTGGATTATGCTCACTGTAGCCGTTGCTTATCTTTACCTGCTGGTTCCAACCATCCTTCCCTTCAGCTACATGGATATAGCCGAACTGGCCTCAAGTACTTTGGGATTTGCCATCTTTGGCCTTCTTGTAGCTGGTCTTGCAGGGGCAATAATTCTCTTTCTCGACAAGCTTCCAGAAGATCACAGAGATTTAAGGCTAATGGAATTGTATAGCTTTTATTCTATCACCAAAACCATGAAGAAGACTATCAGCATGACGGTTATTGCCTTATGCATCTCAGTATTGTTATCAGCCTATATCGGCACAATTTATCCGGCTCATTCGCAGCCTGCCGAAATTTTGAGCCTGATGCTTTTGGTTGTATCGGCCGGAGTACTTGTCATGCCGATTTACAAAGAGGCCTGGGAGGCGAGAAGATGAGACTATGCATTGTCGGAATTGGCGGAGCCGGGGGCAAAATCGCCCAGGAGTTTCTAGGAAACGAGGATCTGGATTTCCAGCTTCTCTCCAGGATAACTGATGCACAATATATCTCTCCCGGCATGATACAGGGTATCTGGCTTGAAGCCGATAAGAACGATGCTAAGAACATTCAGCATTTCTTCGGAGATCTGAATGAGGGGTGCTACCCCTGCTTTTATATTCCACACGATGTTGTAGCCGATGGCTGCGAGGTTCATAGAATCGTCCGGGAAAAATATGGCTACGATGTAAAGAAGCAAGGCTTTGTTAGAGACGCCCAATATCTCAAGGCCATATTTGAAATATTTGATACGGATAAAGAGATCCAGGCAATCGTTGCCAAGACCATGAATAAAGAGATGATCGAATCTTTAGGAGGAAATGGGGCCAATAGCAGCAAATCATTCAGCCAGGCTCCCAATCCCATATTCGATAGCGCCTGGAATGTCATAAGAGACTTCACAACTCTGGGAAAAGGAGAGTGCGATGGCATCCTCTTTGTGGTCTCCTTTGGCGGAGGAACCGGAACAGGATTTATTAATCCTATTATTAACCATATCAGAAATGAAGGCAAGGCGGATTACCCTGTTTTTGCACTGGGCATATTGACCGAACCTGGTGACTATGCAGACAAGGCTCAGTTTTCAAAGAGCGCAAGAAGGAACCTGGCGGCGATAAGCGCCATTTACGATCTTCTCACCAAGGGTAGCGGGGCCAACGGGGTCATCATAGTCGATAATGAGATTCTATTGGAAAGATACGGAAATGATTACGTTGCAGCCAACAAATTCATTCATAAGATGATGCAGCCCCTTGTGGCGGCACGTGACTATCCCGGAGAGATACCCCCCAGCCAAGCTGTAGCCCAGCACTCATCCGGTGGCCTCTCCCGGCCACCTATATTTGTGCCCCTCTTCGCATCCCTGCCGAGGAGCGCCGATCCTGAGGAGGCCCTTATCAAGAAAGCGCTGAGCGAAGAGGGAAAGCTCTTTGGCTGCTCTCCGGAACAGGCGGATTTTGCCTTTGTCTTCTGTCGCGGTTTCATCGATTCGGAGAAGATAAGAGCGGTTCTCTCCCGGGAGACGGGCATCGCGCCGGAAAGCATATGGCCGTCCAGGAAGATGGGTGAGGGAAATAATGAGATATTGATTCTGCTGAGAAATCCCTATGGATGCGATCCCAAGGCCTACCTGAAGGTGGGCACGCTGGAAAATAGATTTTGCATGGTGATCTCTCAGGCTTTGCAGTACATGAGCCAGCAGCCGGAAGATCTGTTTTATGAAGGCAAACAAGAAGAAAAGGGCAAAACAGATAGCAAGCCGGCCGAGCAGGTCAGGCTGACTGAGCTGTCCAAGCAGGCTCTTAAGATGTTCTTCTTCGGCCCGGATGGCTCCGGCCAAAAAAGCGGCTTTGTCTTCGAGCTGAGGGAAGCCAGAAAAAGGCTGCGGGATGGAGAAAAGCCCTTCTTCATCAATCCGTTGCGCATCTTCCAGAAAGTGACTGATGTTCCGGAAGAAGTAAAGAAATCCAAAGGCCGAATTAATGGTGACGAAGATATTGCCAGGATAGTTGATCAGAGGATTAACGAGAAGTTAATTGAATTGGGTTTGATAGAAGAACTCATGATGGGGTGACTTCCTCCCCACCCCGAAGGATGGGGTATTCCTACCAATGTACCCCAACAAGATAAAAACCAAGTCCCAACTTCCACGTAGTGCCTCATCCGTTTCAGCAGGAAGAGACGAACCGGGCTGCCGCAAATGGCTGCCCGGGCTCGTCCTCTTGCCCACCTACTTCTCCAGCCCGAGCCCCACTGACACCCCTCTACCCAGCCCCTCATCTGCCTTTGCCAGGTTCTCTACAGCTCGCTTCTGGATGGCCGGATCGGTGACGTGGCTCAGATCGGCCACCAGGTTATCCACCAGATGCTTCATCTCCATCTTGCTCATGGAGCGATATCTCTCCCCAGCCTGGGTGAAGTCGTCCGTCTTCTTGATCTTCTCTCGAACCAGGTTCCCTTGAATATGGGGACTGTAGGGCGTGCCCTCCGGCAGAGTCGTGGCCGGCCCGCCCCGGCTGCTGGGCCCAAAGTTCACCGGCCCCGGGAACACCTGGGACTGCATGGCTCCATCGCGCTGGTTGTTCGCCGGTGGCGAAAGCGGTCGGTTGGTGGGCAACTCATGAAAGTTGGCGCCCAGGCGATAGCGCTGCGTGTCCACATAGGAGAAGGTCCTGCCCTGCAAGAGCTTGTCATCGGAAAACTCGATGCCTGGAACGAGGTTGGCCGGGCAGAAGGCTGCTTGCTCAACCTGGGTGAAAAAGTTATCCGGATTTCTGTCCAGTACCATCTTGCCTACCGGCATCAAGGGGAACTTATCCTCCGGCCAGGTCTTGGTCGGGTCCAGGGGATCGAAGCTCTGGTTTTGCTCTTCTGCGATGTCCATCATCTGCACGAAAAACTCGTATTCCACGAACTCGCCTCTTTCGATAGCCTCCCACAGGTCTCTTGTGAGATAGTCCGGGTCCTCGCCAGCGATGCGGGTGGCTTTCTCGCGATCGAAGTTTTTCACACCAAGCTTGGGCTTCCAGTGGTACTTGATCAGAGCCGCCTTGCCCTCATTGCTAACCCATTTGTAGGTATTGACTCCAAAGCCCTCCACCATCCTGTAGCTGGCCGGAGTTCCCCGATCCGAGAATACCCAGGTGAGCATATGGGTAGCCTCAGGGGTCAGCGATATGAAATCCCAGAAGTTGTTGTGGCCGGTAGACGAGGACGGGATGTTGTTGTGCGGCTCCGCTTTTACGGAATGAACCAGGTCCGGGAACTTCATGGCATCTCTGATGAAGAAAACCGGTATGTCGTTGCCTACCAGGTCGTAGTTGCCCTCCTTCGTGTAGAATTTGGTTGCAAATCCCCTCACATCTCTGACCGTGTCGGCTGAGCCTCTGCTTCCGGCAACGGTCGAGAACCTGACAAAGACCAGGGTTTTAGTGCTTGGATCCTGGAGGAATTGGGCCTTTGTGTATTTGGCCATTGATTTGTAAACCTGGAAGAAGCCAAATGCCCCAGCGCCCTTGGCATGCACCACCCTTTCCGGAATGCGCTCCCGATCGAAGTGGGCGATTTTTTCAATGAACTGGAAATCCTGCAATAAGGTGGGACCACGATTGCCGACAGTCAGGGAGCTGTTGTCGTCGGAGATCGGATAACCTTGATTTGTGGTCATTTTTTCTTCCGCCATTTTAACTTACCTCTTAAAATTGTTCTATTGCTAATGAAACTACATGAATCTATTCCTCTTAATCGTTCCTTCTTTTTTTTTCGAATATTTTCGCCCAAAAACAATAAATATGATCATCACATCCTGGTAGCTGTTAATGTTTCTATGCTGTGGATGCAAGAGGCCGGAAGCAGGCGCAATTTTTCCAGGTCTTTTATCGATCTTTCGCCAAACTATATTTCGGGGGTTAAATCATGCAGAGTGAGTTCAAGAATTTCGCATTATTGATATTGACGGCAATGGCGGCTTTTTCAGTTGCCGGATTCGTAACGGCGGACATGGCCCTTTGCCAGGATTGGAATAGCTACACTCCGGCGCATGCCATTGGATCAGGAGATGACGACTGGTGGACGACATATCCCGATCAGCACGAAAACTCCGGCTCGGCGGTAAAACATCTGGACTGGGCTCTCAAAGCTCTCAAGGAGAAGCCGCTGCTCATCCTCATTCACAGCAGCAACTGCGTGCCCTGCCTGACCCAGATGCCCAGAATCAGCGCGGCTGCAGAAAGCTTTAGCGGCGATCTCGAATACTACGATGTGCTGGCGGAAGGAAGCGGCTACGATAAGGCCATTGAGATACTGGATGTCTACAGTCCATCTGGTGGAGCTCAGTATGTTCCAACGACCATCTTCATCACCCTGGCCAAGGGCCCGGATGGGACAGTGGATGTAGCCTGGCATAGTGAAATTGATGCCATGAGCCAGGAAAGGATCGATTCTTATGTGAAGGACTCCATCTACTACTACAAGCAGAATAGTGCCGCCTGGATCTGAGAGTGATATCAATAATTGCCAATACCTACAAAAAGAGGCTGCAAACGGCTGCTTTTATCCTCCTTTTCGCCCTGGCTTGCCAAGCCCTCTTTTCCAGCCCCGTCTTGGCCGCACAAGCCATAAAGGCCCCACAGTTCACGGCAGTAGGAGTGGATGGCAAGAACTTCTCTCTTTCCGACTTTTTGGGTGCGCCCCTTATCTTGCATATCACCAACATCGAGATTCCGCTCTGCGTGGAGTGCGAAGAGTCCCTGAAAGGACAGGTAGAGGAGCTGGCAAAACTTAAAGCCATGCACCCCGACGTCCAGATAGCCACAATAAACATGCGGAAGAATTCTTACTCGCGTGACGGCTTGTCCCTGGCGGAGAAGTGGTGGAAGGTCAATATCACCTGGCCCTGGGCAGAGGATATTGAGCCTTACACTATCGCCGGCAAATATCTCGACTACTGGAATGTGAGAGGCGGCTCTTCCAACCCCACTCTCCTACTGATCGACAAAGAGGGCAATATCGCCGCAGTCTATCACGTCTACCGGGTGGGCGAAGGCGTGTTGGAGGGCGTGCAGAGTGCCGAGAAGCTTTACCAGAAGCTGCAAGATGTGGGGGGCAGAGAGTGGAAGGGCCTGGAGGGAGAGGTCTTCCGGCAGGATGTGTCTGCCTTCGGCATGTTCTTGCTGGGCATACTAACGTCGCTTGCCCCCTGCTCCATTGCTCTTATGATCGCCGTATTCTCCTATGTCATGACCATAAGGAAGAAGGATGAATATCTGAGAAAGAGCGTCTCCACCTCAAGAGAGGGCTTTATGATCGGCATTGCTTTCACCTTGGGCATGGGCGTCGTCTTCTTTGTGCTGGGGCTGTTCATCTCTCAGGTGGGCCTGTTCATAAGAGACTCCAGGGTCTTCGACCTGATGGCCGGC
>Ga0209777_10006333_pt1 | contig 13330 bp, 16 predicted proteins | sample FrelakmetHBP12HB_FD_187147 | JGI IMG/M metagenome (GOLD analysis project Ga0209777, IMG submission 187147) | Freshwater lake sediment microbial communities from the University of Notre Dame, USA, for methane emissions studies -HBP12 HB (SPAdes)... | ecosystem: Environmental > Aquatic >...
TTCGACCATCGTCCTTGACACCCATGCCTACCGCAACAAAGGCTCTCGGTCCCCCCCAACCCCCTCTCCACCCCCACCGCAGACTCCCATAGTGTCTGAATTGCAATTTTGTAGCAAATGTTACAGACATTTTGACATTTTTGATGTATTGTACTCTTAAAGAGAGAAACAGGAATTTCCAAGGCCGAGAGAGAAGAACAGTCAAAGGATATTCATTTGTAGGGCCGTCCTCGATGCAAGCGGCTGTAATTACAGTGTGATTTCTCTTATCAGGGAGAACCAGATTAAAGGTTTTCCGGGTAATAACTTAAACCGAGAAGGAGGAAAAATATGGGAGAAATCGTGCATACCTCAAGAATCAAAATTGTAAGAGAAAAGGGTCCTACAAGGAGAGCGGTGATTGAGGGATTTAATGAGCCCGTCTATTACGGAGTCCACGGAGGGATCAAGAGATTCTACAAAGTCGAACCTGAGAAAGAGCACGCTGCTACCCTTGACCATATTGTAGCTGCCACCGCAGGCTGAATGATGGGAACATTGGCCAGGTTCCTGGCTGAAAAAAAGATCCCCACACCCGAAGAACTTTATTGGGCAGATGTCGAAGGAGATATCGAGGACGTAAACAATGTCCTGAAAATAACCCAGATCCGCGTCAAATATCACCTAAAAGTTTCTCAGGGCAAGGCGCAAGAGGTCAAAGAGGCTTTTTCATCTTACCTGACTTCCTGCCCTGCGGCTCAAAGCGTGATTGGGTGTATCCAGATCAAGGATGATATTGTCATCGAGGAGACAGGGTAATTTCTCGGTATCGTCGGAGTTTTGCTGTCCCATTTCATTCGGGAGTCAAGCGAATCTATGTGAATGAACAAAAAAGATACTTGAAAGGAGAAAGACATGGCCAGGATAGGTTCGGTAATATTAGACACGAATGATCCATTTCCGGAGTTAGATTTGAAGCTGGTTTCTGGGGAAACGCTCAAACTGCCTCAGGCCACCGGCGAAGGGTACGGTGTTGTTCTCTTCTATCGTGGACCTTGGTGACCCTATTGCCGGCAGCAGTTGGCTGACTTCCAGGCATTGAGCCAAGAGTTTGAATCCGAGCATATCAAGGTGATCGCGGGGTCTGTAGACGAAAAGGAGAGGGTAAAAGAAATTGTTGAAAAATTGGGGATAACTTATCCAGTCGCGTACGGCATGAACCCGGAAGAGATTTCAGGGACCATTGGCGCTTTTTATGACAAAGAGAGGAAGATTCTTCATGCAACAGGCTTCCTCATCCGCCCAGACAAGACCATTGCGATCGCATGTTACAGTTCAGGGCCCATCGGGCGTCTCATGGCAAGAGATACCCTGAACGTTGTCAGATTCTATAAGAAAAGGTAGTCATTAAGAAAAGGCTGGACGATACAGGGATTCCTGACAATAGGGACATAATTTTCAAATTAGACTACCTGCAGTTTGATAACCCGTGTCCCTAACAATAAAGACCTCATTACCCTGATGAGCAGGATATCCCGTAAAATTACCTTTTGAGGGAGTCGTTATGCCATGTCTCTGCAAGAAACTCATCGGTGATAAATTAGAGATGGTTGATGTTTGCATTGGTAGCCTCTGGATCTTTGAAAATCTGACTATGGAAGAAAAGCAGGCCTTGGCAGAAGCATCCCTAAAAAAGGCCCATAAACAGGGAGACATTATATTCTCGCAGGGACTTAAGGCCGACCTTATGTTCTTGATCAAGGCCGGACGTGTGAAGTTGAGCAAGTTCATGGAGGGCGGTAATGAAATCATCTTCGATATTCGAAGAGGTGGAGATTTTGTTGGTGAGAATATCTTTAGCGAAGACGTTGACTATCCTGTAACCGCCACCTGCATGGAAGATACGTTTACGTGTGGATTCAGTAAGTCCATTTTTGAACAACTGGTACTCAAATATCCAAATATCGGCTTGCAGGTGATCAAGAACATGAGCAGGCGCATGTCCTGGCTATCCAGCCATGTGGAAAGCATGGCTCTAACGACTATTGTTGAGAAGCTTTACAGAAGTTTACTCAATGTAGCCGAAGAATACGGGACAAAAAGCGATCGCGGATTTATCGTGGAATTGCCTTTTACCCATGAAGAACTAAGTTTTTTGGTGGGTGCCCATAGAGTGAGCATCACCAGGGCGATGAACGAGCTTAAAGAATCAGGAAAGGTGATCCAGGAAGGCAAAAGGATCATTCTACCTCCATCCAAGCTGAATTGAATCATTGACAATCGGATGATGTATACCGTTGGAGCAGCTGTGAAAAGATGAATCTTTTGAATTCAGATCTCATCATTGGCATTCCTCTCTCGGTGACGGGGTGAGAGGGCTGTCCTCATCATAAGAAACAGAAGCCGTAGGTTAACCTTTTTTAGATCCGGGCATCCATGGGTGAAAGAAAATAATGTTTGCATATTCTGGAAAAGGAGAATGGAATGAAGACTAACGTTTTGGGAATAAGCGCATCGCCTCAGAAAGGAGGCAAGGTGGAAGTGTTGGTTCAAGAGGTTCTTTCTGCCTCAGGCCTTCCCCATGAATTGGTGCGCCTTCACGAGCTTGACATCAAGCCATGCCGAGCCTGCCACGGATGTCGAGATGAAAATGTTTGTGTGATTCATGACGATTGGGGAGAGCTTCGGAGCAAAATACTCGAATCAGGCGCATTGGTGATGGGTAGTTGGGCCTTTTCAGGGATGATCGATGCGGCCACCAAAGCCCTCATGGAGCGTTTCTGGTCTTTTCGCCATCACCATCAGCTCACCCGAGGGAAACTGGGTGCTGCCGTGGTGGTTGGGGTTAATCCGGAGCTGGCTGGCAATCTTGCAGATGCGCTGCTTCAATTCATGCGCAATAACGGGATGAACGCTTTAGGTCGTGTGACCGCAGCGGGCGCAAGCCCATGTCTGGGTTGTAAAGATTCTCTGGGTCCCTGTGAGTACAGCGGTGTGGTAGCCCAATACGGCCTCCTGGAGCGTATCGGGACAGGCATGTATAATCCGATCGAGACCCAGTTGGGCGTCTTGAAATCAGCCCGAATTTTGGGGCAAAGGATAGGGCACAAGGTAAAAGGGTTGATGGCACGTGGCCTCGCTGCTGATGTTATTTAATTCCATAAATCCAAGGATGAGGTACCAAAATGAAAGCAAACAGTATCGGGACTGAAGCCAAAAAGGCTGGTCAGGCTTTCCAGGAAGATCTGACGCGGAAAGTCAAAGAAAAGGCACTTTCTCTGGGTGCCCATTTGGTGGGTATCGCTCCGATAGAGCGGATGGATGGCGCTCCACCGGAGCTTCATCCGAGGCGGTTGCTTCCGGAGGTAAAGTCTTTAATCTCCATGGCCTGCCGGATCAACCGGGGTGTCCAACAGCTCCACCTGCGGGGTCCCAGTCCCATGCCCTTTTCTCTTTTTGCCGGCTTGGAACCCAGGGTCCGTTTGGACGAGATGGCACTCGATCTGGCTAACTTTCTGGAGGATATGGATTACATAAGCCTCCCTATCCCATCCAACCAGTACTATTATCAAGAAAAGGGAACAGGAGAGATCTCACACAAACACGTAGCCATGGCGGCGGGTATTGGTCGTTTGGGCCGGGGTGGATTCCTGGTCACGCCCGAGTACGGTGGCGCTGTTCAACTTATCACCATACTGACCACTGCTCCTCTCCTCCCCGATCCAATGCTCCACGAGGATCCCTGCCTTGGGTGCCCTCAGCCCTGCGTATCCGTCTGCCCCGTTCAGGCCATCAGGCGCGATCGCGATCGGGTCATGGCCATGGAAGGGAAAGAGTACCGTTATGGATGGTTGTCTTATCTCCGCTGCCAGTGGGGCTGCGGCGGCATGGTAATGGGAGATCGCTTCTATGCCCTCTCTGACCTGCCGATGCCCAAACTCGAAGAAGAGGACGATGCTGAAAAAGTGCGGGTAGAATTTTTACTGGCTGGTGAAAAGAGATTTCCTTGGGATCGGGCCTATCGTGGGGCCTTTACATACATTGCCTGCTCCAAATGTTACGTGATTTGTCACCCCGAAAGGTTGAAAAGAAAATAGGCGGGAAGGAAGAGGCGACTGCCGTTTCGAAAAGGATAGAACGGATAGCCAAATTGCAGGAGGTGGTTTCCTGGTAGTGGAAGATGAAAGGGGTTTTTGAAATGAGGACTACAAGATCTGCAACTTGACCTTAGAGGTTGACTTCCGGACAATACGGTATTTCCGTGGCCAAAATACAGGATTCACCTTATTTGTTGCATTAGCTAATTATGGTAACTTTTATCAACTTGATTTGAAAGGAGGTGATTAAAATGGCCGAAGTTAAAATGCCTCACACTGGACACGAGAAACATCTGTGTCTACTGCAGAACGTGGGATATTTGAAGTCAAATCTAGACGACTACAAAAAAATGGTAAAAGATGGAAAATTTGTTTGCAAGGGTTGTGGCCGGGTTGCAGTGAACGAGAATGACCTCTGTGCTCCTGACAAACTGTAATCGACCCAAAAGGGGCTTCCAAGGCTATCGAACGCATGATGAATTGGAGGCCCTTTTTGGGGTTGCAACGGTAAAAGTGGTTCTGGAGAGATCCGGAACATTGAAATTAGAGAAGAGAATGAAGGACAGAGAGGTTTTCGGCTATACATCTTGTGATAATCTTTGCAACGTAATTCATAGAGCTTCCTCCTTTCTGATGAAATGTCGCTTTGTCGTTAAACATTGTCTCAGAGGTGGCTCCCCCTTTTCATCTTATAGAGGACCGCAAAAGTAATGCAACGGATTTCAACCTTTCCATCCTGTGTTTATAGGCTTTTCGTGGAGGCCATACGTTGCATTACTTATATTGCTTTCTATAACTGTTATGATGGTTGCGTTTTTCGAAACCCCCAAACTTACTGGTTGAAGATCAAATAGAGCATTTTCTTCATTAATTTTGAGGTATTGCATCTGACAAGATATTCTCTGGTTAGAGACCCAATTCTTTACACAATAACATTCACCTTTTTCACTTCCAGATGTTCTTCAGGTTCCTTCTCACAACCGAACGTTCCAACATGGTGCCCACAGGAAGCCTCCATACCAAAGGCAACAACTATTTGACATTCTTGCTAATTTGTAATATTGTGCACTCGGGTGCGGGGTGAAGGTTCCTGAAGATCCTCAAGTGGTGGGAGCCTATGGAGCGCAATGATCGCTCGAGATCACGACAGGCCAATTGCCAATTAAAACTAAGAAGGGGGGTCTTTATGAGTGAATGCCTACAATGTCATATCATGTCGATCAATAAGGAGGTACAAGTATGAGTGGTTATCACAAACGAACCCCCGAGCCTTTCCCAGTACAAAAGTTGAAACGAGTCGATCGCCCTACAACGATCATTCAGGATGAGAAGGTACAGAGGGTAAGAGAGTGCGATGCAGGATTCATGAAGGCGCGGCGGGGAGTTTATGGCGCGACCTTTCAAAAGGAAGTAGCCCGCTTTGTACCAAAACACCCCATGTCCGGCGCCGAGCGATGGATGATGGAGAAGATGCGCCCGCTCGTGGATGGGATAGCGGCCAAACAGAAAGCGCCCCTTCCGGATGATCCGCGGGCTTTATCCCGTCACATCAAGGAAGCTGCGTATTTCCTGCGGGCCGACGCGGTCGGTATCTGTAAGCTGCCTCCCTACGCTGTCTACTCGCATAATTTCGATTCCCGTAATCCTGGCTCTGATGGTATCCCTATCGAGCTGAATCACCAATACGCGATCGCCATTCTGATTGATCAGGACTGGCGGACCGCCGAAGCCTACAGCGGCCACGACTGGATAAGCAACTCGATGAGCATGCTTTCCTATTCCAATTCCGGGTTTATCGCCATCATTCTCGCGGACTACATTCGGAGGCTCGGCTATCCGGCAAGGGCTCATTACGCATCGAACTATCAGGTGGTGCTCCCTCCGATCCTCCTTTGGGCCGGATTGGGAGAAATGTCGAGAATCGGCGACTGCATCATGCATCCCTTTCTCGGACCGCGGTTCAAAGGGGCCGTTGTGACCACGGATCTGCCCCTCGCCCCAGACAAGCCCGTCGACTTCGGTTTGCAGGACTTCTGCTCTAAGTGTAAGAAATGCGCCCGTGAATGTCCCGGAGGCGCCTTGAGCGACGGGAGCAAGGAAATGTACAATGGCTACGAGAAATGGCCGACGGATGTTGAAAAATGCACAAAAATGCGGGTGGGGAACCAGAGGGGGTCCGGGTGTGGTACCTGTATTAAGGTCTGTCCCTGGAACAAACCGTATACGGCCTTCCACCGGGCAGTGGGCTGGGCTGTAAGAAACTCCTCCTTTGCACGAAGTGTCGCTATCCGGGGAGACGATCTCATGGGTTACGGAAAACCCAACTACAACAAAAAGTGGTGGTTTGATCTGGAGGACGTTGAAGGCGACGGAGTGCTGCAGATTGCCGGTAAGAATAAGTAGGCCCCAAGGGCTAAATATTCGGGTTCGGGATTACAGCATGCTCATATCCCTTTTGTCCCGGAAGCGACAGTGGGGGGTTGGATATTTCGAGTCTACAAAAGCATACGCTTTGAAGACCAAATAGAGATATAATTCCTTTCGGGTAGTTGATGTGGCGAGATGAACGAAACCGCTTCGCGGTAGTTTAAACCGTTAGCTCTTTGACAACTGAATAGGTTCTGGCGAAGAAGTGTTCTTCAGGTGTCCCTCTTGTTCAGGGGTCCAGCAGTTCCAGATTGCTTTCTTTTCTGGTAAAACGTGGAGTCAGTAAAAATCCACTTTAAAGAAAGGAGAGCAGTCATGGGAAAGTTACACGATCAGATGAAGAGGGATTTGGAGTTAAGGAATTTTAGTTCTCACACAAGGTCTACTTATTTAGCCTGTGTCAGGAGGTTTGCCCTTTACTTTCATCGATCCCCTGCGGAATTGGGGGACCCGGAGATTCGAGAGTACCTTCATTATCTGATCAAGGAGCGAAACGTTTCTCGGGGAGCCGTCACTCAAGCCTATGGAGCGTTGAAGTTTTTTTATGAGACGACGCTCAAGAGGGATTGGGAGGGTTTCCGAATTCCCAAGGGGAAGATGGGCAGAAGGCTTCCGGTGGTTCTTTCTCAGCAGGAGGTGGAGGCTCTTTTTGGAGCCATCACGAATCTCAAACATCGGGCGATCCTGATGACGATCTATTCAGCGGGTCTGCGGGTCAGCGAAGCCCTTCACTTGAAGCTTACGGATATCGACAGTCAGCGGATGATGATTCGGGTCGAACATGGGAAAGGGAATAAAGATCGGTATACGTTATTGGGCAAGCGTAATTTGGATATTCTACGGGAGTACTGGAAAAAGTACCGTCCCCAGGACTGGCTGTTCTGTAACCCTTCTCGCAAGGGACCTCTTTCGACAAACGCTGTCAGGGAGGTTTTGAAGAAAGCTCTTCGTCAAGCAGGGATCAAGAAACCCACCCTCGTGCATACGCTAAGGCACAGTTTTGCAACCCATTTGTTAGAGGCAGGAACCGATCTTTATCATATTCAGCATCTGTTGGGGCACACGAATCCGAAGACGACGGCTGTTTATCTTCATCTAAGTCGAAAGGAATTGACTAAAGTCACCAGTCCCTTAGATCTTTTGGAGGAACCCGAGAAGCCGACCTGATGGAGAGGTCCGCTTCTCATGAAACCCTCTTTAGAAGTTGCCGATCTCTTTCGGGCTTTTGGGCCTGCTTATCGAGAAGCTCATCAGATGCCCCTTCGACATCATCGGGTCATGCGGGCGATCGAGATTTGCCGCACCGCAGAACTGGGAGGTCATCTGGATCAATGCGATCACTGCGGAACCGTTAGGATTTCTTATAACTCCTGCCGCAACAGGCATTGTCCCAAATGTCAGTGCCTGGAGAAAGAGCGGTGGCTTCAAGCAAGACAAAAGGATTTACTCCCCATTTCCCACTTCCACGTGGTCTTTACCCTCCCCGAAGGGCTGAGGCCCTTGGCCCTGAGGAATCAAAAGGTCCTTTACACCCTTCTCTTCAAGGCCGCTTCCGAAACCCTTACCGAGCTGGCTCGGGATTCAAAACATCTGGGGGCGGAGATCGGGTTTATGGCAATCTTGCACACCTGGTCCCAAACCTTGATGGATCATCCTCATCTGCACTGCCTGGTGACCGGAGGAGGGTTATCTCTGGATGGAAGGCGCTGGATCTCTTCCCGGAAGAACTTCTTCATCCCGGTCAAGGTGCTCTCCTCCTTGTTTCGAGGCAAATTCCTCGATGGGTTGAAAAAGAGCTACGAAACTGGAGAACTGAAGTTTCCTGGCCAGATCGAAGAGTTGAAAGAAGCGTCTGCCTTTAAAAGATTCTTGACCCATCTTTATCATCAAGCGTGGGTGGTTGACTGTAGGCCCCCATTGAAAAATCCTCAACAGGTGATGGATTATTTGGGCCGTTACACCTACCGGGTAGCTCTCTCCAATGATCGGTTGATCAACCTGGAAGGCAACCAGGTAACCTTTCGATGGAGGGATTCGGCGGACCACAACAAGATTAAACCGATGACCCTGGAGGCTTTTGAGTTCATTCGCCGTTTTCTGCTTCATGTTCTACCCAACCAGTTTGTCAAGATCCGGTATTATGGGATCTTGAGTCACCGGAGCCGAAAAACAAAACTCTTACGGTGCAAGAAGCTCCTGGGGGTATCGACCAGTGAAGCGTCGGCAAAGGTCCCAAAAGAAACATGGGAAGACCTCTTGACTCGGATTACCGGGATTGATCCCAGGGTTTGTCCCTTTTGTGGAAAGGGGAAAATGATCCAGAAAAAAATCTTGTCTGCTTGTTCCGTAACGCTGGAGGATAAAATACCCCCGTACAGCGGCTGTCCTCCCTGAAAGCCTATCTCTGGGTAGGCGCTTCTGTCAATTGGAAACCGTAACAACGGGCCATCAAAGGGGACGTAGAGTCTTGTCCTTTTTCTCTAAAATCGAGGTCTATTCCCTTATGGGCACTCTTCAGATCTCAGTCCCAGTTCAAAACACTTCCGTTAGGATCGCCAGAATCTCATTCCGTCGTCAAAGAACGATATGGACAAGCCGCTGGAAAGAGCGAAGTCGCTCCATTGAATCCCCATAGCTACCGGACCTCGGCTTCGCTCATCTAAATTGTATCCGGAATTCCGCCTTGCTCCACTCCGGATACAATCTTAATCGATATCCTAACTTTTGAGGACTGCAAGGCACTTCGAACATCGTGGCTTCCTTACAAGATAAGTTCGGCCTTTTTTGCGGAGGGAGTTCCCCCAGAGTTGGCAAAAGTTCATCGTCAGCACTGGCGATTTGTAGTCAATCTGTAACCTCCGGAAGGCAACCAAGTTGCCATGCTCGACACGGCAGAAATCAAAGCCAGGAAGATGCCGATCACAACGAGGAAAGGAAGGACCCCCACGAAACTTCGCTGGCAGTGGATTTGGCCAAGTTCTGTAAAATGAAAAGATTCAATCCTCGGACGGCGATATGAGAGCCAGCTCAATGTTCACCCCCATGATGACAGCGAACCATAGTCCGCTGCAACCAAGTGACGTAACGAGGGGACAAAAAATAGGCAGTGTAATGACCAGAATCGTAATCGCTTCTAAAGGCCCCCCAGGATGATGAGAAAGACAGTAGGGGAGAGGATGACGACCCATGGCGGCACGGCCACCGCTTGAACATGCGTTTCCTTCGTATTTGTTCCGTTACCTTCCAAGGAAGTTGGGTTCCCGTTTCTCCAAAAAGGATTTGAAACCTTCCTCTCGGTCCTCGGTGTTCACACATATGCCAATTGCATAGGCCTCATAGTCCAACGCCTGGGCAAGATCCATTTTATAGAAATTTTGCAGGCCCCGTTTCGCCAAAGAGATGGGTAGGGGTGCATTCTTGACGATCTTCCGGGCCAACTCCTTCGTGGCAATATTCAACTCCTCGTGAGGCACAACCCTATTGACCATGCCGATCCTCAGCGCCTCATTGGCATCGATCACATCACCCGTAAAGATCAATTCTGCGGCCTTAGCATAGCCAACCAATCTTGGCAAAAAATAGATTCCGCCCCAGTCCGGGTGGACCCCTCTCTTGGCGAATGCTTCACTAAACCTCGCTCTTTCGCTAGCGATCCGAATATCGCAGGCGAGGGCCAGATTACAGCCTCCTCCTGCGGCAGCTCCGTTTACCGAGGCGATAACTGGTTTTTCGACCGTGTTGATTAAAAGAACGATCTTGCTCATGGTTGGCCTTTCTGTCGTTGCATCTTTGGGCATGATCTGTGAAGTCCCTGCAACAAATTCATTCACATCGCCCCCTGCACAGAAAGCCTTGCCTGCACCGGTAATCACAATCACCCGTATATCCTTATCCTGGCAGGCATCCTCAAGGGCCTCTAGTATCTCCTGGCGCATGTTCCCGCCAAAAGCATTCAGCCTATCGGGCCTATTTAAAGTCAGGGTTGCCACCCTTTCGTCTTTTTCAAGTAATACGAATTCCCACTTCATCATGGTTCCTCCTTGAATAAATTGAAGACATTCGCTGACAAAGTTATCGCCTCGTTCATCAAGCTTTGGATGACCCCGGAGACGTCCAGAACCTTATCGATCATTCCGGCAATCTGGCCAGCGGGCATCAGCGAATGCTCGGGGTCGTCACTGGAATAAAATTGATCCGCCAGAGCATTGATTTCTTCCTTCGTAGCCCCCTGCTCTTCCAACTCCCTTATTTTTTCTGCGCCCTTATTCTTTAAAACTCGCATGGGAAGCGCTTTTCTCCCAATAATCAGGGTGCCATCACTTTTTGCTGAGAGGATGTGCTGCTTGTAAAAGTCAGGAATGGGAGATTCTTTCGTCGCTAAGAAGCGCGTTCCAATCTCCACGCCCTCTGCTCCGAGAGCCATCACGGCCAGTAACCCCCTGCCGTCACCCACACCCCCCGCTGCCACAACAGGTATTTTCAGCGCGTCAACCATCTGGGGAACAAGGACCAAGGTGGAAATTTCATCCCGGCTCACATGCCCTCCGGCCTCCGTCCCCGATGCAATCACACCATCGACCCCGGCTTCTTCTGCCTTTTTCCCCATCGCTACCGTAGAACACTTATGCAAGACTTTCAATCCTGCCTCTTTAATCCTGTTCATCAGTTTTTTCGGATCTCCCGCAGAGGTCGTAATGGTCTGGATTCCCTCCTCTATGCCGATCTCCAGGGCTTCGAGAGCGTTGGGACGATAAACAGGGATATTGATTCCAATGGGTGCGCTCGACAGCTCTCGGGCCTTCCTGATTTCGCATCTCAACCGGTCCGATGTTAAGCCGGAGGCCCCAATCAGCCCGAAGCCTCCGCTATTGGAAACGGCCGCAGCCATCTCTCCAAGGCTGATCAACCTCATGGCGCCCAGGATAATCGGATATGTCGAGCCTGTAATCTCCGTGACCCGATTCTTCATCTTGTTCCTCGATATCACGAGGCTGCCTCTTTCAGCCGTTCGATCAGGGCCTGGACCAAATTCCTGTAATCAGCGACTACTCCGAGATCGGAGATTTTGAAGATATTGGCGTCAGGATCTTTGTTAATGGCGACAATATATTTTGAACCAAGAATACCGGTGATATGCTGCGTGGCGCCGGAGATACCTACAGCGATATATAGGCCAGGGCCTACAATCTTTCCCGTCTGCCCGATCTCTAGGCTCCGCGAGACCCATCCTTCATCCACGGGAACCCGTGTGGCTCCAACAGCCCCTTCCAGGAGTTTCGCCAATGCCTCAAGGGTCTCAAACCCCTCCTTGCCGCCTATCCCTCCGCCTCCGGCGATGATCACCCTTGCATTCTCCAGATCGATTCCTTCCCCTTCCTGCTTCTTTCGATCAATCAATCTCGCGCCAAAAGCCTTAACATCGACCCCTTCCTCCAGACGAATGATCTCCCCCCTATTCTCAGATGGGCCGGCCATTGGCGCCATCGCCTTTCGCCTCACCGTGGCGATCTGGAGGTGACCCGGAAGGGAGGCCTCTTCCGCCATGGCTCTGCCGCCGTAAACCGGTCTCGTTTGAATAAAATGCTCCCCACCCGAATCCCCCTTGATCTCAACGCAATCGACACAAAGCCCCGCATTCATCCTTGCCGCCACCCTTGGGGCCACCTCTCTTCCCATGTCCGTATGGCCCATCAGGCAAAGGGAAGGTTTCTTCTCCATGCATAATCGACCGACCCAATGCGTAACGGAATCGTAAGGATAATCGGAATAGGCCGGGTTTTCAGCGACATAAACCTTATCCGCTCCAAAGGCTATTCCCTCCCGGGCCAGGTCCGCCGCCTTTTCTCCTATCAGCAGGAGGCCGACCTCCTGGCCCAGGGTTCTGCCCAATTCCCTGGCCCCTCCCAGAAGCTCTTTCGTCACGGAGGCAAGCCTGCCCCCCTCTATCTCCCCCACGACCAAAATCCCTTGCAATTCCATCCTAAAGCCCTCCGATGACTAACGCTGAAATTCAAACGGTCATTTCCAATTTTGATTTGGTGGGCAATGCCCACCCTACGTCTCTTGTTCAACCGGGGCTGAGGCTTTTTGTCTGTCGGTATCTCCCCGACGGACAAAAAAATTCATCCTATCCTCCGTGCCCTCTGTGTCTCTGTGGTGAAAGTAAACGACCTTCTGCTCCGTTTTGGAATTCTATTTTTTCTCCATCAGCTTTGAGGCCAGTCTGGCAGCGACCTGGTTGATGTCCTCTCCGGTGACAAACTCGCATTTTCGCTCGTACAAGGGAACGTAGAGTTTGAGAAGGCGATTGCGCACGCTGCCTCTTCCAACCCGTGAAGCATCCGCTTCAATCTCTTTCGCACTCCAGATGGGAATCTCTTTCTTAGCCGCCTTGATGATGCCCCAGCCGGAAGGAATCCGGGCCTGACCGAGTTCGTTACTCACCGTCACCAATGCCGGCAGCTTCACTTCAAACGTCTCGTAACCATCCATCGTGACGCGCTCCACCTTCACCTTTCCATCACCGGCCTCGATCCCTTTTGCCAGCGTCACGACGGGAATTCCCAAAGACTCGGCCATCACCGGTCCGACCATTCCCATATCCCAATCGACGGCCTGCCGGCCGCAGAGTATCAAATCATACTTCCCTATCTTTTTGATCGCCTGGGACAAGATGTGGGCCGTGCCGAATCCATCGGACTCCTCAAAGGACGGGTCTGAAAGGATCAGGCCTTCATCTGCCCCCATGGCCAGGGCCTTCCGGATGATATCATCGGCAGATTTGTCTCCGAGGGTGACGACCGTAATCCGTCCCCCTTTCCCTTCCT
>Ga0209777_10006334_pt1 | contig 13329 bp, 16 predicted proteins | sample FrelakmetHBP12HB_FD_187147 | JGI IMG/M metagenome (GOLD analysis project Ga0209777, IMG submission 187147) | Freshwater lake sediment microbial communities from the University of Notre Dame, USA, for methane emissions studies -HBP12 HB (SPAdes)... | ecosystem: Environmental > Aquatic >...
TGCCGGCCACCGGCGCGGTCGATGATCGAAAGGCGCCGGTGGCCGAGGCTCACCTGCGACCGTTCGAGGGAGCCGGCATCATCGGGCCCCCGGTGCACAAGTACGGCCGCCATGCGACCTAGCAGGTCAGTGTCGGGGGAGCCGGTGAAGCCGAAGATGCCGCACATGCGAAGCCAGCGCTCCTGGAAGTGACGTCAGTGATGGTCGCGGGTGATGCCGGCGAACCCTATCACAGCAAGGGCGCCGGCACGCGCGGCAGACCGTGAGGCGCCTGGCACGGCGTGACTAGCGGATCATGAGGGGCGCGAACACTAGGACGGCCAGTAGTCGCCGCTGAGCTCGAGACCGCCCCACACCGGATCGCAGCCCTGGTCTTCGGTGGCGCTGATGAACGTGCAGCCGGCGCCCAAGGTCTCGAAGATGCTCTCTGTCTCTACTTGCGGCTTCTCATACGGCTTCTTGCCAGACGCAGTCATGTCGCCCTCCTAGCTCCAGACTTGGCGCCGGTTCTCGGGGTGAGCCATGCAGTAGTCGGTCTCGGTGACGAGAGGGAAGGTGCCCACCGCCGGGTAGGTGCCGAAGGGCAACGAACGACTGGAGCCGCGGAAGAACTCGCGATCGGGGAAGACGACCGGAGGCTGAGCCTGGCAGGTGCCCTTGTCGGTCTCCCCCGGCAGCGCGTGGAACGCCGGGCAGGTCGCGCAGAAGTGGACCTTTGCCTTTGCCATCTTGCCCCCCGCCGGAAGAAATCCCCCTCACCGTACGGCCTTGCGTCGGCCACCGCAGGCGATACGGCTCGCCTACGGCGCATGCTACAACGGCCCGGGAGCACTGTCGACAGCCCCCGATGGTCCCGATAGAGTCCTCGCTGCCATCCTGGGCCAGCGCGAGCGTGAGGGGTTTATGCATGAAGATCAGAACGGAGTTCCCGCGCAAGGTCGACGAGGTCGAGTATCTCTGGATCCCTCTGCCGGACGGCACTCGCCTGTGTGCGCGGCTCTGGGTGCCGGGCGACGCCCACGCCGAGCCGGTGCCGGCCATAATCGACTGCATCCCCTACCGGCTCACCGACGGCACCTGCGTGCGTGATGCCGCCCTCTACCCGTACTGGGCGGGCTTCGGCTACGCCTGCCTGCGCATCGATCTGCGGGGCAGCGGCGACTCCGACGGCATCATGCTCGACGAGTACACGCCCCAGGAGCAGCAGGACATCTGTGACGCCATCGCCTGGATCGCGCAGCAGCCGTGGTGCACCGGCGCCGTGGGCATGACGGGCATCTCCTGGGGCGGATTCAACAGCCTCCAGGTGGCCGCCCGCCGGCCGCCGGCGCTCAAAGCGATCATCACCCTCATGTCCACCGACGACCGCTACGCCGACGACGTGCACTACAAGGGCGGCTGTGTGAGCGCCCTCGACATGCTGCCTTGGGGCGCCAGCATGTTTCACTACCAGGCCCTGCCGCCGCATCCGGCCGTGGTGGGCGAGCGCTGGCGCGAGATGTGGCTGGAGCGCCTCGAACATAACTACAACTGGGCCGAGGTCTGGCTCAGCCACCAGCGCCGCGACGCCTACTGGAAGCAGGGCTCGGTGTGCGAGGACTACGCCGCCATCACCGCCGCCGTGTACGCCATCGGCGGCTGGGTGGACGGCTACACCGACTCGGTCATGCGCCTGATGAAAGGACTGCCGGGGCCTCGCAAAGGGCTCATCGGCCCCTGGTCGCATGCTTGGCCCGAACAGGTGACCCCTGGGCCGGCCATCGGTTACGCACAGGAGGCCCTGCGCTGGTGGGACCACTGGCTGAAAGGCATCGACACCGGCATCATGGATGAGCCCATGCTGCGCGTCTGGATGCAGGACTTCGTCGAGCCCGCTCCGCTCATCGCCGTGCAGCCCGGGCGCTGGGTGGCCGAAGAGGTGTGGCCGTCGTTGCGCCTGGTGACGACAGAGTACTCCCTCAACGGCGGCACGATCGACGCGGCGCCGGCTCCTGAGACGCACATCGAGCACTTGGGTGCACAGCTCACCGGCCTGGACGCCGGCGCCTGGTGCGCCGAGGGCGCCCCCGGCGACTGGGCCCGCGACCAGCGCCGCGAGGACGGCCTGTCGGTGACCTGGGACTCGCCGCCGCTGGCCGAGCCGCTCGAGATCCTTGGCCATCCGGTGGTGACGCTCACGCTGGCCGGCGACCGGCCGAACGCGTTGATCTGCGTGCGTCTCTGCGACGTGGTGCCCACCGGGCTCTCTAAACTCGTGACGCGCAACCTGCTGAACCTCACCCACCGCGACGGCCACGAACATCCCGAGCCCCTGGAGCCGGGCAAGCGCTACACGGTCAACGTGGTGCTGGACTCGATCGCCCACCGCTTCCCGGCCGGCCACAAGCTGCGCGTCGCCGTCTCGGCCACCTACTGGCCGTGGGCGTGGCCGTCGCCGGAGCCGGTGGCGCTGAGCATGTTCACCGGCGGCCGCAGCAAGCTGAGGCTGCCGGTGCGCTCGCAACGACCCGAGGACGAGACGCTGCCGCCGTTCGAGGAACCCGAGGAGGCGCCGTCGCTCGACACAGAGGTCACCGGCGCCGGCTCCGGCGGTTCCAGCATCAGCCTGGACAAGGACACCGACACGTCCACCCTCGAGTTCCGCTGGATCGACGGTGGCCTCGTCAAGATCACGAAGTACGGCATCGAGAGCGAGGACCATGTGACCTACTCCTACACCCTCAGCGAAGGTGACCCGCTTTCGGCCGAGGCCAAAGTGGTGGCCACCAGCGACCTGCGCCGCGGCGACCATTTGGATGCACACGTGGACAGCGTGTGCGTCATGCGCAGCGACCGCGAGAGCTTCTACCTCACCAGCCAGATCAAGGTCCTCGACGGTGGCCGGGAGTTCTTCAGCCGCTCATGGGAGAAGACCATCCCGCGGGACCTCGTGTAGGAAGCCGGCGCAGTCCGGCACAAGGAGGCGGTCATGTACTTCGGCGCACACGTAGGATCCGGGGGCGGTGTCTGGAAGGCCATAGACCAGGGCACGGCACTCGGCTGCGAGGCCATCCAGTTCTTCGCCGGCAGCCCGCGCACCTGGGCGCCGACTCTCTATGAGGAGGGGGACGCGGCGCGCTTCCGTGAGGCGCGCGCCGCGTCCCCCATCCGCTTTGTGGTCATCCACACCATCTACCTGATCAACCTGGCCAGCGCCAACGAGGACTTCTACGAGAAGTCGGTCGTCTCGCTGGTCGGCGCCGTGGCCGCGGCGGAGCAGCTCGGCGCCGACGCCATCGTCACCCACATCGGCTCGCACCAGGGCGCGGGCTTCGCCGCCGGGCTGGAACGCGTCCGCGCCGCACTGCTTCGCGCCCTCGACCAGTGCGCCGACGCGCAGGTCCGCGTAGTGCTCGAGAACACGGCCGGCGCCGGCGGCACCATGGGCGTGAGCTTCGCGGAGCTGGCCGCCACGATCGAGGCCGTCGACGGCGACTCGCGCGTCGGCCTCTGCCTGGACACCGCCCACCTGTTCGAGGCCGGCTATGAGCTGCGCACCAGAGCCGGCCTCGACGACATACTCGCCGAGCTCGAGGCGACCGCCGGCCGTGAGCGCCTCGTGATGATGCACCTCAACGATTCCAAGACGCCGCTGGGCTCCAACCGAGACCGCCACGAGAACATCGGCGAAGGCATGTTGGGCAGGGACGCGTTCGCCCACATCGTCGATCATCCCGCCCTGGCCGACGTTCCGGGCATCCTCGAGGTACCCGGCTTTGCCGGCGATGGACCCGATCGGGAGAACGTCCAGATCCTGCACGAGCTCCAAGACAAGCGATGAAGGACCGGCAGGCGAGGACCGCCGCCCGGCGCAGCCTCTCTGCCGGCGCCAAGCGGCGACGGGGCGGCGCGGTATAATCGGCCAGTGCCCAGCTCTATCGACCGGGGAGACCGCGAGCCGCGAGGTGCGACCATGGAACTGCGCGTAGCGACCACCGCGAACGACATCGGTCAGGCCAGCCTCATCAAAGGCCTGCTGGAGTCGGCCGGCATCGAGACCGCCCTCAGCGGCGGGGTGGGAGACGTGTTCCCCGACACGGCGACTATCGGCGCCATCGACATCCTGGTGCGGGAGGAAGACCTGGCCGCGGCGTGCGAGGTGCTGGCCCAGATCGAGGACAACGACGTCGACTTCGACGAGGAAGAATAGCCTGAGTCCGTCTGCGTCAGACAACGAGGACCTCGTCGGTGTGCCGCTCGGCCCTCGCCTGCTCGCCGGCCTCGTCGACATGGTGATCGTCGTCGCGATCGTGGCCGGCCTGATCTCCCTGGTGCCCATCCTGCCGGCGCTGCGACCGCTGCTCACTCTCGTCGCGGTCATCATGCCGCTGCTGTACTTCGTGGTGGCCGAGGGCTGCACGTTGACGACGCCCGGCAAGCACCTCTTCGGCTTCGTCGTCGTGACCCTCGACGGCGAGCGTCCCGAGCTGCTGGCGCACATTCTGCGAGGTCTGACTCGCGTGCCCGAAGTGCTGCCGTTGTTCCTGCCCTACTGCCTCTACATCCACTACACAGGGCGCCATCAGCGGCTCGGCGACATGGTCAGCGAGACGGTGGTCGTGCGCCGGCCGACCGGCTAGGCTGGCCGGCGCGTCAGGTTCCCATCCTCGGGAGCCTCTGCTACAATGCTCCCTCCTGCAGCGGATGGCCCCCATCCAGACACCAACCAACTGGAGAAACCATGTGGGGAAGCCTTTTCGGTCGCGGCAAAGACGACGTGACGGAACTCTCCTGTGCCGCTTGCGGTCGCACCCTTCTTGCAGGCGAGTGGACGCAACGCGTCGTCGACGGCGCGGGCGAGGAACAACTCGTCTGCTCGCTGTGCGCCCAAGCCAGCCACACGGCGACCGGCGGGTCGTCGGCCCCTGCGACCCAGCCCGTCGTCGCCAAGCCCATTGCGACGCGCGCTGACTCGGACACCTTCTGGAAGGCCCTCAAGGACAAGGACGCCGAGATCGCGCGTCTGCGGTCACAAGTGACGCAGATCGAGGCCGCGCGCCGGGAGCTGGCGGCGCGCCTCGTGGAGTACGAAGCCGACGGCCAGGCAATGCCGGTGGCCTCTCGGAAGGCGCCGCTCGAGGTGGCCGCACCGGCTGCGGTGCCCGCCGAAGACGACGCGGGCACCGGAGCGCCGGCGGCCCATGCCGGCGGCGAGCCGGCCCAAGAGGCGGCAGCCGAGCCCGAGCTTGGCGTCACGCAGTCTTCGCTCACGCTTCTTCAGCGCGGCGTCGACCTGCTCAACGTGAGCACCGTGCCCAAGAAGATCGCCGAGACCAACGAGCATCTGGGTATACCTTCGGTCCACGTGGCGCTGGAGGACGAAGCCCTGCTGGCCACCTTCCTGTGGTCCATGGGCTGGTACACGTACAGCGTCAGCATGGACGGCACCGGCACGATACGGCTCAGCGACCGGGGCTACCAGCAACGCACGGACCTGCAGCCCAACGCAAGCGTGCGCAGCGATGGCACCATCCAGCTTGCCCCGGCACGCATCACGCGTGCCGCCGCACCCGCTGCGTCGGAGAGAGTGCAACAGCCGGAGACGCCGCAGACGCAGCTGGCCTCAGAGCAGCCGTCGGCCACTCCCGCCACGCCGGCCCCCGAGATCGTCAGCAAGTCGCTCATGGGGCAGCGCACCGACGACGAAGGCATCTCCTGGGAGCAGACCAAGGCGCGCGACTTCGACTGGGAGCGCTAGAAGCCTATGCGGCCCGGCGTGCCGGGCCGCACGCACGAATCGAGGAGGGCGGCGGCACCGCATGTGCGGTGCCGCCGCCCTCCTCATACTTGCCCTGTCACTCGACGCCGGCTCGAGCCGAGCCGCACGTCGTGACCGTCACGGAGTTGTGCTTGAACCCGTGAGACCGCCGAGGCCGTTCATCAGCTGATCGAACGGCTTGGCACTGGCCGGCGGAGTCACGGTCACGGACTCGCCGAAGTTGGAGAGCTCGAACGTGAACTGGAAGTCGCCGGACTGCAGTCCCTGCTTGGCAGCATCCGGAACGGCGGCGAAGTCCATCGTCGCCGAGGCGGTGAGCTTGCGCATGTCGAAGGTGCCGGTCTCGTACCAGGCGTCGAGCTTGACGTTCTTGAGCACGGTCTGAAGCTGCTTGACGGCATCCTGAGCCGCTTTGAGGTCCTGCTGCGAGGTGGCGCTCGAAGTGCTGGTGCCCAGCACGGAGCCCAAGCTGCCGGCACTCTGCATCAGGGTGCCCAGGCTCTGCGACAACGCCGCCATGTCGACCGTGTCACTGAGGTGATAGCAGCTTGTGCCGTCGATGGCCTCGGTGCCCAGCAGCGTGTGGCCACTGACCCAGCTGGTCGGGTCGACGCCGAGCGTGCCGAGCACGGAGGTGAGATTGCCGGGTGTGGCGCCGGCCGCCGGTGAAGCGCCGCCGGTGATCGCGCTCATCATCTCGGCCGGCAGCTCGTACCACGTGTCCATGACGTCGACCCAGGCCTTCTGCCCGTCGAGCTTCATGCCGGCGTTGATGGTCATGCCGCCCGCCCCGATGGCGAGCGTGGCATCGAGCTTCTGCGGCTGCTCGTTGGAGATGTTGCCCGACCCCGTCAGCGTGATCGGCTTGGCCAACACGGCGGCCGTCGACTGATCGCTCATCTTGGCCGTGTCGGCCTTGATGTTGAGCGCCATGTTCATCTTGAACGCGGCGCTCTTGAGGTTCTTGGTCGCGTCCAGCCCCTTGACCGAGATCTGGTCGGCGGTCAGATTGCCCGATGAGCCGCCGGCGCTCTTCTTCTTGGAGCCGCAGCCACCGGCCGCCAGCGCCACCAGAAGCAGTAGCGCGACGAGCACTACCATGTACCTTCGCATACGTCCTTCCTTCCCTTCGGTGATTGCATGGCCCCCGCCCCTGTGATCGCCGGCGCCACTTCCTCCACTGCGTCCATTCTACTTGAGTGGCGGGCTTGCTGGGGAAGAAGCATTCGCGCGCACTGCGACGCGAATGCAGAGCCGCGCGCGAGTGGGGGTTCGACGACCGCGCAGCGGACAGTGGGGCAGCAGGACGTGACTAGCTCTGCGCGCGTTTTGGCGAGACGACCACGGAGCGGTTCGGCTCCTGGCCCTCGGAAGCGGTCTGCACGCGAGGATGGTCCTTCAGGTGCACGTGGATGATCTTGCGCTCCGGCGCCGTCATCGGCTGCAGTGTGATCTCAGCGGCACCGCGCGCCACCTTCTGGGCCGTGCGATCGGCCAGCGCCTTGAGCGACCCTTCGCGGCGCCGGCGGTAGCCCTCGGCATCGACGCTCACCTGGCGACGGTTTTGGCGACCGCGGTTGACCACGATCGCCGACAGGTACTGCAGAGCGTCGAGCGTCTGACCGTGGCGGCCTATGAGGATACCCAGGTCGTCGCCGGTGATGTCGCCGCTGACCACTTCGGCGTTCTCGGAGCTCTCCACGCTGACCTCGAGCCCCATGAGCCCGACCACGTCCTCGAGAAAGGCCGCCAGCACGCCGGCCGCCGCCGGCAGGTCGCCGTCGACGCGTTCGCCTGAGGGACGCAGATGAGCCTCCACGCGCGGCTGGCTCTTGCCCATGCCGAGGAAGCCGCCCTTGCCCCCCTCGTCCACCACCATGAAGTCCACATCGGTTTCGTTGACATAGGCCGCGATCTTGCGGAGTTGATCGAGCGCCTTGAGCTTGGCTTCCTCGATCGTCGTCCCCGTGGCCACGGTGGCGAGGTCAGAATCGTCGTCTTGCTCGTCGTCCGTCAGACTAGGGTGTGTCTCGTCCATCCTGTCTTCCGCTCGCTTTCTTGGCCGGGCGGCCGCCGGAAGGACCACCGCCCGATGCCTTCTTCATCGGCTTGCCCGCGCTGCTTGCTTTCTTGGCGCCCGGCTTGGCCCCTGACTTGGCGCCCGGCTTGGCCCCCGGCTTGCCGGTCCCCTTACGCCTGGTCGCCAGCTGCTGCTCGCGCTGCTCCTGAGCGGCCAGGAGGGCCGTCATGAAGCGGCCTTGCTTCTTGGGCTTGGCGCCCTTGCCCGTCTTGCCGCCCTTCGCCGGCCGCCCGGCCGGCTCGCCTGCGCCGGCGGCAGCCGGCGTCACAATAGGCGGCGGCATGGTGCGTCTGATGATGAGCTGCTGGCCGACGGTCCATACGTTGGTCGTGATCCAGTAGATGAAGAGGCCCGACGGGAAGCGGCGCAGGATGAAGACGAAGAAGAGCGGCATGAGGCGCATCAGCATCTTCTGCTGCCGGTCCGTCTGGGGCGAGAGCATCAGCTCCGTGGAGACGAGCTGGGAGACCACGTAGATGATGAGCAGGATGTAATACGGGTCTGGTTTGCCGAGCGTCATCCATAGGAACCCCGCGTGCATGAGCTGGTGCGAGTGTTTGATCGCGTAGTACAGGCAGATGAACACCGGCAGCTGCAGGACCATGGGCAGGCAGGAGGCGAAGGGGTTGACCTTGTTCTCCTGATAGAGACGCATCGTCTCCTGCTGCAGCTTCTGCTTGTCGCCCTTGTGCTTGCGCTGCAGCTCCTTGAGATGCGGCTGTAACGCCTGCATGGCCTGCGCCGACTTGAACTGCTTGTACGTGAGCGGGAACAGGAGGATGCGCACGATGACCGTGAGCACGATGATGGCCACGCCCCACGGCAGGCCCACGTTGTGCAGGTCCGTGAGCACCGAGCGCAGGAACTGCACCACTGGTTCGAAGACGTGGAACATGTTGGTGAAAGCGTTGGCGACGAAGAAGGTCATGGTCGGGCGCTACGCATGCCTGGGCGGCACAGGGTCCAGGCCGCCGTTGCTGAACGGGTTGCAGCGCAGCAGACGCCAACCGCTCATGAGCAGACCACGGAGCGGCCCGTGAACGCGAATGGCCTCGACCGCGTACTGCGAGCAGGTCGGAAAGTACTTGCAGCGCTGCGGCAGCAGCGGCGAGACGAAGCGCTGGTAGAGACGGATGGGAGCGATGAGGAGCTTACGCATCGGCCGGCGGCTCCTCGTCTCGCAGTAGCTTGGCCCGCTCGAGCAGCTCGAGGACGGCGGCGCTGACGAGGCCTTTCTCGCCCTCTTCCTGGCGTCCGATGAGCTCGATGAGCGATGGTCTTGCGATCAACACGAAGTCGTAGCCTTCCGCCAGCCTCCCCTGCAAGGCCCGAAAGGCCTCACGGAGCAGGCGTTTGCTGCGGTTGCGCGTCACCGCCCCGCCAAGCTTCTTCGACACCGACAGACCCAGACGCGGGCCCTCGGGGGTCACCTCGGCGGAGCGCCTGAACGAATACAGCACCAGGAAGCGCGACGCGATCGAGCTTCCCTGGCGGTATACACGCTTGAAATCACTCGAGCGAGACAGCCGGGAACGCTTGTTCACCGTGCGCCCACTGACTAGGCGGTGAGACGCTTGCGCCCCTTCCGCCGCCGCCTCTTGATCACCAACCGTCCGGCCTTGGTGCTCATACGCTTACGGAAGCCGTGCGTCTTGGCACGCTTGCGGGTGTTGGGTTGATAGGTGCGCTTCACAAGATCCTCGCTCGCTGGCCGGTACTCGGAAGCAGAAGTATAGCCATCCGGTGAAGCCGTGGTCAACGCGACCCCCTGTGCAGTCTCAGCGCCCCAGTGGCCGCGTTCTGAGGCAGGGGCCTTTCTGGTAACCTGACGCCATGAGCGATACGGCAGCGAAACATGGTGCGGCCGAGCTACGCCGCAACCCGATAAACGGCAAATGGACGGTGATCGCGCCGGGTCGCGGTTTGCGACCCGTCGACATCGGCCGCGTCTCGACCCCCTGCCCATTCTGCGGCGGCTCGGAGCACCTGACGCCGCCCGAGGTGGATGCTCTGCGCGAGCCGGGCAGCGCGCCCGACGGTCCGGGCTGGCGAGTGCGCGTGGTGCCCAACAAGTTCCCGGCCTTCCCTGAGGGTCACGAGGTGATCGTCCACTCTCCCCGCCACGACCTGGAGCTCGAGGACCTGGAGCCGGCGGCGCTGGCGGACGTGCTCGTCATGTACCAGCGCCGCCTCGACGTCGCCCTCTGCGACGGCGCCGCCGCAGCCACGATCATCGCCAATCGCGGCGAGGCCGGCGGCGCCTCGCTCGCGCACCCGCATTCACAGCTTCTCGCCACACCCATCCTGCCGCCGCTGCTGCAGGAGGAGCTGGGCAACTTCGACCGCCACCGCAACCGCTACGGCACCTGCGTCTTGTGCGACGCCATAGACGAGGCGAGCGACCCAGACGTGCACGGCGACCCCGCCACGGCGCGCCTCGTGTTCGACGGGGCCATGGTCGCCTGGACGCCGCTGGCGGCCCGGTTCCCGGGCGAGCTCTGGCTGGCGCCCGCCGACCACCAGACCGACTTCCGCCAAGCCGACGTGGCCGCCATGGCCGAAGGCTTGCGGCGCGCCCTGGCCGCCACCGCGGCCACTGCCGGCGGAGCCTTCAATCTCTGGCTGCACACGGCGCCAGCCGATCTGCGCGGCTCGTTCCATTGGCACATCGAGATCGCGCCGCGCCGATCAGTGATCGCCGGTTTCGAGCTCGGCAGCGACATGGCCATCTGTGGCCTCGATCCTTGGGAGGCGGCGGCACAGCTGCGCGCCGCCCTGACGTGAACCCGCACCAGGCACAGGAGGTATTCGTGAAGCATCCCGTCCACAAGGAGACCTCTATGACCACTGGACGTCACCCCATGCGCGGGCAAGTCCTCGCGCCGGCCCTGCTCGTAGCGCTCAGCTTGATCATCGCCGTCACAGCAGGCGCTTGTGGCGGCAAGGGGAAGTCACCCAACGGCAGTGCTTCGACTCTGCGCCCCAGCCCCAGCACCGTGTCCGGCAGTCCCACGCCGCCGCCGACCAAGCATCCCTCCACGACGATCACTCCCACCAGCAGCGCCTCAGCGACGGGCAAGCCCGTCAGCGACGACGCCATGCGCGCCGACATCCTGCGTCGATTGAGCGCGGAGCCGACCTTGGTGGGCATCCAATTCACCGTGCGCGTCTACAACGCCGTGGTGCGCATCTACGGGTCGGTCAAGACCCAAGACCAGCTTACGACGGCTCAGAAGATCGTGCTCAGCGAACCGGGCATCAAGAAGGTGATCAGCTACCTCGAAGTGAAGGCTCAGTCAGGCTACTGAGCCCCCGCCTGCGGCAGCGCGAGCTGGCCGCAGGCGGCGTCGATCTCGCCGCCGGGCGAGTCGCGCACGGTGCATGAGAGACCCCACCGCTCGAGTGTGGCCCGGAGGGCGGTGAGTTCGCGCTTCGACGGACGCGCGAACTCACCGCCCGTCTCGTTGTAGGCGATCAGGTTGAGGTGGTAGAGAGGCCGTTTGAGCAGGTGCACGAGTCCCTCGACTTGTTCGCGTCCATCGTTCACCCCGGGCAGCACGACGTACTCGAACATGAGCTTGCGCCGCGTGCGGCCCACGTAGCGCGCACAGGCGGCGAACAGCATGGCCAGCGGGTACGTACGGTTGAGGGGCACCAGGCGGCTGCGCAGCTCGTCGGTGGCCGCATGCAGGCTCACCGCCAGGTTCACTTGCAGCGCTTCGCGCGCCAGACGATCGATGCCGGGCACCACGCCCGCGGTCGACACGGACAAGGAGCGTGCCGCCAGGCCTATGCCGCCGGCATCGTTCAACAGGCGACACGCGCGCAGTGTCTCGTCGTAGTTGTGGAACGGCTCACCCATGCCCATGAACACGACGTTGGTGACCCGCCGCCCTTCGGACTGCGACCGGCGCATGAAGCAGAGGACCTGGTCGACCATCTCCTCGGCGCTGAGGTTGCGGTGCAGACCGGCTGCGCCGGAGGCACAGAACGCACAGCGAACGGCGCAGCCGACCTGAGTCGAGACACACACGGTGACGCGCCGCCGATAGGTCATGAGCACCGCTTCCACCGGCTCTGCGTCCGCCGCCCGCAGAAGCGCCTTGACCGCGCCGCCGCGCCGCGACACGCGCATCTCCACCTCGTCGAGAAGGCACGGCTGCAGACGCCCCGCGAGCTCCTCGCGCAGGGCGCGGGGGAGCTCGCTCATGTCTGTAAAGCTGGTGGCCAGACGCTTGGTGAGCGCCTCGTACACCTGGCGCGCGCGATATGGCGGCTGGCCCAGGTCCTCCATGGTGCGCTCGAGCGTGGGCAGATCGATCACCCAGCGATTGTACTAGACGCCGTCCCTTCGAACCCGGCGAGGGCAGGGATTGGCGAGACTGGACCGAAAGTGTACGCGCTTGGGTCCCTTCGAGGGTGGCACGCGCATCATGAACACAGTACAGATAGTCGGCATAGCGGTAGCCTCGGCGATCGTCCTCGTGCTGATCGTTGCTTTGATCATCACGCGAGACCGCGGGAAGGCCGCGCCTGAAGATCTCCAGCCGGCGCCCACCGAGACGTCGTTCCTCGACTCCGCCCCGCGGGACGAGTTTCATCGCATGGGGCGCGCCGAGCCTGACGCAGAGACGACAGGCGAGGTCCCGATGCCGACGACGACGTATGACTACGCCGTCGCGACGCCCCCCGTCTTCGAGCCGGCCGAGGAGCAGCTCACCGACGCGGCCGGCCCGCCGCCGGCAGGCAACCTCATCCCGCTCTCAGACATCATCGTCACCACGAGCGACAAGCTGGTCGACCTCGCCGACGCCGAGGTGCGTCACATGCTCAAGGAGCTCGTCGGCTACGAGATCGACCAAGCCGCGCAGTTCAAGGCCATGGGGCAGCACGTCGATGCCGTGCTGCAGCTCACCGAGGCCGAGAAGATCTGCCTGGCGCTAGATATGAACCAACAAGCGCGTCAGATCAGGACCATGATGCGCGACTTGCGAGACTGAGCCAGCCCCGACCGGTCACTGAGCTTCAGTTCGTCAGGCTCTGAAGAGGCGCCGGGATGCGTCCTCCGCGGGCCATGAAAATGTCGTTGGCGGCCGCGCTGACGGCCATGACCGGCGCCTCGCCGAAGAGACCGCCGAGCTTGACCCAATCGCCCACCTTCTTGCCTTCGGCGGGGATCAGACGCGCACCCGTCGTCTTGCTGTTGACCATGCCGATCGCCATGACGTCGGCGATCACGCCGGCCAGCGAGTTGCGCGAGATATCGCCCGGCACGACGATCATGTCGAGGCCCAGCGAGCAGACGGCCGTCATCGCCTCGAGCTTCTCTATGGAGAGCACCCCCTCGGCTGCGGCCCGCGCCATGGCCGCGTCCTCGCTCACCGGCATGAAGGCTCCCGAGAGCCCCCCGGTGGACGAGGTAGCCATGGTGCCACCCTTCTTCACGGCATCGTTGAGCATCGCCAGAGCCGCCGTGGTACCTGGCGCCCCC
>Ga0209777_10006335_pt1 | contig 13329 bp, 16 predicted proteins | sample FrelakmetHBP12HB_FD_187147 | JGI IMG/M metagenome (GOLD analysis project Ga0209777, IMG submission 187147) | Freshwater lake sediment microbial communities from the University of Notre Dame, USA, for methane emissions studies -HBP12 HB (SPAdes)... | ecosystem: Environmental > Aquatic >...
CCCACATGCTTGTCCGGCTTCGAGGAGCAGGTGAAGGCGGACAAGCATGTGGGGTACATCTCCGCCAGCCAAGGCAACCTGTACCGCATTGTTTATGACGGTGATAACGACCACGCGCAGGCGGCAGCGACGCAGATCGGGCAGATCGCGGCGAGTGACGGTGCCATCGTGCGCTTCAGCTCAGTCGCCAATGCAAGTGACGCGCCCGTGGCCTACGCGCTCGCCGCGCTGGGCGCCAACCGCTGGCTGCTAGCGATCGTCATCATCGGCGCGCTCACCGGCATGTTAAGCTCGCTGCTCGTCTTTCAATACGGGCAGACGCGCATCTGGTTCGCCATGTCGCGCGACCGCCTGCTGCCCGGCTTCTTCTCCACAGTCCACAAGAAGTACAAGACGCCGCACTGGTCCACCTGGATCGCCGGCTTTGCCGTCGGCCTGCCTTCGGGGCTGGTGGATATCGGCGACGCCGCCGACCTCTCCAACATTGGCACGCTCTTTGCCTTCGTGCTGGTCTCGCTCGGCGTGCTCTTCCTCCGCCGCACGCAGCCGGAACGCAAGCGCGGATTCAAGGTGCCGCTGGTGCCTATCTTCCCGCTGATTTCGGTGATTCTCTGCGGCGGGCTGATGACCGGGCTGACGGTGATGACCTGGATACGCTTCTTTGTCTGGCTGGGGATCGGGCTGCTGATCTATATCTTCTACAGCCGTCACCGCAGCGAGTTCGCCAAGGCATAGCGGCAGCCACACTTCCGGCCTCACCCTCTAACGCCATCGCAAATGAGGGGCGCGCAGAAAGTCTTGCCCGATGTGTGCTTGAATAGCCGCCATGAGCAAGACCAACGCCTGTCGCATCCTCGACTCCCTCGGCATCCGCTACGAGCTGCGCGAGTATGAGGTGGACCCCGGCGATCTCGCCGCCGAGAGCGTTGCCGCCAAGATCGCAATGCCGCCCGAGCAGGTCTTCAAGACGCTGGCCGTCGAGGGCGACCGCAACGGCGTGGTCTTCGCCGTCATCCCCGGCAGCTACGAGCTCGACTTCAAGGCCCTGGCGCGCCTCACCGGAGACCGCAGGATGGAGATGGTCCCGCTCAAGGACGTGCAGCACGTCACCGGCTACATCCGTGGCGGCGTGACCGCGCTGGGCGCGAAGAAGGACTACCCGGTCTTCCTTGATGAGACGGCGGTCCTCTGGGATGTGATCTCCGTCTCCGCCGGGCAGCGCGGCCTGCAGATCATTTTGACACCTGATGACTACGTGCGCGCCACGAAGGCGACGCTGGGCGAGATCGCAAGGGAGAAGAACTAGGGTTTCAGAGTCTCAGGCCTTCGAAGGCAGGCACACCGTTCCGCCAACTATTTCTGCGACGTGCCAGTCCTGGTGACCTTAGAGAGTGTCTGGTAGAAGAGCGGCGCGAAGCCTGACGTGCCCTTAAGGTCGGCGGTCAGCCCATAGTCCTGGTTCTCCGGCAGGCACTCCACGGAGAGCAGGAACTCGAAGCACACACTCGGCTGTCCGGCGATGTTGACGGTTGTTTCCTTGGTCGGCGATATCATCTGCGCCAGCGTACCTGCCCCCGGCCTGGTGCTTCGGCGCGCCGCCTCCATCCCCTGCTTGAACTGTTCTGCCGAGTGGGTCTTCCCCACTTGGAAAGTGATATCCCCAAAGGTATAACCGCCGGTCAGGTTGTGCGCCCGAAAGTGAAACCGCAGGCTCGTGGAGTCCTTGCTCTGCTCCGGCAGCCACCAGGTCGGCACCGGAACGCTGTAGTCTCCCACCTGCACGGTGCTCCCGTGTCGCAGGCGCCAAGCCAGCGCGGTGATCGGCAACCAGTAGGAAGAGACCACCAGGACCAGCAGATATAGGAGAAAAAGTGCAGCGGCAACACGAATCGCGGTGTGCAGCGGCTTGCCTAGCTTCATGCCGCGCATTCTAGTCTCTCGCCGCTCTAGGCACAATGACTATCCGCTGCGCGCAGCCCAGTCCCCGTGATATGTCCCGAAGACCGTGCGGGACTCGCAATCACTTCGGGGACGCATTCGCTTTGGTGATCTTCGAAAGTGTCTCGTAGAAGAGCGGCAGGTACTCCGCCTTGCCTGTGTAGTCGGCGGTCAATCCAACATCCCCGCGCTCCGGCACGCACTGGATGACGAACCGGTGGAACTTTTCGAAGCAGACCGTCGGCTGACCCGCGATGGTGGTGTTGGAATAGTGTTCGATCTCCTCAGCGATTTGAGCTCTTGCCCAGCCTACTCTCGGATCAAGGGTTGAGGGATAAGACTCCAAAGCCTTCCGTTGCGGTTCTGCGGAGACAAAGCTCATCCCCACGCTGAATGTCATCATGCTGAACCCATCTGACCGGCGTTCGATGCGGACCTCGCTAGGTGCACGGTCGACCTCTGGATACCACCATCTGGGAACCGTGACTGTGTACTCCCCAACGTGCACCAAGTTGCCGTGCCGCAGATGCCAAGCCAGCGCAGTCATCTGCGGCCAGAATGAGGCAAGGGCCAACACCAACAGGCCCAGAAGAAAAATCGCACCGGCGATGCGCAGAGCAGAGTCGAACACCTTCCCAATCTTCATGCCGCGCATTCTAGCCCTGCACCGCCGACTGCACAATCACTTTCCACTGCGCGCAGCCCAGTCCCCGAGACATGTCCCGAAGACCCAGCCGCGATCAATTTTAAACTTAGGGCTTTCGGCTCACTTCACGGATGTGCTTGATCTCTTCCGGCGGAATCCTCAGGTACTGCAGAAACTCCTGGTGTTCCTCCGGGGCGGACTTCTCGAACTGCTGGTGCCAGCGCATCATGTTCTCCTCGCTGAATCCGGCGCCCTTCAAAATGGAGACCCACTTCTCTTTCGTCATCACTTCTTTTCTCCAGTTGGCGCCGCGGGCCCTGAGCAGCCGCAGGATCGCCTGTTGATGTTCGCGAAGCACAACGACCTCCCGGTCGAGCTCCAGCAGACGGCGCTTGAGCACCGCTGCCGCATCGTTCGACCGCTCGTCCAGCAGCCTGCGAACGTCTTCGAGCTTCAGCCCGGCGTCCCGGTAGGCACGGATCTGCCGCAACCGCGCCAGGTCGGCGTCGGTGTAGGTGCGATAGTTTCCCTGCGTACGGGGCGCGCGGCGCAGCAGCCCGAGCCGTTCGTAGTAGAGGATGGTGCTGCGGCTCAGTCCGCAGCACCGTGCGAGTTTGGAGACAGTCAGCATCGCGATACATCCACCTTCCACCCTGCAGCGATAGACAGGTCAAGAGTGAAATTGCGCTGTTTATCGTCCGAGAAATGTGAGGCTATACCCAAAACCAGATCTGCCGCTTCTTTTCGTCCTTGAAGCAGGCTCCCTTGTTATTCACAAAGAATCTGCCCCCCTCTTCGCGTACTTCAAGATACGCATCGGCGCTCTTGTCCAGAACGGGAGACAGCCTGCGAACATTAACCTTCATGAATTCAGGGATTTTTTCGTACGTGCGGAAAGGAAAAATCTCACCCTTAGGATTGGTGCTGAATACAGCAGGCCAATCAAAACGTATCTTCATTTGCAGACGTCTGAGTTCTATGAGGGATTTTGGGTCCATCGGTATCTCCTAAAAGCGCGTACCGTGGCTTGTACGCGGCAAGCTCGGGATTCGGACTGACAACGGTCGACCGCCCCGCCCAGCAACGGAAAGGCACGATATAGTCCAAAGTTCACATCTCTGAAAACACAAGACTTGCCAAATTGAGGCTCTCCCAGTACACCCGCGCGCGAAGCACGTGCAATGCCAATTCCTTTCTCCGCCCTTACCCAGCTAGCACCGTTCTGATTGCCTCAGCGGGCTCCGCGTCTTCAAACTGAAAGCCCCCAGGCAACAGCTGCTCCGGCCGCACCCGCTGGCTGGCGAGGATCGTCTCCTCGCCCATCTCTCCGAAGAGCGTGCGAACCACCGCCGCCGGCATCGGCAGCACCGTGGGGCGGTGCAGCGCCTCGCCCAGCGCGCGGGTGAATTCAGCGTTCGTCACTGGTGCGGGGCTGGTGAGGTTCACCGCGCCCGCAATCTTCTCGTTGGTCAGCAAAAACTCCAGCGCCCGCACCACGTCGCGCAGTGTGATCCAGCTCCAGAACTGCTGGCCGCTGCCCATGCGTCCGGCAAGGCCCATGCGGAAGGCCGGCAGCATTCGCGGCAGCGCGCCACCCTTGCGGCTAAGCACCAGCCCAATTCTCGGATGCACGACTCGCGCTCCCGCCTGCCGCGCCGGCTCGGCGGCCGCCTCCCACTGGCAGCAGACATCAGCCAGAAACCCCTCACCTGGCGCGCTCTCCTCCGTCAGCCATTCGGGTCCCCGGCTGCCGTAGAAACCTATGGCCGAGGCCGAGACTAGCGTCATCTTCTGGCCCGCTCGCGTTGCTGCAGCCACCGCCTCCGCCAAAGTGCGCGTGCCCTCAACCCGGCTGCGCAGAATCTTCTCTTTCACCGCGGCTGACCATCGCTGCCCCACCGTCTCCCCGGCGAGATGCACAATGGCCTGCATGCCCTCCAGGCTTTTGGCTGCAAACGGCTGGCCCGGTGTCCACGGCACATCGGAAGCCGTCAACTTCGCTCCCGCGCGCACTAGGCGTGCGACCTCGTGCCCCGCAGCCGCCAGGTGCTCGGCCAGCGCCGAGCCGATCAATCCGCTGCCGCCGCTGATGAGGACCTTCATATCGCGCCATTCTCCTCTCTGCCGCTCGCCGCGCATTCGCAATCTTGTGACTGCCGCCGCCATCGCCGTTATAATCAATTATGGCGAGCCTGCGCCAGCAGATTGCGACCAATGTTCTCACGGTCACCAAGTTCCGTGACCTGCTGAAGCTGGTGCGCGCCAACCATCCCTCCGACGACGTCGAGATCATCCGCCGCGCTTACGACTACTCCCTGGCCAACCACGCCGGGCAGCAGCGCGCCTCCGGCGAGCCCTATCTGGTTCATCCCCTTGAGGTTGCCATCATCCTGGCGGAGATGAAGTTGGACAACATCGCCATCGCCGCCGGCCTGCTGCATGACGCCGTGGAGGACACGCCGGTCACCTTCGAGCAGCTCAAGGAGAAGTTCGGCGAGCAGTTGGCGCACATCGTCGAAGGCGTCACCAAGATCAGCAAAATTGACTTCGCCTCGCGCGAGGAGGCGCAGGCCGAGAACGTCCGCAAGATGATGCTCGCCATGGTGGATGACATCCGGGTGGTGCTCATCAAGCTCGCCGACCGCCTGCACAACATGCGCACCCTCGCACACCTGAAGCCCGACCGCCAGGCGAAGATCGCGCGCGAGACCCTGGACATCTACGCTCCCCTCGCCCATCGCCTCGGCATGGGCAAGGTCCGTGGCGAGCTCGAAGACCTCGCCTTCCCCTATGTTGACCCCGTCGGCTACCAGCAGGTGAAGGAGCAGATGCACGCCATCCGCAAGGACGGCCAGCGCATGCTGGGGCAGATGGAGGATCGCCTGCGCCACGTCCTGCAGGAGAACCACGTGGAGGCCACTGTGGCCTCGCGCATCAAGCGCATGTACTCCGTTCACCAGAAGCTGCAGCGGCAGAAGATCACCATGGACCAGATGTACGACCTGCTGGCGCTGCGCATCATCACCAAGTCGGTCACCGACTGTTATGCCGCGCTCGGCGTCATCCACAACGCCTGGCGCCCGGTGCCGGGGCGCATCAAGGACTTCATCGCCATGCCCCGGCCCAACCTCTATCAGTCGCTGCACACCACGGTCATCGCCGAGAACGGCCACTCCTTCGAGGTGCAGATCCGCACCGAGGAGATGCACAAGATGGCCGAGGAGGGCATCGCTGCGCACTGGAAGTACAAAGACGGCCCCGTCTCCGCGCGCGACGAGCAGCGCCTGAGCTGGCTGCGCCAGGTGGTGGAGTGGCAGCGCGAGATGGACGACCCCAGCGAGTTCCTCTCCACGCTGAAGATCGACCTCTATCCCGAGGAGGTTTACACCTTCACGCCCAAGGGCAAGGTGGTCATCCTGTCGCGCGAGGCCTCTCCGCTGGATTTCGCCTACACCATTCACACCGAGGTTGGGCACAGCTGCGTGGGCGCGCGCGTCAACGGCCGCATGGTGCCGCTGCGCTACAAGCTGCGCTCGGGCGACATCGTGGAGATCCTCACCCAGGCCGGCCACAACCCCAGCCGAGACTGGCTGGGCATGGTGAAGAGCTCGCGCGCCCGCCAGAAGATCAAGCACTGGCTCAACCTCCACCAGCGCGAGCGCGCCATCGAGATCGGGCGCAAGCTCATTGACAAGGAAGCCCGCAAGTACCGCATCGCGCTCAAGGACATCAAGGAGGCCGACCTGCAGCGCGTGGCCGGCGAGTACGGCGTCGCCCGCGTGGACGACCTGCTGGCCGGCATGGGCTACGGCAAGTTCTCCGTCAAAAACGTGCTCGCAAAGGTGGTGCCCGCAGGCACTCCTGATCAGGGCGAAGAGAAGCCCGCTGGCATCTTCAAGCGGGTCTTCGGCGGCGGCACACCCGCAAACGTTCTGCAGGTCCGCGGACACGACGACCTGCTGGTCTACCGCGCGCGCTGCTGCAACCCCATCCGCGGCGAGGAAATCGTCGGCTACGTCACGCGCGGCAAGGGCGTGGCCGTGCACGCGAAAAGCTGCCCCAACGTCCAGAACCTGATGTACGAGCCGGAACGGCGCATTGACGTGGTCTGGACCGCCAAGGAGCCGCGCGTCGCCGGCAGCGCACAGTCCTACCCGGTCAAGCTCACGGTGCACTCCGACGACCGCGCCGGCATGTTGAAGCACATCACCGCCATCATTGGCGATGACAACACCAACATCAACACCATCTCCAGCCAGAGCAACAACGGCGTGGCCACCATTGATCTGGTGGTGGAGATCACCGACGTCAATCACCTCAACCGCATCGTCACCGGCCTGCGGAAGATCCCCGGCGTGCGCGACGTGCAGCGCGTGCAGAAGCTGCCGCAGTAGAACGACTCCCCATACCGCAGCTCATCCACCACCAGGCTGTCATTCCGAGCGCAGGATGCGCCGAAACTGCGCATCCGGAGTCGAGGAACCCTGTGTTTATTGGACGACAAGACAAAGGGTGGCTCGACTCCCCTTCGCGTTCGCTCAGGGTCGCTCGCCATGACACCTTCAGGGGGGACGCGCCACTGCAGGGAACAATGGCTCAAACCCCTTGCAAACTCTCTCCCGCCGCGAAACCATAGCACCGGAGGAACATCGCCGTGGACACTCTCGACCGCCAGGTCCAGTCGCTCAAAATCCTGCGGGCGACCATGATCGCCGCCGTTGCCTTCTACGTGGTGCTCGGTGAATTCCTGATGCACCCGGTTGCGCGCGCAGTCGGACCGGCTGCGTACGTCATCGTCGCGATCGGCGCCTCGCTGCTGGCCATCGCCTACGGAGTGCGCAATTCCATGGCGGCGCCGGTGGAAGAAATCCTCCGCAAGGACCCCGAAGACATGTTCGCCGTGATCCGCTGGCGCTCCTTCACTATGCTCTCGCTCATCCTGTGCGAGACCGTCGGCCTGCTGGGCTTCATGCTGCGGCTGTTGGGCGGCCCGCCCATCCTCGCCTACGCCATGTACGCCATCTCGATCGCATACCTCTTCATGCTCGCCCCGCGGCGGCCGTAGTACCGGATTGAAGACGCGAGTTTGAAAGCCCCGGCCGACTCTGCGAGAATCACTTTGCAACATCGCTTCGCAAACAGGAGAGCACTTCATGCGCGACGTCATTGCCACCGAGAACGCCCCCAAGGCCATCGGCCCCTACTCGCAGGCCATCCGCGCCAACGGCTTCCTCTTCCTCAGCGGGCAGACCCCGCTCGATCCCGCCACCCAGCAGCTGGTCGCGGGCGGCGCCGCCGAGCAGACCGAGCGCGTCCTTCGCAACATTGAGGCCGTGCTCGTCGCCGCCGGCTCCAGCATGAACAAGGTCGTGCGCTGCGGAGTCTTCCTCAAAAGCATGAACGACTTTGCCGCCATGAATGAGGTCTATGGGCGCTTCTTCACCCAGGCGCCGCCGGCGCGCAGCACGGTGGAGGCCACCCGTCTGCCCAAGGACTGCCTGGTGGAAATAGACTGCATCGCGGCGGAGTAGCCTACGCAGCGCCCTCTGCACTTCAACATCCGGCACGGTAGTCCCTGGCCCGCGCTCGTCGGCTGGCTGCTCGCCGTCTTCGGCCTGCTCTGGCTGGAGAAGGCCCGCACCCTCGGCATGGGAGTGCTGCTCGCCGGGCTGCTCATTCTTGCCCTCCGCTACCGTCGCCGCCGCGAGATGCGCCGCTGGCTCGACGGCACGCCGGTTGAGATACGCATGAGCGACCACGGCGACCACCTCCGCCTGGCCTGCACCCTGCATCTTGAACCGCTCGAGGGCGTACACCTGCGGCGCTGGCGCGTCGCCCTAGTCTGCGCGGGAACGGAGCACTTCCCTTGGCTCGACGATCTTGCAGAGATCTCCGACGAGGAGCAGCTCGACGAGCGCCTCGAACGCCCGCAGGAGATCGAATTGACATGTATCCTGCCGCTGCCCATGGACTGGATCGAGCGAACTCGTGCACTGGCCGCCGATGCCGCCATCGCCACCGGCTGGTGCCTGCGCGTCGAGCTCGACTTCGGCAGCTCGCAGCTCTGGATGGGCGTCACCGAGCCGGTGGAGGAGCTGGACGCGCTGCACGCAACGGTGAACTGAGCGGAGTCCTCTCTTTGCGGATTCGAAGATCTTGAGATTCGAAACTCTTGGACGTGCGAAAAGGCCTCCGCCGCAACGGAGGCCTTCGCTTGCATGAGGAAGCTTGAGGCAAGTGCCGGGCCGGGAGCCGGCGCCGGTTCTACGCTTTCTGTACCTTGCCGGCGCGAATGCAGGCGGTGCAGACGCGCATCTTCTTGGCGTTGGCGCTGCCCGCGACCTTGGCCTTCACCGGACGGAGGTTCACGTTCCAGCGCCGCTTGGTGACGTTGTGCGCGTGCGAGATGTTGTTGCCGAACTGCGGACCTTTTCCGCAGATATCACAAACCTGTGCCATGACGCGAACTCCAGAGATTTCTTGGGACCGCCGGGGCTTTCAGCCGTCGCGCTCGAGCGCCGGGACGGCACGGGAAAGAATCGCGGTACCTGGAATGAACAACCTGCAAGCGTAAGCCGACGATTGATTCTATCCAACGTTGCGGGATTCAGCAACCGGAGCGGCGGCTTCTATCGGCTCTGGTTCATCCCAACCGCCTCCCAGTGGAAGCGCTTGCCGTCCCAGTAGATGGCGGCCTCGATGCCGATCTCGTCCTCTGTCTCCACCACCTCGATGGTCTTCTTCCTCAGCAGCATGTTGCCGGCCCTGATCTTGTCGAACGGAATGTTGACGAGCACGAACTTCGGACCCTTCGCGCCCTTCCAGTCCTCGATGACGAGCAGATGGCGTGCGGCGGCGGGGTCGGTGCTGAACTGCATGCTCATGGTCGGATTGCTGTAGCCGAAGTACCTGCCGTAGGGGTCCTGCACCGTGTAGTGGAACTTCTCGGAGCCGCCAAGCGCCTGGCGCGCGCCCGCCACCAGCACCAGGTCCTCAAGGCCGTCCCCGTTCATGTCAAGCATCATCGGAGGAATCTTGGGGACAAGTGTGAAATCCGGTCCGAACTCGCGGGCGACGAGAGCAGCAAAGTCCACAGCCGGCTCCGGGGGCTTCTGCGCGGCGGCTGCGGGCTGCTCCGCCTGCTGCGCCTGAACCACCAGGCACGGCAGAAGAGTCACGAAGGTGAGAAGACATAAAGTCCGCAGCCTGGGCATGGGAACACTGTACCTCGATTCGGTCTTTCCCGCCCAATTACGGAACCCGCTTCGCCAATGCTTTTCCGAGGCGCGCCTTTCGCCATGCACAGCATATAATTCAGACCGTGCGACTGCTCGTTCTCAGTGACATTCACTCAAACCTTGAAGCCCTGGAAGCCTGCCTGGCGGCGGCGCCGGCGGTGGGCGGCGTGGCGAATCTCGGCGACATTGTGGGCTACGGCGCCAGCCCCAACGCGGTGCTCGACCGCGTGCGCCCGCTGGGAGACATCTTCGTGCGCGGCAACCACGACCGCGCCTGCGGCAATGACACCCCAATCGAGGACTTCAACGCTCCGGCGGCGTTCGTCGCCATGTGGACGCGCCAGCAGTTGACGCCCGAGAACCGGCAGTGGCTGCGCGAGCTCCCCGCCGGCCCCCTCACCGACGCCAACTGGCCCGATGTGCAGTTTGTGCACGGCTCGCCGCTCGACGAGGACCAGTACGTCATCAACGAGCCTTCGGCGCACTTCGCCCTCGAGCCGGCGCCCTTCCCCTTGACCTTCTTCGGGCACACTCACGTGCAGGGCGGCTTTGCCATGCGGCGAATGAGCGTGGCGCGCATCGAGATCGAGCGGCCGGATTCGACGCTTACGGGCTCGCGGGTGAAGCTGCTGCCCGGCGTGAAGTACATGATCAACCCCGGCTCGGTGGGCCAGCCGCGCGACGAAGACCCGCGCGCCGCCTTCGCCGTGCTCGACACGGAGGAGCACAGCATCGTCTTCCACCGCGTCACTTACGACGTGGAAAAAGCGCAGCAGCGCATTCTGGCCGCCGGCCTGCCGCCCCGCTTCGCCATCCGCCTGAGCGAGGGAAGGTAGAAGATTGACGATGTAAGATTTCCGATTGAAAGTCGGCAACGCATCATCGCCATTGCCCCGGACAGTCCCTATGCCATATCGCCGCACATCGCGCCGCTCCAGTGCCTCCACGCCGAAGCTCTTTGAGGAGCCTTCCGGTACGCGCGAGTTCCCGGAGCATCACCTGGTGGCGCACATTGACGGCGGCGCGCGCGGCAATCCCGGCCCCGCCGGTTACGGCGTGCTTCTCTGCGATGAGAGCGGCAAGAAAGTCGCTGAGCTGAGCGAGTTCCTCGGCGTGCAGACCAACAACTTTGCCGAGTACTCCGGGCTGGTGGCGGCGCTGGCATACACCCTGAAGCACGGCCACACCGCACTGGAGGTCGCGAGCGACTCCGAACTGCTGGTAAAGCAAATCAAAGGCGAGTACAAGGTGCGCAGCGAGTCGTTGCAAGAGATCCATCACGAGGCGCGGGCGCTTATCCGCAAGCTGAAGGCGTTTCGTATCCGCCACGTTCTGCGGGAGCGCAACAAGGATGCCGACCGGCTGGCCAACGCCGCCATGGATCGCGGCATGGGGCGGAAGTGAGCAGCAATGACGGCGGACACCGCACTGCTGGAGTTCATTCCCGCGCTGCCCAAGGCTGAGCTGCACCTGCACCTTGAGGGCTCGGTGGATGCGCGCACCCTGAGCGAGCTCTCGGCGCGCCACTCAACCCCGCTGACCACGACCAACGAGCGCTACCGTGACTTGGAAGACTCCAGCCGCGTGCTCAGCGAAGACGACGTTCGCGCGCTCTACGCCTACACTGATTTCACCGGCTTCCTGCTGGCCTTCAAGGTGGTGACGGAGCGTCTGGGCACGCCCGAAGACTACGAGCTCATCACTTACCGGCTCTGCCGGAAACTGGCCGCCGAAGGCGTGCGCCACGCCGAGGTCACCGTCTCCGCCGGGGTCATCCTGTGGCGGCGGCAAGAGTTCGCGCCGCTCTTCGAAGGCATGGAACGCGGCCGCACGCGCGGCGAGCGCGACTTCGGCGTCACGCTCTGCTGGATTCTTGACGCGGTGCGCCAGTTCGGCGCCGAGAGTGCACGCGAGGTCGTGGAACTGGCCGTGTCGCTCGAGGCCCCGAGCGTGGTGGGCTTCGGCATCGGCGGCGATGAGCGCCGGGCCGGGCCGGAGCTGTTCACCGAGGTCTTCGCCGAGGCGCGCGCGCACGGCCTGCACCTTACCTGCCATGCAGGCGAAACCACCGGGCCGGAGAGCATCCGCGGCGCGCTCGACCTGCTGAAGGCCGAGCGCATCGGGCACGCACTCACGCTCGTGGAAGACGCCGCGCTGCTCGACCGCTGCGTGCGCGAGGAAGTGCCGCTGGAGATCTGCCTGAGCAGCAACCTGCGCACCGGCGGCTGCGCGGACCTGAAGACGCATCCACTGCGGCAGTACTTCGACGCGGGCGCCGTTGTTACACTGAACACCGACGACCCGGAGATGTTCCAGACCAGCCTCTGTCGCGAATACCAGCTGGCGCACGATGCGCTGGGCTTCAGCCGCGAGGAGCTGCGGCAAGTGGCGGCGAACTCGATACGGGCGTCATGGATGCCGGCGGAGCGCAAGCGCGCGCTGCTGGCGGAGGCGTATCTATAGGCCATGAGCGAGCACATCGGCATCGTCGCCTGCAGCGCGGAGGGCGCCGCCCTCTGCTACCGCACCGTCTGCCAGGAGTCCGCGGCCACCATGGGTCGCCACGCCCATCCCGAGATCTCGATGCACACCCATCCGCTCTCCGCCTACATGGAGCACATCGAGCGTGACGACTGGAAGGGCGTGGCCGACCTGATGCTCTCCTCGGCGCAGAAGTTGAAGAAGTGCGGCGCCGACTTCCTCATCTGCCCGGACAACACCATCCACCGCGCCTTTGACCGCGTGGCGAAGAAGTCGCCGCTGCCCTGGTTGCATATTGTGGAAGAGGTTGCGAACGAGGCTGAGAGGCGCGGCTTCCGCCGACTGGGAATTCTCGGCACGAAGTTCACCATGGAGGGCCCGGTCTATCCGGAGGTGCTCAAGAAGCGCGGCATGGAGTTCCGCGTGCCCTCGCCGCTCGACCGCGGCCAGATCAACCGCATCATCTTCGACGAACTGGTGAACGGCGTCTTCCGCGCGGAGTCCTTCGAGGTCTTCCGCGCGGTCATCGAACGGCTGAAATCCGAAGGCTGCGACGCGGTGGTGCTGGGTTGCACGGAAATTCCTCTCCTGGTGAAGGCCGACCGCTCGCCGTTGCCGGCGCTGGACTCGACGCGCATCCTGGCGCGCGCCGCGCTGGTGAGGGCGGTGCACGGAGACGCGGCGAAGACGTAACAGGGCGCGCAAGGGCGGCGTCTGAAGTTCCAGAACGTCATTCCGAGCGAAGGATGCGCAGAAATTGTGCATCCGGACTCGAGGAACCCTGCGTTTGGTTCTTCTTCCGCGGCAGCAAAACAAAGGGTGGCTCCACTCCCGCTTCACTTCCGCTCAGCGATCGGTCGCCATGACATTTCAGAAGAAGGAGACACCACCCCAGGGTCTAGACCAACTTAGTTAATAGTGTAGAAGCTGAATGGGTGCTATGTTGCGGGTGGCGATTCTCCCGACAGCGCGACGATGGCGAGAGCTTATTCAGATGATCTGCGGTGCCGCATTTTGCGGGCTTAC
>Ga0209777_10006336_pt1 | contig 13327 bp, 22 predicted proteins | sample FrelakmetHBP12HB_FD_187147 | JGI IMG/M metagenome (GOLD analysis project Ga0209777, IMG submission 187147) | Freshwater lake sediment microbial communities from the University of Notre Dame, USA, for methane emissions studies -HBP12 HB (SPAdes)... | ecosystem: Environmental > Aquatic >...
CCCGCCACAAGGTCAGGCAGACATAAGCAACGACCCTTCCGGGGAGCAAGAGATGTCGGTTAAACATCAACCTACTCCCCTTTTAAAAGTTATTTATACTCTATATACCATGAAAAAATCGTACACTTGTAAATTTGGATTTGGAGAGGAAGTTCGTCTTAAGACAGATTTATCCTCAATGAGAATAGTCACGGGTATAGTATTAAGACCATCGGGTAAAATGTACGAAATTGCAAGAGAACTGGAAACATCATGGCATCAGGAGGTAGAGATAGAGAAGTATCCTGAAAGTAAACGAGCAGGATTTAAAAGAGATTAGTTTTGTAGTGTTTGCTTTAGCGAGGATCCAAAGATCCAACGGAACGGTTAAAGAGGTTTTCATACTTTGTCCTCTTATTTCATAGACGTCAACTTAAGTTTATCCGTATCTTAAGTTAAACTTATGAGATCGTTAAAAAGGAACGACAAGAAACATAATAGCGAAGGCAGACGAGATTAAAAACGCCCCCAGAAATGAGGGCGTTACTTTTATAATGTTAAATAGATTTTACAATATCTGTTTTTTTGTTAAAGGTATTTAATGTTACCGTGCATTGGGGACTAACAAAACTTTTCGTTGATTAGTTGTTAATATAGACTTCTTTTTATGGCTTATTGCTCCACAGTTTTTACACCGAACGGCTTCATATCTATTTTGTGCAGTAGGATAGTAACCCGTTTCATCGGTGAACTCAAACGAACCACAGTTGATGCAAGCGGGTTCTTGCGCCTCCATGATGACGGGTAGGTTCGGATGCGATGTCATCCAGGGACGTAGTTCAATATAGACCTCCTCCAAGAGTTCTGTATCTTTTCTACAATATTCTTCCATATAATCAAGAGACTCCTGTTCTCCTGCTTCGCACTTTACCCATAGTTCAAATTCTGTCTTAATTTTTTCTTTGCTAAGAATAATTTTACTCAGGTAGTTTAACTTTGCAGAGGAAAACGCAAATTCCTTCCACGCTACAGATAAGGTATCGAGAAGCTGATAGGGCATTGGCGGCTTAAGACCATTAAGAAAGAATCTTGTTTTTAGTCTTGGCATATCAAACTTTTTAATGTTATGCCCTATACAAATGTCAGCATCAGATATTAACTTATGGATACTCACCATGATTCTTTTGTCATCTCTTTTGACGGCTTCCTTTGGGGTGACAAAATCCGACATCATCTCATCAGAGAGTAACCACTTGGCAGACCACCCAAAAATAAACCAATCTTCTTCTATCTGATCTGCTCTTATATATTGTTTCCCTAATTGCCAAAAGTTTCCATGTATAGGGGCCGTTTCTATGTCTAAGAGTAATATTTTAGGTTGGACGGTATCTCTCCATCGTCTTTCTCTTTGGTAGCGATGTAGTGTCTCGCAGTTGATATTAAATTCTGTGCAGGTTTCGGGTTCCCCGTGGTCATTACAATATGCAAGAATATTATCAAGTCTTTCGTTTGTTAAATTTTTTATTTTCCCCATTATTTGCCGTTTTGGTTGGGTTTATCGTATATCTTATCGTCTAAAAAGTCCATAAATTTCTTAAACTCCTGGTCTATGTGTTGTTTTTGCTTTTGGCGGAACCTGACTGCTTCATCATGTTTTCTTTGCCACCCGCAAGTGTACCCCGTAGAGTAAACATCTTTAAGGGTATTCAGAATTATTTCTTCTGTTGGAGAAGTACAATGAATCTTATCTGCGAGGGCGATAAGATAATCGGTTTTCATAGTGTGGGGATATTTCACACGCTTAACCTTTTTCTTTTTCGATTTGCTCATTGGATTATTTTTTGAGTTTCAAAGGTATGTATATTAGTTGAATAATGCAAATCTTTTCAAATAAATGTAAAATTATGCAGAAATATTTTGATTTATGCAATTTAGTATGTATATTTGCGGTTTAATTGGGTTTGATATGTGTGAACAGGTTGAATTAACATTTTGGGATTGGTGCGCCAAGGTTGCAGAAAAGTTAACATTTATGCGACTAAAACAACAGGATCACAAAGATATCACCGATGAAGATTATACATTACTTAAAGTTCTCTATAAGCCATTTTACAACGGAGAATATCCCTTGTATGTGACAAAAATGGAGTGTGTCCCCGAAAACACATGTCAAAACGGCTTATTTGATGAGGTTTTGACAGAAGAAACTGCAAATGTCACAGATGGTACAGAAATTGACAGTATCTCTTACGAACTAAAAACAGAAAAGAAATGATTAGGAGATACAGTTTTGGAGAACTTCTGCGGGATTTTAATATTGGATTAGATGTATTTGATGATTTTTGGCGTAAGCCATCACTTACTTTTTCCCAGGGAGAATTTTACAATCCCGATGAATTTGATTTGATTCCTAAAAAACGTCACTTTGAAAAACTCCTAAAGGAAAAAGAACAACAACTATCAAATCTTGAAGGCATCCAAAAGCACTACAACGAACAGCATAAGAAGTTACGGGAAGAAATTGAAGAACTCAAGAAACAAATAAACGAGAAAAAATGACAATTAAAACTAAATTCAAGTGTTATGATGTAACAGAAACCACATGGGGAGCATTTGCGGTTTCATTTGGAGCAGTGTATGGCACAGAAGGCGAAAACGCTGACTTTTCTAAAGCAACACCTTCCGGCAACTTAAATATGACGGTAGATAAAGACACACTTGCCGCCAAAGAATTTATAAGAGGACAAGACTACTATCTTACTTTTGATAAGGTAGAAAACAGCAAATAAACAAGAAGTCGTTAGATAGGTGAAACAGTTTTAAAACAAGAACCAGAAGCGGACGAGGAGAGTCATTAAAACGTCTCTCCTTTTTTATTTTAAAAAATAACAACTATGGATCGCAGACAACGTAGGGCGGAATATTTCGCAATTGTAAAAGAACTCAAACGTCTTAAATCAGATAACGTGTATCTAAACACGCTCAAGGATGAAGAATTTTCTAAGATTGTCGCCAAAGACCTTCAACTTTTGAAAGACGGGGAACACCCAGATAAGAACATCCAATTCAGATATGGGAAAGCGATTAACACGCTTGCCACCATCCTTAAACTTGAAGAACGGCTGAAATATCTACGCTACGGATTCAGGAGTGAAAATAAACAATAAATCTTTATAATCTACTATTCCATACTCTTTGTCTTCCAAAACAAGCCTTTGGATGGCATGGGGATTAAAGAGAACCGTATCGCCTTCTTTTATTATGATGTCTTTAGGGACTCCCGACCCTATCTGAACCACGGTTGCGGATATATTTACATCTTTCACCACTTGATTTGGCAAGATTATTCCGCTATTGGTTTTTTTTTCTACTCTGGGAATTGGTTTCGTTAAGAGTTTATTGGGCAAAATGTTACCGTTCTGTATCATATTTCTTGTTTTTGTTTGCACAAATGTACGAATAATATTTGGAAATTACAAAAACATAACCTATCTTTGAACTCTAAATTAAAATTATGGAGACTTGGTTAATCAACAGGGCAGACAGACAAGATCGGTTATATGATGTCAGAAGAGAACTTGACAATCAGGGTATCAATGCACATCTCTTTTCTGCCATTATAGACTCTTGCGGGTGGGCGGGATGCAGGGACTCTCATCTGGCAATCATGGAGAAGTGTAAAAAACACCAAACCTTTGCAATATATGAAGATGATGTACATTTCCTTCTTGACAGGGAGGCTACCATACGGATACTTACAGATGCTATGGATGAATTGCCTTCTAACTGGGATTGCCTGTATCTGGGGGCAAGCCCGCAAAAGCCTCAAATAAAATACAGCAACAACCTTTATCTTCTCACGGATGCAAAGACCACCCATGCTATTATATGGCACAACAGGGAACTTGGTGCAGTAAACTACATATTAAGACATAAGCAGTTCATCAGGAAGTGGGACAGGTATCTTTACGAAATCATCCAACCTCTTTTTAATTGTTTTGTAACCTACCCTATGTTATGCACCCAAAGGCAAACGAAATCAGATATAGCAAAGAGATCGGATTGCTCTACTATTTTAAAAAACTATAATAAATTTTGTTTATGATAGAACTTTCAAATACGGAATATAACAAATATCTTTGGGATAAATATGCCGGGGATTGGGATAAATTTGAATTTGAAATTGAATCTACGGATATTGATTTAAAAGAAAAGAAAGATTTTTTGGAATATATCGGGGATGAGTGGGGGGATAAAAAATCCGTAATACAAGTGGTAAATGAGTTTATTTTACCCTATATAAGTGTGGGTTCTAAATGTGCCGAGATAGGTAGCGGAGGAGGAAGAATCACGTCTAAAGTAGCCCCAAGAGTTGCCAGTATTACGTGTTTCGACATTTCCGACAAGATGTTACAAAGTGTAAAAGAAAAATTAAAGGACTACAATAATATTGAATATGTTTTAACAGATGGCAGGGGATTTCCAAAGGAGATAACAGAAACATTCGATTTTATTTACTCTTTCGATGTGTTTGTCCACTTAGACCTGCATTCTATCTGGGCATATTTTCTTGAGATAAAGAGGATGCTTAAAGAAGACGGCAAGGTTTTTCTTCACACATCTAATCTGGAAGCACCCCAGGGATGGAACAGGTTTGTTAACCAGAAAGAATATTCGGTTGAGGGTCATTATTTCATCACCCCAAGTGTAATAGATGTTTTTGCGGAACGAGCAAATTTTGATATACTTAAAACATCATCCATAGATCCCTCTAATTTTTACTATAACAGGGATTTCTTATTTGTCTTGGGGAATAAAAAAACAATACAGGGGGAATTATGATAGAATTATTACCGGGTATGTATGCTGAAGCCAGCGAGGGTCATATTGGATGGTTTGAAGAAAGACAGCAAAAATTAAGAGAACTCATAACAGAATTATGGCCTATAAATTTAATTGAGATAGGGTTTCACATGGGGCATAGTTGTAAGTTAATCTGCGATACCATAGTGGAATTGAAACAAAATAATGATACTTATAAAGAACAGGAAGTTAATTTTTACATATTTGATATTTGCTACCATGAATTTATAAAAGAGAATTTTAGAATATTAAAAAATCATTATGACACCTATAATATTAAATTAAACCTAATAAAGGGGGCAAGCCAAAAAACAGTTAGCCCCTTTATAAAAGATTTCGATGCTATTTTCGATTTTATCGAGGTGGATGGGCAACACACAGAAGACGCTACTTATAAGGATATTATGGATACCTATACGAAAATAAGAGAAGGTGGGGTTCTTTATATTGATGATTATAGCAGTACGTTCACTTCTGAGATAAATAAAGCAGTAGTGAAAGTCGACTTAAGCGGGTATATGGTAGATAATATAGATGGTATTTTATGGGGGATAAAATTATGATTACCGCAGAACTACAAGGACGGTTGGGGAACATGATGTTTCAGATAGCAACCATTGAGTATATGGGGCACAAGACTGGATTTGGGTCAGCGTATCCTCATGTAGACGCTAATATTGAAGCGTTAAAAAAACCGCAGGCATGCACTTCTGAACCCGAAGGAGAAAAATATTTTGGTGCATTTAAAAACTTTGATTGGCATAAAAATCTTGATAAGGAGATTCTTATATATTCAACAGTACATGTCCCATTCGGGTACATACCCATCATCCCACGGGACAACACACGTTATATTGGTTATTTCCAAAGTGAACTGAATTTTCCAGACAGGGATTTTGTTCTTAATCTCTTTGAACCTGCCGAATATATACAAAAACGACTTGAAAAATACAAAGACGCCATAGGAACTAATAAAGCATCCATCCATGTCAGGCGTGGAGACTATGCTAAACTTAATAGCACCTATCATGTCCTCGGCATGGATTATTACGCATTGGCTATGGATTGCCTTAACACACGAGGAATAGCAGGTTATCTTGTTTTTAGTAATGACATGGATTGGTGTAAGGAAAACTTTGTGGGGGAACAATTCACTTTCATACATGACGAAGATGCTCTTGTCGAACTGTTTCTTATGAGCAAGTGCCAGGATAATATTATTGCCAATAGTGCTTTCTCGTGGTGGGGGGCATATCTGAACCCAAATCCCGGCAAGGTAGTCATTGCACCGAAGAAATGGTTTAACACCCCTCGGCATGATTCAAGTAATATTGTTCCTAAATCATGGATGACAATATGAAAGCATTTGTGATTAATTTAGACGACAGACCCAGCAGGTTAGATATATTCCGCAAGAACACCTTCCCTTTTGAGGTAGAACGTGTGAGTGCAATTAAGATGGATGATGGTGCAAAGGGTTGTGCGTTAACTCACCTTAAAATATTAAGCGAACAAACCAAGTTTCCTTTTATTATCTTCGAGGATGACTGTGTTATGATAGAACCGTGGGATCTGGTGGAAAAGGCAATGAGTCAACTGCCCGAAGACTGGGACGCCTTGTGGTTAGGTGGCACGGTAGACACCCCCCTAAAGAGATATTCAGAAAACCTATTCACTCTTAAAAAAACCTACTGCACTCATGCTATAATCTATAACTCTCAGGGTATTGTTGATTACATCTTAAAGAATTTTGATGTATCCAAGGGGAGGGGTATTATAGACGTTTTTTATTATGAAAAAGTGCAGGAGCTCTTTAATTGTTTCATTACTTATCCTTTGGCGAGTATCCAGGCAGAAGGGTTTTCTGATGTGATGAACAGAACTCCTGATGACACTGAGTATCAATGGAGGATAGATTGTTATAATAAATTTACCCGATGAAATACAGAGAAGAAGATTTCAATACATTGATTCGTAAGTCTGTCTATTATAGTCAACAAGAACAGGATACGTCCGATGATTGGAGTCTTGCAAAGAAACTTTATGAGGATAACTATCTTAATTGTGACGACATCACGGAAAGAATACCTAAAAAGATACATCAGATATGGCTTGGGGGTAAACTGCCGGAGAGATTCAAAAAATGGTGTGATACATGGCAAGCCATACATCCCTCGTGGGAATACAAATTATGGACAGATGATGACATTCCAAATATAGAGATAACAAAAAAAGAGATGTTTGACACGTCAACAAACAATGGCATGAAGTCGGATATCCTGCGTTATGAAATTCTTAACAGACAAGGGGGATTATATGTGGATACTGACTTTGAATGTCTTAAACCGTTTGATGATTTGTTATATCTCAGATTCTTCGTTGGGATATCTTATGACCCAAATATGCAAACCTATTGCGGGTTGATAGGGAGCGAACCGAAAGGGCATGTGATAGGTCATTGTGTTAATGATTTAAGCGGGGTTTATACTGGCAATAATGGTGATAAGATTATGGATGCCACGGGGCCATACCACATAACGAGATGTCTTATGGCTGGGGCAAGAGAGAAACCCGATGGGGTAGTGGCATTTCCAATGGATTTTTTCTACCCCTTCCCAGGCGATCAGCGGTTTACAGATAAAGCATATACTTACTTAAGACCAGTATCATACGCAATTCATCATTGGAAAACATCTTGGTTATGATAGCAACTAAATTATTTGGCGGCCTTGGAAATGTAATGTTCCAGATAGCAACAATAGAAACATTTGGAAAAACATTGGGGCAAGGCGTTTGTTATTCCAATGTTGACGAATGGATAGACATTCTTTTGAACGACGCTGTATGGACAAAACATGCCGAAGATTATCTTGATATATTCCCCAATATAGATTTTTATAAAAACCACTATCAGAGGTTTAAGTTTTCAAAACAGATAAACGTAGGGTTTCCCTATACCCAGGTTGTTATTGAAGATGGCAATACATTAAGTGGTTATTTTCAAAGTGAAAAAAACTTCCCCGACAGGACATTCATTGAATGGCTATTCACCCCATCGGAATTAGTTAACGAAAAATTATCAAAATATAAAAATCTTTTAAAGGGCAATACCTGTTCTATTCATGTACGAAGGGGCAACTATCGTAACCTGCAAAACAGACATCCGATACTTAGCATGGATTATTATGCCAAGGCAATATTAACACTTGATCCTTTTAAAATTGACAGATTCTTTGTTTTTAGCAATGACGTAAACTGGTGCAGAAATAATTTTATAGGGGATAAATTTACTTTTGTGGATGATGTTGATTATGTTGCGTTGTTTTTAATGACACAATGTTCACATCATATCATTTCTAATTCTTCTTTTGCGTGGTGGGGGGCGTGGTTGAAAGAGACCCGTGATACCGTTACGATAGCACCGGAAGTTTGGTTTGGTAACTTTTTGCCACAAGATTATGCGGCTGATATCATCCCCCAGCGTTGGGTAAAACTATAAGCTATGGAGAAGATATTTTCAAAAACTGACCCGGATGTTTTACTCGCTATAATAGTTTTTTTCAAGGATTTTGACAAACCCCGAAATGAAATAGTGGACAAGGATGAGTTTATACAAGGTGCTGCAATACGGGTTAATGATGGGGATCGCTTCAAGCCCCACCACCATATATGGAAACAGTTTAGTTCCCAATATGGGAATGGACTTACAAAAGCGCAGGAAGCATGGATTGTTATAAGGGGGATTATTAAAGTTACTATTTATGATTTCAACAATAAAATTCTCCATATATCTTCGCTTAAAGAGGGGGATGCCTGTTTCCTGTTACACGGAGGACACACCTTTGAGTGCATTAAGGATCACACGTATATCTGGGAATTAAAGACGGGGCCTTATTCCGGACAGGCAAACGATAAAATATTTATAGATGAGTAAGGTTAAAATACACGGAGAATACCCAAATCTTGTAGATGTAGACACCGACAAGGATGTTGATCTCTTCTTGGATTGTTTTGAAGACAGCAACGTCCCCGATGGGAATATCCGTATCATATTGCTACAAGAACCCTTCAACCCTGATCTTTTTAGAACTGTCCAAAAAAGCGGGGATAAGTACACGTATGTTATGACCTATCAGGATGATATATTGAGGACTAATCCCAAGGCGGTTTTTTTCATGGGAACATCCACGTGGATAAAGGGATATGATTTCCCTGAAAAAAAGTTTGGGGTATCGGCACTCGTGGGTGGAAAAAACAATCCCGCCATGACCGGATATGCCTTGAGACATGAACTATGGCGAGAACAAGATGCCATTACCGTTCCAAAAGAGTTTTTTCTTAGTTCTCATTGTCCGTGGAAAGCGGTTAGCTATGACGGGCAATTGGTTTTGGGAGGGAGTAAGTTTCCTCTCTTTGATTCACAGTTTCATATAGTGATTGAAAATACAAGCATAAAGAATGGATTCACAGAAAAACTTATAGACTGTTTCCAGACCAAGACGATCCCTATATATTGGGGATGTACAAACATAGGCGAGTTTTTTAATGCTAACGGAATTTGTGTTGCCAGGAATTTACAAGAGATAATAAATATTTGTAATCTATTAACACCAGAAACATACGATAGATTTCTTCCAATAATAAAAGACAACTATGATGCCTCTTTCAAATATTGTGTATATGAAGACCAACTCAAAAATGCCGTTATTAAATTAATCAACAGCCATGAATGAGGTAATCTTTTATAAGGCAGATAGAAATAATATATGCGAAACTAATTATTTCGACAATATTATCAATATTCTTAATAAATATATTGACGGATATTCGATAATAGCAACGGGAGATTGCAATACCTTACCAATCACTCTATATAAAAAGATTGTATTACTTGGTGCGGACGAGAACGGCAATGCCGGACTAAGACCATACTCGGACTATCCCGATGTAGTTGCTGTCTTCAGATTTTATAATTCAGAGGGACGTTATGATAACAAATACGTCTTCCCTATACCCCCAGGATATAACTGCCGGAGCAACGGGCGATTAATGGAACGTATGTACCCTGAGAAGAAAACGGCAGACAGGGAGTATGACATTTTTTATTCCGGTCAGACATTGAAGTGCAGAGAAGATTTGGTGAGACAGTTGCAAATATTAGACAAACCATTCAATATACATCATCAAGTCAACCCTTCGTTCAGGCAAGGGATGAATATAGATGATTACTATCAATTTTTAGGCAATTCAAAAATATGTGTATGCCCAGACGGTACTGCCATAGATACATTCAGGTTTGTAGAGGCATGTGGTAGCGGATGTATTGTAATCACAACACCCAAACCTGATCTTTGGTATTATGAAGATGCACCTGTTTTTTATCTTAATGAATGGAGCGAGCTCACGGAAGAATATGTGAGGAATATTCTCAGTAAAGATACCGATAAGTTACAAAGAGACATTAAATCGTACTATGATGCATGCCTGTCCGAGAAGACAGTTGCCGATTATATTATAACAAACATTAATAAATTATAAAAATAAATGATTTTACAGGATAATGACATAAGGATAAGCAGGGATTCCGACTTAAGGGATTATGCCATTACTGGTTTTCATGTCTCTATTGATAAATGGGTATATTGTTCTGTCAGGCTTGAGATATATGGCAATTATGTACATATTTCTCCTTTTGTTTCTATCATCGGAGGAAAACTTGGCAAGTGTGTGATAGGTCATTTCTCCGGCATCTCGGCAGGAGGGCGCATAATCTGTGTAAGCGATGACTTTGTAAACTCGCTTCTTTGCCCCATTGTCCCGATAGAAAATAGAATAGTTAAGGCAGGGACGGTAACTCTTAAAGATTTTTCATGGGTGGGGACTAATGCGGTGGTGATGCCTGGGATTACTATGGCAGAGGGGAGTGTACTTGGTGCAGGAGCGGTGCTTACCCACGATACAGAACCGTGGATGGTGTATGTTGGCATGCCCGCAAGACCTGTTAAAATGAGGAACAAGGAACTTATATTAGAGAACGCAAAAAAATTAGGATATAAATAAAAATATGGCAGACTTCGGGTTAATAAAACTACCCACGCATGGTGGGGGATTCTTTTCAAACTATTTTTGTGCATTGGCGATGACAATGATATGTGACCAAAGCAAGTTAATACCTTATGTGGACTTCAGCAATACGGCATTTGTGGAAAACTACAATCCTTATTTTGATGGCCCCCCGCCAAAGGATGCAGAAAACCCTTGGGACTGGTGGTTCGAGCAGGATCACCCGACAGAGACGGATACAGTAACACCTATTGAGTTCAACCTCCAACCCTTTCAACAGGACAAGGATATATGGAAAAGAGATGATCTCCCCCATGCCCGAATAATAGCAAAGAAATATTTTCACGTAAGGCTTCATATCTTAAAACAGGTAGACGAACACTATGAAAAGTTGATAAAGGGGAAAATTACGCTGGGTGTTATGGCGAGGGGTTGTGAGATGAATACATATCACTCCGAATATGGGACATTCACGCTTGAGTCATGGTTTAACCACATACCCGAAATACTTGCTGACCATCCTGAAATAAATTCTATTTTTCTTGTCACGGAAGATTCCCATTACATACCTAAGTTTCTTGAGAAATTTCCCAATACAGTATATCTCGATGGGGTATTCAGAAGGACAACGCAGACCTTAAACCAGATGATTAATATCCCTTTATGGCCTTGTTTTGATTCTGCCAGAGAAAATCATTGCAGGTTACTTGGGGAAGAGTGTCTTATTCAGGCTATGTTACTTGGCAGATGTGATTATATGCTCATAAGACAATGTGGAACGGCACTGGGGGCAACCCTGTATGCTACCGACAATCTCAAGGATGTTATTTATGTGAAATGAATATGGAAATTTTAAGAACAGATATAATAAATTATCTTATCGAAAGATATTACTATACAACATATCTTGAGATAGGTGTTTATGATGTCAATACCAATTTTAACAAGATAATAGCCTCGGATAAGACGGGCGTGGATCCTAATAAGGCGATTGACATTGAGTTTAAAATGACTTCTGACAGGTTTTTTGAACAGAACACAAAAACCTTTGATATTATCTTTATAGACGGGGATCACCATGCCATGCAGGCACAGAGGGATATTGTTAATTCACTATATGTTTTAAATGATGGCGGGACTATTGTTATGCACGACTGTAATCCGACAGAAGAAGCCATCCAACATGTTCCCCCCACGCAGGCGGGAGACTGGACGGGGGATGTATGGAAGGCATTTGTGAGGTTCAGATCGGAAACTGATGTTTATGCTGCGTTTGTTGTTGATACCGATTTTGGGGTAGGTATCATAAGAGAATCTGTTAAAAAAATAACCCCATTAATGATTAAAGAACCATTAATATATCGTAACTTAGACGAAAATAGAAAAGAATGGTTAAACTTAATCGAAGTTAAGGATATAACTAAAACATTAGATTATTATGACGAAATATAGTTATAACTCATGGCCTTTGGGAAAACTACCAGAGAGCCTTCAGCGTCCTGAACCTAAGATAATACGTGACATGGGATATGAATGGGAAGATGCAAGAGACATTGTTGATATATGGGAGCAAAAGGTGGCAACCTTCGCAGGGTCAAAATATGCAGTAAGTATTGATTGTTGCAGTCATTCACTCTTTCTTTGCCTGAAATATCTACTTGCCAACAACACATTGCATCCATATCAATACATACTTATCCCCAAGAGAACCTATGTCTCCGTACCCATGCAGATACGTTGGGCGGGACTTGAACCCGTTTTTGTCGATAAAGAGTGGCATGGGGTATATGATCTGCGTCCAACCAATATCTACGATGCAGGGCTGAGATGGACAAAGGGGATGTATATAAAGGATTCCCTTATGTGTTTGTCATTCCAGATTAAGAAGAGAATACCCATAGGGCGTGGAGGGATGATACTCACAGACAACAAACGTGCTTATGACTGGCTTAGATTGGTACGGTATGATGGCAGGGATATGACAGTACCCTATACAGACCCTAATCATATCAAGATGATGGGATATCATTTCTATCAGACTCCCGAAGACTGTGCGAGGGGTATTATCATCATGGACGGCACACCAGAGGTCAACCCCGACCAGGGAGGGTATGAAAATTATACAGATTTATCGGAGATATTTAAAAAATTTTAAGATGAAAGCACCAACAGAAGCAGAAATAAGAGAAGAGGTCTATAGAGGCACGATGCAGGAGACTGGCAGAGAAGTAGAACAATTTATCAATGGGGCACTTTGGGTGGCAGAGAAATGGAGAAAGGCGATTGAAGAAGAACAAAAACCCGTAAAAGAATATATCTACGAAAGAGACGAAGACAAAATCTACCGTAGAGAAAGCGGATTGGACGTTAAAGAACCCTTAGATTTATGAAGGTATTGATTACATGTGTTTTTTGTGGAAAC
>Ga0209777_10006337_pt1 | contig 13324 bp, 13 predicted proteins | sample FrelakmetHBP12HB_FD_187147 | JGI IMG/M metagenome (GOLD analysis project Ga0209777, IMG submission 187147) | Freshwater lake sediment microbial communities from the University of Notre Dame, USA, for methane emissions studies -HBP12 HB (SPAdes)... | ecosystem: Environmental > Aquatic >...
GGAGTAAGTCGCTTCCATCGAAGCTCGGAATCAAGGGCAGACATCATCACTTCAGCGGTTTTTTCATAAAGATGACGTATGTCTTCAATAAAAGTCTTCAATGAGCCATCTACGAGAGTGCGTTCTAAAAAACGAGCAGTGGCCATACTATGTAATGTATCAGGTGATAACAGAATTGATTCGTTGATCTTTTCTAAACCAGCAATAACGGTTTCATCTGCTTCGACCCATCCGAGACGACGCCCCAGACTTGATAACCATTTTGAGTTGGAATGTAATGTGACCAAATGTGAATAATCCGCCGGAGACCAAGAAAAACACCGCGGCATTTTCCCGAACCATAATGCTTTATAAGCATGGTCCAGGACTAGATACCCGTCAACATCTTCCAGAATCCCAAGTGCACTTTTCAGAAATGATTCGGAAGGAATCTGACTGGTTGGATTATCAGGAACTGGGATGACCAATACGCGTAATCCTTTCACACAATATCGCTTTAGTACTTCCAAGGAATCATCAGGGTCAGATAGATACGACCAGGTCTCTGGGTTTAACGCTGGTACAAAACACAGAGGAGAACCGGGTAACGCGCATTTCACCGCGTTTATGTAATTCGCGTAGGTTGGATCAAGAAACCCAACAGGCTCACCAGGATTGCATAACACACGAAGGACATCATGGAACAGCTGGGTGGATGAATGACCAAGTAGAATGTTTGGTGATTCCAAGGAGTTCAAAGCATATATGTTTTTTTCAAAATGACAAATCTGTTCCCGGCAGGATGAATCCCCAATGATAGGACTGTATCTGCCGCTTTGATGAAATAATTTCACGTCAGTGATGATTTCTTTATAGGTATTGCGTAACCCCTCAGGCGCGGTATGGTTACACCAGCCGCCACCAAACGAAATCACCTGTGTCGGGTCAAGCCCCATCTTCCGGATTGATTGTTCCTCCGCCATCTTCATGATAGTCTGAATAGGTGAGAGCCCACAAAGCTCATCCTCAACAAGATGTGAGAGGCGATGGTGTTTCCTGGAACGCATATGTGAGAATGAAACCATGTTTTCATTAATCTTTCGAACATCTTAATATAGGAGAAAGGTTTTCAGCTTGTACTTGGGAGAGGTTCGAAAATGGAAGGAAAAATCGTACTTATTACCGGTGCTACCTCCGGCATAGGGAAAGTCACCGCACAAGAACTGGCTAGGCTTGGGGCAACCGTGGTGTTCACCACGAGAGATACAAAGAAAGGGGAACAAACAAAACAAGAGCTAATCCAAACAACGAAAAATAAAAACATTGACATGTTGTATTGTGATTTAGCCTCATTTGTCTCCATTCGAACATGTTGTGCGAAATTCTTGGAAAAATATGACGCCTTGCATGTCCTGGTGAATAACGCTGGCGTCTGGGATTACCATCGGAGAGAATCCAAGGATGGCATCGAGAATATCTTTGCGATAAACTATCTTGCCCCGTTTCTGATGACAAATCTGCTCCTTTCGGTACTGAAAAAAAGTGTACCATCCCGAATCATTAATGTCTCCTCAGGGTTGCATTCCGGGACGATTCATTTTGATGACCTGGAATCAAAAAAGAGTTTCTCTGGGATGAAGGTGTACGCTCATTCAAAACTTGTGTTGATCCTGTTCACCAGGCTGCTTGCAAAAAAACTTGAAGGAACAGGGGTAACGGTGAATTGTGTTAACCCGGGGATGACCAAAACAGAGCTTGGGCGGGATGCAGGGTTCTTCTCCAGGATGTTTTTCAAAGTCTTTGGAAAAAACGTCGAAAAAGGCGCGGAAACCTCTCTTTATCTCGCAAGTTCACCTGATGTTGAGACGATCAGCGGTGAATATTTCGAAAAGAAAGCGGTAAAACAGACGAACGAAGAAACCTATGATATGGATGCTGCGGAAAAACTCTGGGATATCAGTAAAAAATACGTTGGACTTTAACCCTGCTTGCCTTCCGCTTCTTTCAAATCATTGTCCATGAGTTCATCAAGTTTTTTATCGACACCCTGTTCATGGGCAATCTTCTGCAGGTCCGCGATGATGTTCTCCCAGAGGACCTGTTGGGAAAGCGCATAATCCCACATGTCGAGGCGTTTCGGGCCATCTCCTTTCTTGAATTCCTCAACGAGTTCTTTTTTATCGTCCTCATTCATTGAAATCACATTATTCTTCTTCAACCATTTTTCCTTTCTGCGGGTTTGCCATTTGTGCTATCATTGACATCTCAGCAAGGATTTCTTCCCAGAGTGCCTCTTGTTCAATCGCGTAGTACCACATGTCAAGTTTTGTGGTAATGTCTCCTTTTTTGAAGTCATTCAGAAACACTTTGGTGTCTTCTTCTTTCACAGTAAATCCCTACTAGCACAGGGAAGAATAGAAAGACATATTTATTTCTTTATTGTTTTTTCAATATCACAAGTAACAATGCAGGAACTGGAAAAACATTTAATAATAAAGGTGTTTTCAGAGTACAAAAAATATGGGGAGTTTCTATGGAAAAAGCAACCTTTGCAGCAGGCTGTTTCTGGCACGTTGAAGAAGCATTCCGATGCCTCGAAGGAGTCGAATCAACACGAGTCGGGTACATCGGGGGTACACTGAAAAACCCGACCTACGAAGACGTCTGCACCGGAAAAACCGGGCATGCAGAAGCAGTTGAAGTCGCGTACGACCCAAAACAAATAACCTATGATGAACTCCTAGAAATGTTCTGGGAAATCCACGATCCAACCGCCCTGAACCGACAAGGAGCGGACGTGGGAACAAACTACCGATCAGCAATCTTCTTTCATACCCCGGAACAAAAGAAAGCAGCAGAGCAATCAAAAGAAAACCTGGAAAAATCAAAAACGTACCGAAAAAAGATAGTCACTGAAATTTCGAAAGCTACAGAGTTCTACCAAGCAGAAGACTACCATCAACAATATCTGGAAAAACAAGGTCTCGACAGCTGCCCACGATAAGGAACACACTTTTTTAATCACCGTATCAAATCCATAAAGTTTATGCAGCCTTATTCGATTTATACCTCAGGGAGAAAAGGGGTATGACGCCACGAGGAAAAAAGAAAGCACTTCAAATCAGTAACATCCTTGCGATGATCATTACAATTGTGGTGAATGGCCTAGCAGTGATTCTTCCACTCAATGGAAAAACCACAGAATATCTCTCCGATAAATATCCGAATCTTTTTGTTCCCGCCGGAATTACGTTTTCCATCTGGGGTGTTATTTATATCCTCTGGGTTATCTTCGCAATCTACCAGGCACGAGACCTGTTTAAAAAAGAAGAAATAGACATGCTGTTTCTCCATCAAATCACGTTTTTATTCATCCTTGGTTGCGCCGCAAACAGCGGCTGGATTTTCGCCTGGCATTATGAATACGTCGGACTTTCGCTCCTGCTTATGATTGTCCTCCTGTTCAGCCTGCTTGCCATTTATGTGCGACTCAATACCGGCCGAACAACCGCATCACTCACCGAAAAACTCTGCGTCCACGTCCCTTTTAGTGTGTACCTTGGATGGATTACAGTCGCCACCATAGCAAACGTTACTGCTTTCCTTGTTTCGGTAAACTGGGATGGGTTTGGTATCAGTCCGCTCATCTGGACAATCCTTGTTATTAGCGTCGGAGTAATCATCACCACGCTGATGCTTCTCCTCAGAAAAGATATCGCGTATAGCCTTGTTGTCTTCTGGGCGTTGTTCGGTATTTGGATCAAACGAACGACACCAGCGTACTCAAACACGGACGTTGCAACAACAACCATCATAGCGATGATACTCATCGGTATTGAAATTCTTGCTGTGGTCGCCTATCAACAAAGCAAAAATAATAAACAAGTGAAAAAGACCCTCACATAAAAAAAACCGTGGTTCTCCGAGGAATAATCTTTTAATACAAGCGGGTATGTACCCCGCAGGCCATATGATCAAAGTAATTTCTTTTGACTTCGATGGAACCATTGCGACGCATCGGTTTGCTGATGCGTTCTGGCTCAAAGGCGTACCGAACCTGTACGCGAAACGACATTCGGTCTCCTTTGAAAAAGCAACACAATACCTGTTCCAGGAGTACGAAAAAATAGGGGACAACCGGATTGAATGGTACGATCCCGGGTACTGGTTCGACCGTTTCGACCTGCAAACCGACTGGAAAAAAATGCTGCTCCGCTATCGAAAAAACGTTGAAATCTACCCGGAAGTCCCCTCGGTCTTGAAACAATTATCAACGCAGTATCGCCTTATCATCAGCTCGAATGCAAAAAAGGAATTCATTGACGTTCAACTCAACCAAACGAAACTTGGCGGTTATTTCGAGCAGGTGTTCTCTTCAACCTCAGATTTTCATACCGTGAAAAAAGTCACCGAATTCTACGCCATGATCTGTCATAAACTCGCGGTACAGCCACAAGAACTTGTTCACGTTGGCGACCACGAAGAATTCGATTTCCGTTCGCCACAGAAATTCGGGATCACCTCCTATTTCCTTGACAGAAAAAACACTACAACAGGACCCTGTATCATCCATGACCTCAGAGAATTTGAAAAAGTAATGAGTAAACAGCGACCTCTAAAACATCGAGCTTTAAAGGACTAAAAGAAAAAAAAGAAAATGGATTACCCGATATACCTGATGTCATCAGGTTTTTCTTTGGCTATCGTCTCCATTTCATTGAGCTGCTGCGCGATATACTCGATTTCCTTTGCTTTCTCCTCAAGACGAGACAGATCGATTTGAACGTTCACGGCTTTCGTCAGCACCTTCAGGACTGCTTTTGCACTCTTTGGGTCCACCAGATACCCGGGTGTCTCCCCCATGAAACATGTTCCAGCTAAGCCACGTAATTTCCCCAGACCAAGCAATAGGCCACTTGCTCCAATGATACCACCACCCGGCTCGTTCTTCTTAAATACCGCACCATACTTCTTCATGGTTTTTACGAGAGACACGTCCGTAGTCGCAAAAAGAACTTTTGGTTCTTTTATCTCCCGTCCAAGGCCATATCCTCCAAGGGTGAACATCTGCTTCACGCCAAGGTCTTTTACAATATCAAGGATGGATTCTGCAAGCTCATACTGTCCTTGCGAGGATAACCCTTGGTAATCACCGGTCAGAAATACGATATCCCGCTGGTTCTTCTTCTTTGCTTTCCAGTAAAAAAACTCATTATTGACGAGCTTAATCGTACCATCAGGGTTAATGAACACTTGAGGCGGAAAATCCTTGCTGTACAACTCCGCGAACTTTTTTGCCTTCAAGGTTTCAATGAGGTGCTCAACCGCGAGCTTCCCAACATTCCCAATACCGGGGAGTCCTTCGATGAAAATCGGATTTTTCAGCTTCGGTTTTTTTTCCACGTACCGTACTTCAACTAATTTCATTGTCTCAGGTCGTCCTTACTTTTTTTTTTAACTCACGACGGTACTTCCCATAATGATCCTGAGGGGAGAATCGTGCGGGTTTATTCGATACTGTTTTTCCTTTGCAGATGCTGCATATGCTATGAAGTGTATATTGCTGACAATTCGTGCAATAGAATATTTCAGACATTACTCTTCGACTTCTCGTTGAAACTCACATTCGCCTTTGATTTTTGTCATAGACGCTCCTGCTCGCTCCACTGCTTTTTTCATCTGTGATTCAGCGACCTTATAATCAGGAGCTTTTACTTTAATCATATACCGAGGCGCACCAATATATTTAATATCAATCGTCACGTCATCAAACTCGCTTTTTCCTGCATCCAGTAATGCTTCTTTGATATGAGTGATTCCATCAGGGAGAAATGTCGTGAGAATCAACATGCCTTTGATTTCAACGAATGGTACAGTGATGCTGGTCTTTGCTATTTCCTCGAATTTCTTCAGCCAATCCCCGGAGAACCCATCGTTTTTCAAGGTGTTCGGGTCATAGGCTGCTTCCTCAAACGCGGCGTACATCGTACCATATTTTTTTAGCAGAGCGTCGCCGAACTCTTTATAACACTGGTCCACGGTTTTCCCAAGTCCCGAGGCAACCATCTCAAAGAGTTTGGATGATTTCTGCGCGTTCTTCCAATCCTGGATTTTCTCCCGGCGTTGATGATCATTGACCTTCTTTAATGAAAGATCAATATGTTTTTTTGCTTGATCAACATGAACGACCTTGCAGACAACCTTTTGTTTTTCACGGACAAAATTACGGATCCGTTTAACCCAACCAGTTGCTATTTCAGAAATATGGATGAAACCTTCTTTATTGGGGTATTCATCAAGTGAGACAAACGCGCCAAAACCCTGAACGGTTGTAATCGTACCAATAACGAGTTCTCCTTCTTCAGGGTACTCCTTCTTCATCATGCAAATGAACCTTATTCAATGGTTTCTAAAATCGTTCCTTTTATCTTTGCTTTCCCGCCATTCGGGGTCGCAAGTTTCGTGCCACAGATATGACACAGGACCGTGGTGCTTGCTTTATCAAATAATACCTGTTCGTTTTCACAATCATTGCAGCGGACTTTAATGAACCTGCTTTTTGGTTTATCCATGTGTTTATTCACCTTCTATTTCAAATTTTTTCGATCGGATACTTGGTGGTTGATGCATCTTCTTACACACTGTACACATAAATCTAGTTGCTATCCGCCGGCTGGTTTTCTCTCGTCCCTCTGGTTTTGGTCGAGGAAACCCTCCGTACCCACTGGTCGCGCGTCTGAATCGTCGTTGTCCTCGTTTCAACTCACTAGCTTTCCGTTTCTTCATCTTGTCGACTTCATGAAGTGTGTGTTTTTTACAGTAGGGACAGTATCGTTTGATTTTCCTAGGTATCTTCATAGAGATCACAGTTCGAATGTAACCGTAAGTAAGAAAGGTATATAAAAATGTAGGGTGCCTTATTTCACTTGTTTCACCACCCCTTTTTTAAGGAGTGGTGTGGTCATTTCTGGTGGCAGTGAAAGCACATCTTCTTTGCGTAATGAATAGGTTTTTTCGTCTGAGCCGATGAACTCAGGGGTGTCTTCGACAACTCGGACGATTGGATTCGTATTTTGATCTCTCTTCGGTTCAACGGTTACTGGTTGAGGTGTTGGTTGTTTTATTTGATTACGGTCGGTAGGTTCTTCGAAGATTTCTTTCCGTGAGGCGGCGATCTGCTCAACTAACACATTGTACAGTTTCTTTTCCATATCCAAAAGGTTCTTCAGATCAGGGGTCGCGCCACGCGCGGTCGCAAGTGCAGCCTGGACGATTTTTTTCTCCCGGAGCTCATAGATGCTGTTTGCGATTTTCTTGGTATTCTCGGCTTCATCAGTAAACAGTTTTACCTTCAGTTTGTTTGTCTCATGTTCAACGCTTTGTTCGATATTACGGATATAATTAGATAGATCCTGATAGAAGTTCGCTGTGATTTTTGTTAGAATAGATGAGCTTTGTTCTGCTTGTTGCAGCTTCCGTAATGTTTTGTAGTTGATTTCCTCGTGTTCATCCATATATTTTCGTTAAATCATTATCGATGTTAAATAGTTTTAGTCTCACCTCGCACCTCTATTATCCCCGTTTTCGGTATGCATATTCTATATTCAAAAATCTTATATACAGAATGACCGTATGTTATGCGGGGAAAGAAGATGAAAGGAAGAAATGTATGGAAAAGTGGATTGGTTTTTGGAGTTGTTGTGTTATTTCTTATGAGCTCTTTTTTACCAGGCCTTACCCACCTGGCATCTGCTACTAATACATCGATACCAGCGAGAGAAGAAAAAAAAATTAATGTAAATACCGCGGAAATCACCTGCTATACCATCGGTCTACAAGGCGCACAGTCAATACAAAAAACCACGGTATCAACAACTGAAGCAGAATGGGTTATTACCACATTACAATCATTAAAACATGAGACCGCGCGAAACCCACAATCAGAGAAAATAAAAAACCTTCAATATGAGCTCCTGACGTTTTCCGACACGCATCATCTGTTGCCCGCTGGCATCTCAGCAACAACAGTCCAAGAACAGTTAAAGATGGCTCCATTTGTCTCATACAAACACCGCATCTCATCCCCATTGATTCAAGGGAAAGCCTCAGAGTGGTTCTGCAATTTCGCCACATTTGGTGATGGATCAACACTCCCTATCATTATTCTCCCTCGATTCATTCCTTTCCTAGTAACTCCCATTCCACGGGCTTTCATCTCATGGTCAACACCAGATGGAATTACCTCTGTCGGTGGTTTAATTTCCCGCACTGGTTTTCTCGCATCAGGACAACAGAAGGGTATTGCACTCGGATTCTGGGGCATCGGATTTAGCATCTTCCTTCCACCGATCATGTCATATGGGATCTTCGGATACGCCTTGTTCACCAGGGTCACTGCCGAGCAATTTGAGTTCTGGCCACCGAATAACCCACCAGAGGTCACCCAAACAGATCCAGCCGATGGACAACAACTGGTACCAATCACGACCACTGAATTACGGTTTGAAATAACGGATGCAGATCGTGACCTCATGAGCTACAACGTGACCACAACCCCGGACATTGGATCAGGCAGCGGAGGACTCAAACCAGATGGAACATACACTATTCCTATCAACGGATTGGAAAGTCTCACCACGTACACCTGGCACATCCAGGTGACCGACGGGAAAGATACCATAGAAAAAACACTCACCTTCACCACAGAACCAATCGCACCAATCCTGACAAATCCAGTACCTGCTGACGGCGAGCGAGATGTACCAATGGACCTCCCCCACCTGCAATTCACCATCAGAGATTACCAAGGAGACACCATGGAATATACCATCGAAACATCACCAAACATCGGCTCAGCACATGCGACTGGTGTCCATGATGGAACATATACCGTAGCAGTCAGTGGCCTCACGTATGGAGCAACATACCGCTGGTACGTGAACGTAACAGATGGAACGCATTGGACACGAAAACTCCTTAGTTTTGAGACTGGGTATCCCTCCCAGTTCGATCCATTTGAGTTTGGATGGCACTACCAAAAACAAATCACGATTAACCATACCCAAGTCCTCAGTGATTGTCAGAATTTCCCGATTTTCATAAGCACCACAGACGCAGATCTTAGTAAAGCGCAAGAGGACGGCGGTGATATCATGTTCATGAATGGCGCAGGAATTGCAACACGACAGTATCACGACCTTGAAACCTTTGATCAGACAACGGGGACGCTGGCCTGCTGGGTGAACATCTCAACACTCTCCTCAACCTCAGATACAAATCTGTATATGTATTATGGAAACCCGAATTGCATCAATCAACAAAACTCTGAAAAAACATGGAACCTCCACTATCAAGGAGTCTGGCATCTGAACAACAACCCAACTGGAATAATCAGTGATAGTACTCGTAATAACAACGAAGGCACTAGTCATGGAGCGATGACAACCGCGGACCTCATCACTGGAATGAACGGAAAATGTCTTTCCTTTGACGGGGTTGATGATTATGTGGGAGTCCCGGATTCATCGAGTCTTAAACCAGTGGATGTGACACTCAGCGCATGGGTCCAATCGTATCAATTTGGTCAGCCAAAAGGTTTTATTGTCGCGAAACAATGTTACGATTATTGGGACAATTCCGCAGGGCAGACCTACGGTTTTTGCTTTGATGATAACCATGTGATATGCGGGCAGTTTGAAAAAGATACCTCCGAACAGGCTGATGCAATCGGTTTCATCCCTATGAGCGTCAACACCTGGAATTACCTAACCCTGACATTCGAGGATTCAACCAAAACAGGAAAATTCTATATCAATGGTGTACTGGAAGGAACACTACATTGCGACAGCAGCGTGCTTTGGTACAACAGCCCCTGGGACTTTACAATGGGTGCGTCTCGATGGGGATCTGGTGGAGATCAAACCATCAATAGATTCTATTCCTGCGCGTTAGATGAAGTTAGGGTATTAAATACACCATTACCTTCTGAGTGGATCACCACAGAATATAACAATCAGAACAACCCATCAACATTTCTCTTCATTGGACCTGAAGTACCTAATCCCTAGATTTCTTTTTACGCCAATCCTACGGGAGTGATGTGAAAACACGTTGTTTTCCCTTCAGGTTGCGACCGGTGCTTGATGATGGTCGCTTCCCGTTCACCAACTCCTTTACGGTCCAGTCGGAGAATGGTTTTTGTCATATGCTCCACCTCCCGATTAGTAAATGGCTTCACCTCACCGTTTTTATCGGTATACACCTGCTCAGCGATAATAACAAATAAATCCTTCTGTCGTGCAGCAACCTGCAGGTCTGTCACTTGTCTGGTAAAGGAACGAATCCCGCTTTTCCGGTCGTTCTCAAGGTTCAAACGATAAAACATCGTAATCGTATCAACAACGATAAGACCTACTCCTTTCGTTTCAATCGCATCATGAATCATCTGTTCCTGCGATTCAAGTGACGTCGGATGAAAAAACAGGATGTCCCGAAGGATTTTCTTATAATCACAGTCGACGCAGACCTGCCGTATCCGTTCGACAGAAACTCCTTCAGTATCTATGTATGCGACCTTTTTACCCGAACGAACACATTCACGAGCAGCCTGGATACACAGATTGGTTTTCCCTGAACCAGCCTCGCCAAAGACGCGGGTGATAACCCCACTTTCAAGGCCGCCCCCGAGTAAATCATCCAGAGGCTGGCACCCCAGCGCTAACAGATTCATGATACTTCCCCTGAGGAAACAGCTGGATAAAACGGCTTTGCAGATTTACACAAGGATTTCATCAAATACGTACGTCTCCCACTCGCGCCTCCCGAGGACAATCTCCAGCTCAACAGGGGTTATCACTGGTTTTTTGTACTGCAGATAATCATCGATCGCTATCCGCGGGCATGCAGTGGATACATAGCAGTCAATGTCATTAAAACCTTGGAGGGATACCGGTGAAAACTCATCCATGGTAATGAGCAGGGATTTTTTCCCAGCAGAGTTCAGCATTTGTTTGAGTTCGTACGCAAGTTTGACCCGTTGTTGACCGCGCTTCAATCCTATAAGGATACCAACTCGTCGTGCACTTCGACAGGCGATAATCGCACCATATCGTTGCCGCAGCATGTTATTTTTCATATCATCAATTTCTTGTTTTCTCACCGTATTGGTGTACGGATCTGCGGCTATTACTGGTTTTCTTGTGCTCATTGAAAGACCAACCGGATGAAACGTCCCACTCCCGATGAATAAAAAGGAATCAACCTGTTCAGCACTTTTCGTTCCAACCGAGAAATTACACCCAAGAATCTGGCCTTTGGCCGAGATGCGTTCATCCCCCTCTGTAATGAATGGTTCGAGATTGTGTTTCCGGAGTATGTTTTCAACGGTTTCAAGCGTATGCAGATGCTGCGCGGTTGTCACCACACCGATTTTTTTTCCCACCAATGAAGGGATCGCTTTTTCGACAACCCTGGTGACATCCAGAGTTGAAACCGCGTTAACAAATATCGTCGGAATCCAGAAGTTCTCGATATCAGGAATACCCGTGTGTCCAAGATGAACGACACAGTCCACGTCCATGTTCTTCAGTTCATAGTTGACGACATCGCAGGCGCCAAAGCACGGATCTGCAGAGACAAGGATTGTTGCCCCGGTTTCATTTTCCAGGAATTCAACAAGGGGAAAAATACTTGATTTCAGGCCCTCGGGGACCTGTATTGCAATCGTTTTATACCCTTGTTTTTTTATCGTTTCTGCCGCACTTTCAATATCAATTTTATATCCAGAAATCTCCATTAATCCACCTCATTTACTCGAGAAAGAAGTAATCGGAAGAACCCCATCCGATACGGATATGATTCATCAGACGTATCCATTGTTATCACGTATTCCTTAGATGTGAACGGCTCAAAGCTTGTTTTTTGCGCAAGGTAAATCTCCCATCGTCCATCAGACACCGATTTCTTTTTCACCCGCGCCTTTAAGCGTTTTTTCACCACATCATCAGGACACGCACATTGTACTATCACCAGGGATGCCTGATGCTTCGTTGCGATGTGACTCGCCATGTCTCGATAGTTCTTTTTCTGAAACGTTGCGTCTAACACCACGTTTCCACCCTTGGTTAGGACGGTTGCTGCTCGTTTCATTACCTGCTCGTACGTTTCGTCGACGTTTTTCGGGTCATACAGACCGGTGTTGACTTGGTCGTGATGCCGCTCATATTGATTAATACCGGCAAGTTCCTTGCGTACCACATCGGTGTTAATCTGCGTCGCATGATAATCAACCCCTATCTTCCGAGCTATCGTTGATTTCCCGGTGCCGGATAGCCCACAGACAACAAACAACAACGGTTTTTTTTGGTTCATCTCATGAGTAAACAACGTAGCATAGTACGAGGATAAATCAAAGTATTTCTTCGCAGCCTCAACAATTGTGTTCTTTTTTTCAGCATCAATATGTGGATCGTTCAGCTGGAATCCATGTACCTTCCCGCGGACGATTGCTCGGTAGGATTTGTAGAAATTCAACACCGAATAAATTCCTGTATCACCGCTTTTCTGAATATATTGTTGAATCAAGTAGCTGGACAGGTACGGGTGGTTTTGATAATCAAGGTCCATGGCGAGAAACCCGATGTCAGAGGCGACGTCGCAGAACCGGAATCGGTCGTTAAACTCAATACAGTCAAAAACCTGAATGGTATCGTTGGTGACAACGATGTTCCCCGAGTGAAGATCCCCGTGACAATCAAAGATACGCCCTTCTTTCATCCGCTGGTCAAACACGTCTTTTTTCCGTTCGCAGAACCTCGCTGCTGCTTCCTTAATTAAGTAATAGGTTTCCTTGGGAACCGTGATGTCAATCATTGGTCGTGTTTGATCAAAATTCTCATCAATATTTTGTTTCACTGCTTGAACTTCACCGAATTTTGTAATGTCATCTGAACCCTCTTGTGTGGTGTAGAAATTCACGAGAATCGAGCAGAGATGATCAATGGTCTCTTCGGTGATCTTCCCTTGTTGAAGCATGTATGTCATGATGTTTTCTTGGGGGAACTCCTTCATCTTCAGGGCGTATTCGACAATGGTTCCCTGCCCGTCAAGTTCGAGCGTTCCATCCTTCTGCGTGATCGGTAGGACCTCTAAGTACATCTCAGGGCATAGTCTTTTATTCAATCGTAGTTCCTCTTCACAGTAGTACTTCCGTTTATCAAGCGTGGAGAAATCAAGGAACCCGAAATTCACTGGTTTTTTCACCTTATACGCATAGGTTCCTGTCAGGGCGACATAGGAGATGTGGGTTTGAATCAGTTGCACGGATTTGACATGCGGACCAAAAAAC